>NNBT01000209.1_pt1 | contig 11234 bp, 9 predicted proteins | sample 1173831 | NCBI WGS metagenome assembly NNBT01 (sample SAMN07173936, study PRJNA388173) | plant metagenome | isolation source: symbiotic tissue sample KVJ10 | place: Norway: Troms, Kvaloya island | reverse complement strand
AATACAAGGGACGGGCAAGATGCCCATCCCACAAAACTAGCAAAATCATCCCGCAAATATGCAACGCGAACTGTGAATCACGATGAAAAGAATGTATTTTATGCCACTGAAAAACGCTATAACATCATTAGAACTTGAGAAAGATGTTTTATTTTCCGGCTGAGTATTTTCTACAGGTGTATTCTTTACCCCTGATTCCTGAAGTGAGATTTCAAAAAGACTACTTTTCTGAGTATCCCGAACAAATTCGCGTTAGTGGCGATGTAAGCCTACGCACTGCTGTATCTTACACTCGTAAACCTGGGTACTATGCAGTACATTACAATCAACCCAGCACTGTGGCAATAGGGGCAATTTTACGACTTAACGACGGTGCGATGTCTACGACGGGCTACGCCTACGCAGTTTTTTCAGGCGAACCCAATCAATCAGAACGGGGTATATTGAGTCCGGTTTATACACTAGAATCCAATGCTTCCTTAGCAGTACCAACTGGACTGGTTTTTATCCGCTTTGCTGAAAGCGTTGATGTGGAGTCGCAACGCGAGGTAATTAATCGAGCTGGTTATGAAGTAGCAGAAAGCCTTTCTTATGCGCCTCATACCGCTTGGTTGCGTGCCAAATCAGGTAATATTGTTGATGCGTAGGCGTAGCCCGTCGTAGACATCGCTGGAATTTCTCAGTTAGAAGCGATCGCTAATGTTGAGAATGTCGAACCTCAAATGCTGATGGAAAGAAGTTTAAGATAAATTACAAATTATACATATTAGAGATATTCTTACTTCTAAGTTGACGGTAATATAAGTAGTATACTTCACTATTGCCTAAATCTTTTTTGGTTGAACGGCAAAACTTGCAAGTTAATCAAAATTCAGAAGAAGACGATCGGGAGTTAATTATGCGATTAAAACCACTTTATCAACAAGATAGGGAACAAGCTATACAAGAAGGAAATCAGCAAGGCGAACAACGTTTAATTCTACGTCAATTAAATCGCCGTTTGGGTGAGATTGATTCATCTACTATTGAGCGAATTCAAGGATTATCTATTGGACAATTGGAGGCGTTAGGAGAGGCTTTGTTAGACTTCTCAACTATTTCTGATTTAGAAGCTTGGTTAAACCAAAAAATTGAATAAATCTAATCTGTAAATCAATTAAACAAATTTTATGTGATACTGCACTTTATTCATGTAGGAGCAAGTCATGAATTACCCCTACAACTGAAATTAGAATACTAACCAAAACTTTCAACAACGTACATATCATTTCCTGTATTGCCAACTAAAAGCAAGCTACTGTCATCGCTTTCTAAAGTTTGGCTGCCAGCAATACCCTTTTGCAGAACTTTAATTATTCTTTGGGGAGTGAAAGATTCCAATTCGACAAACTTTCCCGATTCTAACCATGCTAATTCTTCAGCAGATAAACTTTGACGTATTTCTTCAGGCAATTGTTTAGCTGCTTGCGCCGACTCTGGAGAGGATTGAATGAACATTCCGCGCTTAGTGGCGATAATTTGACGTGGCGTTAGTCCAATATCAATAATCGCAATCTCGCTATTGAGAAACCAATTAGCATGGCTTCTCAAATTATTAACTAAACCAATTCCTCGTGGATTGCAATCATGTATTGCATAGACTTTCAAATCGGGATTGCGGCGCAGCATTTGCATTGTGGTGTCAAAAATGCTTTGAGGATATCCAGTAATGCTGAGAATTGCACAGTTATTTTCAAAGTGAAAATTATTAGCAATTAATAGTTGAGCAATACTAGCAGTATCACAAACGACTAATCTATCAAAACTGTAAGCTGTTACATCAGGATTAACCGTGGCTGGTGTATTTTCCTGCTTTGGCGAAGGAAGAATTTTGAGAATGGAACCATTTATCTGCTGCCAACGATCCAGCCAATCTTTAACCTGAGATTCAGAAATTAAGAAGTCTTGTGTTAATAATTCAATTCGCCCTATCTGTCGAGTTCCTAAATATATGGGCAGCATTCCTATAACAACAAAAATGACAAATAATCTGAATGAGTTTGAGCCAAGACTTAGTAGAATTCCTATGGCAAGAATAATTCCTCCTATGATTTGTAAATTCCTCGCATACTGTTTGCGACTTACAAGATTGAGTTTAGTTGATTTGCTACTTTCATTAAAAAAAATAATAACTACCAGATTTCCTATTAGTGGTAAAAAAATCGTTATTGATGTAAGCAAGTTAAAAAATATAAAAGGAAATAGCCAGCCGAATCGTGAAATTTGCTTATAATTTTTTTTGAGACGATTATCTAGAAAATAAAGCAGTTGCTTGGGTGTAAAAAACAAAGTATCGTTTACAGAAATGTCAGCGATCGCCTTTGCAAAAAAAGGATCAGTAATCTTCACACTACTCATACTGGTCGGTTCAAAAGCAAAGGTATGATTGCATTTTATACACCGACCTTGATTAGCTGTCCGGTCTTTTAGTTTATTGTCAGTTCCGCAGTTAATACACTTCATAATGGTTGTTTTATGTTAGTTATCAAGCAGCTATAAAAAAAGCTATTTTTCTTCTCTGTGTTCTCTGTGTCTCTGTGGTTCGTTATTCTTTAAATCTAACTATCTCTCCCAAATTTAAGATAATAGAATACTTCTTAACTCAATACCTGATTTGTTAATAAAACACTGTAGTCTTCGCGCCGACGAATCAAGCGATGTGTGTCATTTTCTAGCAAGACTTCCGCCGGTTTGGGACGGTGTAAAAAGTGAGAAGACATTGCATAACCATAAGCACCGACATCTAAAATGGCAACGATATCGCCAATTTCTAGCGCCGGGAGTTGGCAATTTTTCCCTAGATAATCTCGTGAGTATGTGGTGTTCCCACAAATATCAGTTGTGAATGGATTGTCTGCTTGTTTCCAAGTAATAATTTCTCGGTAGCCGCCGTGTACAGAGGGTACTGAAAGATTAGCAACGGTGGTATCAACTCCAACAATCTGTTTTTCTCCTTGCCATTTTACAGAAACAACTTGAGCCAGCAAAGTTGCACATCCTGCGATCGCACTTCGTCCAGGTTCAATCACCAAATCAATTTTCCGTCCTAAACGAGTAATTCTCTCGGTTAACTCAGCCCCAAATATTTCCCAGTCAAAGGCTGTTTTGTTGTGGTGATAAGGATAGCCAAAACCACCACCAAAATCTAAATATTCCCAATCAGGTAACTTTTGTGCTGTGGCGATTACTGTATCGATCGCTTGGGTAAAAGCGGCTGTGGCGTTAGTTCCCGTCCCTCGATAGAAGTGTAAACCACTCAGCTTTAATCCCACCTCACCAGTTAAAGCGATCGCATCAGCAAATTCCTCTGGACGTACACCAATGCGGCTATCTCCGGTAATTTCCGGCAAATTGAGGCGTAAACCCAGCCGAATAGATTTCTCTCTGTGTTTGGGCAAAACTTCACAGCACAATTTCAACTGAGTAAGGCTATCGAGATTGAGTGTTGTAATTCCCCAATTCAGGACTTGTAGCATCTCAGCCTGATTCAAATTACTGCCACTATAAACAATCTCATTAGGATCGAAACCAGCTTGCAATCCTAAATAAATATCTCCTGGCGTATTGGCGTGAAGTCCCCATCCAAATGAACGAAAAATTTTTAACAGCACAATGTTGCCATTAGTAACACTGGCAAACCGAAATTGCGTGCGGGGATAACTGACTGCTTTGCTAATCCGCTCAATAGTTTCGCGCAAGCGATCGCCATTATAAACATAAAGCGGAGAACCGTAGTTATTCAGTAACTCCTCGGCAAATTCCCTGGAGAATGGAGCATTAAGACAATCTTGAGTTAAATTATTTGATACCATTTACCAAAAATACTGATACATTAAATTACGAATTACGAATTACGAATTACGAATTATTTTGTAATTTTTCCATAGCCAACGATGTAACCAAAAGGGATGATCCCAAGACTGTTTAGTTATTTCTTCATTTAAAACGTGCGATCGCCAAAGTTGCCACATAATTAGTAACCAGAGTGTTTCACCAATCCGACGCCCTTGAATAGCTCCTCCTAGATTGCCTTCAACAATTTGTGCTGCGATGTGAGGATAAAAATGGTTGTTGGCGCGAAGTATTTCTGGATTGAGCCAAATGCCGAGTTTATGCCAAAAATCATTTAAACACCAAGAAGTTAAAGGAACCCCCATACCCCGTTTTTGTCGCCAGACAATTTCGGGCGGAAGCCAATTTTCTACAGCCCGTTTGAGGATATATTTTTCACAGGCTCCTTGCAAACAGAGTTCTCCAGATAGGCGGAATGTCCATTCAGCTAAAGGTAAATCACAAAAAGGCGATCGCACCCACAATCCATGAGCAAACCCCAATGCAGTCGCACGGGGATGAATATTCTGCGCTCCTTTGAGCATCAAACTAGCACGGCGGAGGCGATGCAGCAAAGATGGACACTCATTGCGATCTAAAGCTGCCAACAGCCAATCTTCAGGATGCAAATTTTGGATCTGTGCATAAACCTCCGGTTGATAAACTTGAGATTCGTATCCCCCAAGACGATGAAAGGTGCGGAGATATTGCTGGATAAAAGTTTCCTGTCCGGCGGGATTTTCTGCTTGATAAACACCTGCGGCAATTAAAGGTTTGTTTGTCCAACCGGCAAATAATTGATCTCCACCTTCACCGTTAAAAATTACCTGAGTTTCCTGACTCGCCCTTTGAGATAGGAGATATAACGGCACACACACGCCATCTCCAAAGGGTAAATCTAATGCTTGCACAGTCGGAATTAAAGCATTCTGGATCGAAGTGGGGGTTACTGCAACTTTAACAAGCGGAATTTTGAGAAACTCGGCGACTTGTTCCGCATAGAGATATTCTGGAATCCCTGCGTTCCCAAAATCTAAAGTGTAGGCACGGACTTTCACCCCAGCTTGTACTAGCAGCGCCGCCACCACTGAAGAATCGAGTCCACCAGAGAGAAACACCCCAACAGGCTCATCTTTTAAATCGGCAATTTGTCGCTCAATGGAGTTTTTAAGGAGAGTTTGCAATTCAGTAATTGCTGTAGCTTCATCTGTTAACTGTTCTGGCGCTTCTCGCCATGAGTGGATTTTTTTAGATTCAGGCGATCGCAGAATACCTGATTGGCGATCGCTCTGCCAAACTAATTCAGTTCCCGCCGTCACTGCAAACACTTCTTTAATAGGAGTTAAGGGTGTGGGAACGTAAGAAAAACAGCTATAGCCATATAACCCAGGAATGCTAACTTCTGACTGTTGCAAAATCGGTAAAAGTAATTGCAGTTGGGATGCAAACCAGATTATTTGTCCTTGCTGAGTCCAATATAAAGGCACTTTTCCGAAAGGTTCTCTTCCCAAAATTAGGCAGTTGTTTTCTTGGAGACTTACCCAAGCATCGGGCGAACTAAATAATCCTGATGCGGAAATGGCAGCAATTTGATTTTTAGAACTTACACAGAAGAGATCCCCCAACCCCCTTAAAAAGGGGGCTTTCAAGGTTCCCCCCTTTTTAAGGGGGGCTAGGGGGGATCTAGATTTCAGGTGTTCAGCGTGTAAGTCCTGATTTTGTTGCCTTCTGGAATTTCCATCGATTTCTATATAAACAACATTCCAGATGGGAAAAGGCTTTGAATTTTCCCTTTTAGGGGCGAGGTTTTTCACAACACTAGTTAACAGCGCTTCCAACTCCTGTTGAGCGCCGTAACCCCAATAGCCAAGAAAGTGATGCGGGATACCCATCTGGACTATTTAACTTCAAAGGTTGCATCGCTAATCTGCCGACCTTCTAGAAACATCTGCACCTGCCAATTGCCAACAGTTGCAGCCGGATTAATAGTGTAGCGACACTGGGTATCCCAGACAGACGTATTAATCTCGCGGGTTTGATAGTTGTTTTGCTTGACAATTTGACCGCTTGGGTCAATCCAATTACAAGAGAGAGCCAGCTTTTTACTCAAAGGTGCATCCTTTAGAGTGACACGATATAACACTTCTGGATTGGTTTGGCGAGAAATTGTCTTTAAGTCGCCGCTATTATCTTGTGTCAAAGTGATGCGGTCTTGTTGAGCAGAAACACGGGAAAGTGTAGAACTTTGCTGCTGCATGAAAAATATTGTAGATACAATGACAACCACTATAATTACCACCACTCCAGAGGTAATCCATCGATTCCGGCGTTGTTGTACTTCCAATGCTTGGCGGCGATTTAACTGAATCAGCGCTTCATCTAGTAACTCTGGCGGTAAATTCAACTCCTGTAAAATTTCTCTAACCTGCTGTTGGTCTAGTTCCGCTTCCCGACGCAATTGCAGACCTTCTACTTCTGTAACTATTTGTGATAATTGCTCTTGAGTCAGTCGCTGCGTCATAGCTTAACTCCTGTTGAAAAATTTGATGGCGATCGCTAAATCTCGCTTTTGTAGGTACATCATAAGCTACAAAATAAAGTTGTTGCTTTTCGGATTTTTTAAGAGATACTTTTGTAAACACAGACGCGATGAATCGCCTCTCTACTTCTCACTCTTGTACAGACGCGATTCATCGCGTCTCTCCCAACTCAGCCCTGATTATGACTCAAGAACAACAAACTACAATTGCAGGTATCTATGAAGTCTGCATCGGCATTCCAGAGCCAATTTCTGCAATTCAGTATTGGGAGCAATTTGGCTATCGCATTGGTGAAGTGGGTGAATTAACCGCAGATGTCGCCCATCAATTATATGGAGTGAATTCGTCTTTACGCTCAATTCGCCTCCACCACCAAAATGCAGATCATGGTTTGATTCGGCTGATGGTTTGGCAAAATCCCACCAATGAAGGTTTGGGAATAGCGTCAATGAAAATTAAGGGAAATCGCTGGGCAACAAGCTTAACTGCGGATGTCTTGAATATTTTAAATCATATAGAGGATGCAAAAGCGGCAGGTTTTCCTATTAGATACTCTAACCCTTATTGGGAAGTCATCTACAACAAAGAAAGAAAAAGCCGTCCTTTTCTTGAGCCAGCAATTGGTGTGCGAGAAATGCTGCTGCTGCAACCCTTAGCTCGACAGGTTTTGTTTCAACGGTTTGGTTATACGCTACCCCATTACGGACAAATTAACCAGAATGCGCCTCTCAAGACTAGTCAGTTTACCCATATAGGGATTATCGTTCAGGATGATAGCAAAGAAACTCTGAAGTTTTATGAAGAAGTTTTGGGTTTGCTGCGTGTACGTGATGATGTTGAAACTAGCTATGAATCTTCGCCAGCAGGTAAAGATATTTTTGACCTTAACCCTAGTGAAAAGTTTATTGTCACTACCTTTGACGATCCTCGTTCTTCTAAGTCTGACCTGATGGCTACACGTAGTGGTAGACTTTATGTCGTTCGCTTCCCAGAATCTATTAATTTAGAATCACGCTTTGAAGCAGCCCAACCAGGTAGCTTGGGTATGTCTTTATATACCTATCGGGTTAAAGGAATACAGGAATATTGCGATCGCATCAAGGCGAGTACTGCACAAAAAGTTACAGATATCATTATTAATGAATTTGGCGAGACGAGTTTCTCTTTTATTGCACCAGATGGTTATTTCTGGACTTTGCTAGAAGGTAATTAACTAGACATCTGACGAAAAAGAATGTAGATATGCAAAATTTTGCGTCTATTACTTGTTACCTGTAACTACTAGAACAGGACTTACGCAAAATATCTCTCAAACTCTTATTCCTCCGTGTTCTCTGTGTCTCTGTGGTTCGATTTTCCGTTACTTGTGCGTAAGTCCTATAGAATTAACATGACGAAAAAGAAGACTTCTTGCAAAAGCCAAAAAATAGCCCGAAAATGAATTTTCGGGCTAATAACTCAATTCGTTTGAAACTGGCTATGAAAGTATTTTTCGTCTGTTTCAACGAACTTTTGCTATTAGCTAGAGACTCAAGTCTCTAGCTGTTCAAGTATTCTTGCAATAGTATTTTTGTAATGGATTTAATAAAAATCCCCAATATCTCCTTCACATTAGTTTAAATTTCTCTATTTCCGCCAATAGAGAGTTGCTTTTTGCTATGTTTCAACTCTTTCCAAAGAGACTTAATTTGCTCATAAGCCTCTTCCTGAGACAATTTACCCCCTGTTTCTAGGCAAGTGATGTAACTAATTTTTTGAGAAAATTCTTGCAGGTTGGCATTAAACACCAAATTCTCTGGCTGAAATTTACCATAATACCGGCTACGAGGGTAAAGAAAGCTGTTTTTGTCTTGCGAGTTAGGTTGTGTCATAAGTTTTCTCTTATAATTCTTTCCTTCTTAAATTTATAAACTAAAACTTTTCCCTTTGTGTATATACACAGAATAAAATTAAAATTCCTGAAGAAAGAAGTTAATTTTTTAGTTCAATATTAGGATAAAGCAGAAGAACAGGTAATTAACTGTGGAAAATACTGAATTAAGTACCTCCTCTACCAAAAGGAGTAAGTCAAATGGCATATTGCTTGCGGAAAACACTAAAAGCAGTAAGTGAAATAGGATTTTACCGATCAAAATCGGCTAGCTCAAATACGGCTCAAATAATATCAATGTCCGCATAATTAGTTATGATTACCATAGGTTTTAATTAGGGTTGATAGCGAAGGCTAAAATAAAAGCCATCATCTTGAGCGTTATTACCGCGATCGCTCAGATCGATAAATGGAAATCCATAATCGAGCCGCAAAAAGAGATTATCAATTCCCATTGCCTGATTCCACAATAATCCTAAGCCTGCGCCCACTAAAAAAGTTTGATTGGGTAGCGGATTGGGATTATCAGACTGATTCCAGACGGCTCCCATATCCACAAATGGCGCAAGTTGAATTGTCGATAATCCAGATTCATTGCGCTGCACTGTAAACCGATCTTCGATCGCTACCCGAAATCCATTATCCCCAGAGCGGATATTTTGACGATATCCCCTTACAGATTGTCCGCCACCAATCACAAATTGCTGGGAAGGTAAAAGGCTATCTGGTGTAAGCTGCAAGTCTGCTTGGATGAGCAATAGATGATCGTTACTGAGTTGCTGCACGCGCTGTATTTGACCTAGCCAACTGAAAAAGCGACCATCGGGTATGGGGTCATTGTTGATAGTTGCATTTAATATATCAACGCCAAAATTAAATTGCGATCGCAAAAACCAAGCTCCTTGAGGTTCGCGCCTGATATAGTCTTGAGCAAATTTAATTACACTGGTGCGGCTAACGCCATTAGCATCAGGCCCAATGCCAAAGGGGGTTGCGAGGTTATCAAACAGGAAGGTTTGACCATCTTGATAGGTAAATCCTAAAGATAGGGCAAATTCCTCTTTGGGCGATCGAATCAATGGTTGACGATAATTGATTTCATAAAGATCCTGGTTTGCCCGAATTTCAAAGGCATCAAAGGGCGGCTCAGTAATTTCGTTGCGATTAAATGCCGCTCGAATCTGCACTTTGCCGTTCATGGCGTTCACGGGAACCTGATAACTAAAATCAAAGGCATCGGAACCACCAGAGAGTGTATGGTAATATGAGCCAGCTAACTCATCTCCCATACCAGTTAAATTGCGCGATCGCAATTCAACACCCAATCTTTCCGCGCCAATACTGGGAGGCGAATAATTATCTACACCCAAGCTACCAATTAAAGTTTTTGCCTCTTCAACTCTAACAATGAGAATACTTTGACCAACTTTACCCGTTGGACGCAAACTCGCTTCCACATTGGTAAATAAGGGATCGAGTCGCAATAATTTCAACTGTTCTTCAAGCTTACCAGTATTCAGAGGAATACCAGCACCTAGTTGGATGCGACTACGAATATAAGATGGGTTTAATCGTCGCGTCCCTTGGATGTCAATCTCTGTCAAACGTCCTTCCAACACCCGAATTACCACAACACCATCTGCGGTACTAGATTGTTGAGTGTCTGGAATCGCTCTGGAATTTATATAGCCTTTATTTAGGTACAGTTGGGTAACGGCATCGGCGGCTTGTCTGATTTCTTCTAAAGTTAAGTCCCGTTCTTCAAACGGTTTCACTACTGGATTAAAATCATTTTCCTTAAAAACTGTGCTACCTACAACCTGGATTTTGCGAACCCGAATGCGTTGTGGTGTTTCTGGTTGTGGGTTAGTTGCTGGAGTAGTTTCTGTTTCTTGTACTATTTGTAACTCTGACTGACTACTATTTGGAACCGAGGCCGGTGTAAAAATATTAGCTCTAGCTCTCAGTCCATTTGCAGTTACAATCCAGACCGCAGGCAGAATTAACAAGCCGCACCGAAAGCTGAAACTGTGCTTACTGCATTTAGTAATTGCCAAACTGCGCCAAGTGTCTAACTGATGAGATAAATAGACAATTCTTTGCTGAGTCGTTGCTCTAGGCTGAACACCAGTTTCTGTTTCTTTTCTCATTTCTCTTCAGTGGAGTGCCTTATATAACGACTGGGCTGATTTTGATTTTGGAATATGTTATGGCTGTATGAGTATTTCAATATCATATTTTTGATATTCAAATTTCAAAAGATTTGTAACTAAAACTATAATTACCAGCGATTTCTTCTAAGTGATAGCCCTTAGCATTATATTGTGGTAACAGGTAGAAAACTTGGGAAAACTTCGATGTCACCACTGATTTCCATTGTCATCGTCAATTACAATCGGGAGTCTTACCTTGAAGAAGCGATCGCTAGTGTCTTAGCGCAGACATGGCAAGACTTTGAGCTATTAATTTGGGATGATGGCTCCACAGATGGATCGGTGGCGATCGCTCACAGATATGCTCAACAAGATGGGCGAGTGCGGGTAGTTCAAGCACACCATCAGGGAGTTGCTGCGGCTTGCAAGGCGGCGATTAGCCAAACTAGCGGCAATTACATCGGTATATTAGACAGTGATGATATCCTAGCCCCTACCGCCCTTGCCCAAACCGCTACAGTCCTCAACCGCTATCCAGAAACGGGATTTGTTTACACCGACTACTTAAATATCGATCGAGACGGCAAAGTTATCGGCTATGGCGATCGTTGTAACATACCTTACTCTCAAGAAGGTTTGTTGGTAAATTTCATGACGTTTCACTTCCGCTTGATGCGGCGATCTGTTTACAACCGCGTGGGAGGTGTCAACGCGTCCTTTGCTGGTAGTGCTTATGATTACGACCTATGTCTGCGACTTTCAGAAGTAGCCCAAGTGCTACGAGTCAAAGAGCCTCTCTAC
>NNBT01000203.1_pt1 | contig 11235 bp, 8 predicted proteins | sample 1173831 | NCBI WGS metagenome assembly NNBT01 (sample SAMN07173936, study PRJNA388173) | plant metagenome | isolation source: symbiotic tissue sample KVJ10 | place: Norway: Troms, Kvaloya island | reverse complement strand
CTGTTGGTGCAGTTACTAGGTAAGTCAGGGCATGAATAGACTCCACGAGATAAGGAGCAGCCGTGTCTAATTTTTCTGCCGTCACTAATCCGACTACCTCAGCCGAGCCAGCAATCATGGCTCTTTTGACATGGGCTTCGTCTAAGTTAGGTACACTAATCCCAACTTCTGGATGCAAACTGCAAACCCCTAACATGCACAAATCTGCACGAATCATCCGTAATGTCTCAATTGTGACAGTACCCACGTTCACCAAAGCTTTTTTGTAGAGTTGTCCACCTAACATCACAACTTCTATATGGGGATGTTCTGCTAAAGCAACTGCTATTGGCGGACTATTTGTGATCACTGTTGCGTGCAAATCTAGGGGCAAATGACGGGTTACTTGGAGAGTTGTCGTACCTCCGTCTAAAATCACCACTTGTCCTGTACAAACTAATTTTGCTGCTGTCCGAGCGATCGCTTCCTTTTCTTTTGGCGCTTGCTTTTGGCGATCGGCATAACTGGCGGTGGCTGGAGATTTGAGGAGCGCTCCCCCATGAACGCGTTGCAATAGTCCCGTTTCTGCCAGTTCTCGCAAATCTCGGCGAATCGTATCCTCAGAAACTTTGAGAACAGCACTAAGTTCTGTCGAAAGTACCTTTTTATCACGACGCAGAATTTCTAAGATGAATTGTCGTCGTTCAGCAGTTAGCATAATTAATTTTCCTGAAAATGCGTTTTTGGACTTGAAATTGCATGTTTGTGAGTTTATACTTATTGATATGCAAGTTTTTGTACGGTAATCCGTAACTTCAATTGAATTCAAGCACATTCATGCACAATTGAATGTATTTATTTTCGCATTTGATGAAATCACACAGTTCCACAACGGTTCCGAGTGGTTAACTTGAGCTTGGATAATTGTTGCCCAATCTGGGTTTTAACAATTTTTTTTGTAGTGCGATCGCGCATTCGGTCTGTTCAAATTGTTTTTTATTCAATCAATAAACCATGACTACTATTAATACCCAATTTCCGATCGATCTCGGTGCTTACCAATTTTTAGCGCTCAATCCAGCAAATTCCAGCCTTACCGCCCAACAGCGAGAGACTCTAAAAGCGAATATTCAACTCTGCCGGGATGCGATCGTCTTTTTTACGGCGACTGGCGCTGCTAGTGGAGTGGGTGGCCATACTGGTGGCCCATACGATACAGTGCCAGAGGTGATGATCCTGGATGCCTTTTTCCGAGGGGCATCGGAGCAATTTGTGCCGATTTTCTTCGATGAAGCAGGACATCGAGTCGCCACCCAATATCTAATGGCAACCTTGCATGGTGACTTACCTGCCGAGCAACTTTTACGTTATCGGCAAGCACATTCCAATTTACCGGGACACCCCGAACTAAAACTAACTCCTGGTGTGAAATTTAGTTCTGGGCGCTTGGGGCATATTTGGCCTTACATCAATGGTGTGGCAATGGCGAATCCAGGCAAGGCTGTTTTCTGTCTCGGTTCTGATGGTTCGCAGCAAGAAGGCAATGATGCCGAAGCTGCTCGCTTGGCTGTTGCTCAACATCTCAATGTCAAGCTGCTTATTGATGACAATGATGTAACGATCGCTGGACATCCTTCTAAATATTTACCTGGTTTCAGCGTAGCCAAAACCTTAGAAGGCCACGGTTTGAAAGTACTTCAGGGAAACGGGGAAGACTTAGACGATTTATACCGTCGTATTTGCGAAGCTGTGAATACTCCCGGAGCGATCGCTATTATCAATAAACGTCCGATGTGTCCTGGAATTGAAGGTTTAGAAGGTTCCACTCATGGGCATGATGTAATTCCTGTAGATTTAGCAGTTAAGTATCTAGAATCTCGCGGACAAACTGCGGCTGTCGAATACCTTAAAAGTATTGAGAAACCCAAACAAACATATACATTTCTGGGTTCCAGTGATAAATGGGGCGCTAACCGTAATGTGTTTGGTGAAGCCGTGGTGGGTGTCCTCAGTCGCATGAGTGAGACGGAGCGTAAAGAAAAAGTCAAGGTCATTGATAGCGACCTAGAAGGTTCCTGCGGTTTGAAGAAAATTCATGAAACATATCCAGAAATATTTATTTCCTCCGGGATTATGGAACGGAGCAACTTCTCTGCTGCGGCTGGATTTGGGATGGACGAGGGCAAGCAAGGTATTTTTGCCACCTTCAGCGCCTTCTTAGAAATGTGTATCTCAGAAATCACGATGGCACGGCTGAACTATTCCAATGTTCTGTGTCATTTTTCCCATGCGGGTATAGATGATATGGCAGATAACAGCTGCCACTTTGGTATAAATAATATGTTTGCCGACAATGGCTTGGATGATGGCTACCCAACACAGTTATACTTCCCGGCAGATACTAATCAAATGACAGCTTGTGTAGAAGCTGTGTTTTTTGAGCCTGGACTGCGGTTTATTTTCTCCACCCGTTCCAAAGTCCCCAATATTCAGGACAGCAACGGCAATGACTTCTTTGGAAGTGGCTACAAATTTGTTCCTGGTAAAGATGAGGTTATACGAGAAGGGACACAAGGCTACATTGTCAGTTTTGGCGATGCTCTCTACCGTGCCGTTGATGCTGTAGAGCGTCTTAAGCAAGAAGGGTTAGACGTTGGTTTAATTAACAAACCAACTTTAAACACCATTGATGAAGAAATGATTACCAAAGTTGGTAACGCTCCTTTTGTCCTTGTAGTAGAAGCCTTCAACCGTCGTACAGGCTTAGGCAGCCGTTTCGGTTCCTGGCTGCTAGAGCGGGGGTTGACTCCCAAATATGCCCATCTCGGAACTTATAAAGAAGGTTGCGGCGGTTTGTGGGAACAGTACCCATATCAAGGTATCGATCCAGTCGGCATCATCAACAAGGTAAAGGAGTTAGTTGGAAAAAGGTAATTCATTTATTAGGGCATAGCAGGGAAGCAGGGGAGCAGGGGAGCGGAGGAGCAGGGGAGCAGGAGAGAAGTGACAGTAAGTTGTTTCCCCTCTGCCCCTCTGCCCCTCCGCACCTCTGCCTCTTTGTCCATGCCCAATTTCCAATTTTTATTTAGTTTTGGGTAAAGGTTGACCAAACTCGATTACCTGGGGTTCGGGATCGTTGGGGATTGTTGGAACTGGAAATTCCGACACCCCGAAAGGAGGAATGTTATTTAAATTGCCGAGTTGATTTGGAAAAGAAGGAGGGGGAAGAATCGAAGCAGGTTGTTGAGACGGAGAAGATGGATTTGGATTTAAAGGAGGTACGGTGACAAAAGGCTGCCCTGAGTTAGTAGTAATTGTTGAGGGCAGTTCATTGGATGGAGGCGGAGCTGTGAGTGAGGGGGATTGTGGGTTAGTAATTACGGGTAAGTTACTAGGCGGCTTTTGGAGTGTTTGAGGTTGTTTCTTGGCTGAAGGAGGTGAATTTCCTGATTTTACAGCAGTAGTTTTACTAGAAATAACCGGACGTAATACCCAGCGAGTGGAGTTTTTTCGAGAAACGGGTTGAAGTTGTACCTTTTTGGGATTAAAAACAGTCCCTGCTGCTAAATCAAGAACAATACGTGTATCGTTTGCGTTGAGTTGAGAAATGCGAATGCTTTTGATTGCTCCAGAATAATTTTGTTGCGTGGTAACTTTGCCCAACTTAGTATTCGGTAAATCTACAACCAGACGAGAGGGTTGGGCCAGGTAGAAATAACGAGGGGTTGTGCCTGCTGAAAGAGTAATTTCGAGTTGCTGTGTCTTGGGAGAAAAACGCCAGTTATTTAGCTTTGCCCCTGGTGTTGCAGCAGTAGTAAAAGTTTCGAGGGCGATCGCTGCATAAAAACTTAATATACTGATGCTAAATAACTGCTTGCCCCATTGGTAAGATTGCTTATTTTTTAGTTCCCGATCCATTCTTTTTATTTGCTCCATAAAACCCATACAATGCACTTACATTGCTGTTTATTTCGCGCTTCCAATCCCGTAGACGCGATGAATCGCGTCTCTAACCACCCCCAATTCAATTAGCTTTTTGAGGCACAGCAGTAAATTTCAGAGTTTGTGGAATGCCCTTTACGGTTAATTGACCTGTCATATTACCTTTATCCACAAGTTGCATTTGAATTGTGACTGAGTTCAGAGGATCGTTTTGGGGGCGAGGAATATTACAAAGGATTAATTTACCAACTTTTCCAGATAAATTTAATTGTTGATTTCTGAAGATGCCTGCCAGAGAGTGCTTTTCGTCAGTGTCGGCGTTCGCGTTTGCCGGTAATACAGAGGCATTTAAGTAAATACCTGACTGCTCAATGTTTAACGTCAGAGTATCCGATTTTTCACAGTTAGGCAAATTCTTCGCTAGGGTTAGACGATAGCGACCGTTAACTGGCGGAGGAGCCTTGAGTTTGTTTTCTCCGTAAACAGTGACAGTTTTAAACAACAGTAGCACTGAAATTATTGTTACTCCGTAAAAAGCTAAAGATTTGAAGTTGAAATGATTCATGTTCTCAACTCCTAAGTGTTGGCTCTTGACTGCTAACGTCAGGAAGCATGGAAGCCAGATGAGCGGTGACTTGACTGTAACGGCGGGTAATCAGCAGGGAGGAGCAACATTGAATGGCTAGTTGATCTGTATATCTTCCCAAGGTTTGACGCTCGATACCCCAAGCGCGGCTAGTACCTGCAATTGTTAGGTCTACATTTTTTGAGGTTTCGACTACAGCTTGGATTGGATCTGGAACTTGAACAATTTTGATTTCGATGCGATCGCGTACACTACTCGGTAATTGCTCCATCATCGTATTTAGTTCGTAATTCAATTCTTCCTTGGCGTGATTTGCTACTATCTGTAATATCTGCAACACACAAGTCTCACGATTGATTAGCAGTCTCAAAGCTAGTATTAGTGCTAAATCATCATGGATATTGGCTGAATAAGGTACTAATAAACTTTCTAATTGCTCTTTGCCTTTATCTACAAACACAGCGACATCCACTGGGGCAGTAGTAAGCATTTGTCCAACTCGTCCACCTAAGCGGTTACTACTAAAAGCTGGGCGATGCCATCCTACAAGAATTAAATCAACTTGTTTAAGTGCGGCAATCTGTGCAGTTTCCCGTGCAACATTACTAGATATGCGAATGATGGGATGCACATGAGCGCGTGTTTCTACTGGTTCGAGCGTATTAATCAATTCTTCTAGCTGCTGGCGGCGCTGGGCAATTAATCGGTCTGCTTCAACTGGCGTACTTTCAAAGGCATAATCTTCTTCAAATTCAATCAGGCTCAGAGGGTTAACAACGGCGGGATATTGGGAGTTGAGGGCAATGCTTGCTGCCAACTGTACCAAGCCTTTTTGGGTACTCGGATTCGCTACGGGCACCAAAATTCGGTAGGGACGAATGTAAGTTTCAGCATCAGCAGCGCTGGTAGCTGTTTGTGCTTCTAACTCCGGTTCCACCACATCTAACCTGATCAGCTTCTTGGGATATGTCCATTCCAGCAGTGGCGAGGTCATGAAGGTAGTTACCAATGCCATAATTACCAGCATGGTAAATATTAAGGGGGAAATTACCTTTAACTCTAAACCAATGTTTAGCACTATCAGTTCGGTTAAACCGCGAGTATTCATTAACCAACCGAGTGCTGAGGCTTCCCGTTTACTAATGCCACTGACACGCGCTGCTACATAAGTACCAACATACTTACCTGCGATCGCTACTGCTAAAACCAACGCACACAAAAGCCACAATTCGGGACGATTGAGCAAGCCAATCTGCGTTTTTAAACCACTGTAGGCAAAAAATATGGGTAGCAAGAAAATTAGGACAAAATCTTCCGTTTTTATTGCCAATTCTCGCACTAAATCTTCATTTTTGGGCATGGCTGCTCCCAGCAAAAATGCCCCAAAAATTAAGTGAATTCCAATTAATTCAGTGATTAGTGCCGACGCAACTACTGCCATATAAATTCCAGCTAGCAGTAATTGGCTGAGTCTTCCTGCACGGAGGTAGTGTTTGGCAAGGCGTTGCAGGAACCAACGACCGACTGTCAACATCAAGCCGATGTAAACTATACTGGCGATAATTGTAGGTATAGCACCAGCAAAGTCACCAGTTCGCGCAACTGCGATCGCTACTGCCAAAAGACACCAAGCGGTGACATCATCCACTGCTGCACAAGTTAACGCCAAAGTTCCTAAACGCGTTCCTTGTAAATTGTTTTCAGTAATGATTCGCGCCAACACTGGAAAGGCAGTAATCGACATTGCCGCCCCCAAAAATAAAGCAAAGGCGGTGAATGATACACTTGCATTAGAAACTAGGGGATAAAGTATCACCGCTAGCAATGTTCCTAGAGAAAACGGCACCAAAATGCTGACATGAGAAGTTAAAACTGCTACTTCTAATTGGCCGCCGAGGTATTTGGGATTGAGTTCTAGCCCAATCAGAAACATGAAAAATATTAGTCCCACCTGAGACAAAACATTGAGAAAAGGAAAAGTTTCTGGTGGAAACAAGGTAACTGCTAGATGGGGAGCAACTAAACCAAATAAAGATGGGCCAAGCATAATTCCGGCGACAATCTCACCAATTACTAGTGGTTGCTTAATGGAACGGAATGCTAGCCCTACTACCCGTGAAAGTCCAATAACAATCAGCACCTCAACCAGAACGAGAATAACTATGTGCATGGTTTCCTCAAAATTAACTATCTGGTTTCCCTAAGATAATTCTTTAAAAGACTAGAAAATGTCAAGCTTGTTAAATACAACCAAGAGTAGTTTGTGCTTCGTTGTTATATTAATTATTGTTACGATTTAGTTGCAGCCGTTATGGGTAAGCAAGTTCGTAGTAAGGACTTGAGTCCTTAATTTTCTAAACAATAAAGCGCTTACTAAAAACGCTCAAAACTAGCTTAGATATTGTACTAAAGACTTAATTAATCTAATATTGAAATTTGCTTAAGTTGAAGATTTATCATAGCTTGTACCGTGCAATAAAAAGGCAATCAGTGGTGATGCCATAAGAGTAGTAATGACCGCCATAATAACCATTATAGTGAATAAAGTTGGGGTAATTATACCTTGTTCTAGACCAATATTGAGAATGATTAACTCCATCAAACCACGAGCATTCATTAAAGCACCAATAGTTGCAGATTCGCGCCAATTTTCCCCCGCTAATTTTGCAGCCAACATACAAGCAACACCTTTACCGAGAATTGCGATCGCAATAATTAATAGCGTCACTCCCCATAAAGTAGGTGTGTTTACCAATCCAATTTGAGTATTTAACCCAGAGAAAACAAAAAAGATCGGTAACAAAAAAGAAGTAGTTAAAAACTCCGTATATTGGCGAATTTGTTGGGCGAATTCTCCACGTGGTGTCACTGCTCCTAAGACAAAAGCACCGAATATTGCATAGATACCTGTAACATCGGTAAACCATGCACAAAACATCAAAATTATCAACATTAAAGTCAGGGTTTGTCTGTTCACACCTTCGCGTTTTGTCATGCGTGTGAATGCTTTCAGTAGAGGTTGTCCGAGAAAAATCGCAAATAGCACATAGCAAATGCCACCACCAATTGCTAATATGGCTATGCTTAAAGAATTTTTCACGCTAGCAAGCACAATCGCCAGCAAACACCAAGCAACTGCATCATCTACCGATGCTGCACCTAAAGCCAAAGTACCGAAGCGCGTTTGTGCAAGACCGCGTTCGTAAAGAATACGAGCTAACATTGGAAAAGCCGTAATTGTCATTGATGCGCCCAGATACAAAGCAGCTGACCAAGGCATAACTTTTGGTTGGAAGAAATTGCCATTGTGATAAAACCAAAAAGATGCGATCGCTCCTAAAATAAAAGGAGTGATAATTCCAGCCGCAGATAGCAAACTTGCACTTTTGATATGATGTTTTAAGAGTTTGGTATTGAACTCTAAACCAATCAAAAACATATAAATTACCAACCCAATCTGGCTGATAGCATATAAAATCGACATCGATGGATTGGGTATCTTGAGTCCGACAGCAGTGATGATGGGAAGCTTAGGAAATAGCCATTGCTGAAAATCTGGTGCAATCAATCCTAAAAGTGATGGCCCTAGCATTACACCTGCAATCATTTCGCAAACAACATCGGTTTGACCAAGATAGCGGCGTCCTATAATCGTGACAATGCGACAAGTGGTTAAAATAACTGTGAGTTGCAGAAATAGCTGAATAACCAGATCAAAATTTGACATTGCACTTCCTTAATTTACGTCTCTGCATTGAAGAATTTCTCCAGACTCTAAAGTTTGTCCTGTTTTACTCATATATGACTACTACATCAGCACAAATGCCAATTTTATAAACATAAAGATAGCTGTTTGTAACTTGATGAGATACAACAGGCTATGCGTTGCTTTAGTTTCCAAAGTCATCTTGTTCTTAAGAACGCACACAACTGTACGTCAATACAACATATTGCATCCAAACTAAAACCGCCATATATGATTTTTTATGATTTGTTAATTTGCGATTTATAACCTTTTTCATCTATTTGAGGCACAATCGACGGGAGCATCTCACCTTTGCAAATATACTAGGCGATTAGAAATCGCGGCTACACAAACTAAGTCCGCCTACGCGGACTCAAAAGATTTGAAACCCACGGAGGTGGGTTTTGTCTGTATAGCTGCGAATTCCATTCGCCAGGGCAAACTGTTTTTACACTCATTGAGATGCTCCCCAATCGACTGTAGGGACGCACAAATGTACGTCCCTAACCTACGGTTGAATTACCTGAAAATTGCTAGAATTTTTGATTAAATTAGTTTCGATAATTTGAAATTTTACAACCACTCCCCGCCCCGAAAACGCCAACGAGGGAAGATAATTCGCATCAGGCTTTGGGAACTAATAAAAACTGCTAGCCACACAATGCTATAGTGCAATAAAAAAGTTCCTGGCAAAAGTTCTTCTTTCGGTAAAGGTATTGGTAAGAAGCCAAATAGTTTGACTCCACAAAATATAAATATTAATTCCCATATACCAGCTAATAGTTGATAGGCTGCGGGCCAATCTCTATCCCAACGGGATTTTTGGAGATAGTCATAAAGTACATCCCAACCTAAGCCAAAAATGGCGACATAAGCAAGTATCCAAAAATAAACCGAGTTAGCACCAGGACCAATCCAACCTATTGCAAATGGCAAAGATACGAGTACGCCGACAGTTGCCAGTAATAATAATCGAGTTTGCCAGCGACCAAATAAAGTTGGTGTCATAAAAATAATTCGTAATTCGTAATTCGTAATTCGTAATTTAATTAAGCCACCCACAAGGGGCGAGGTTTTGAACCTTTACTTTTTTGATAAAAGTAGAGACGCGATGGATCGCGTCTTTTTTGCGAGGATGGCAAATACGATAATATCGGCTAGCCCAAAGCACCAACACATCTATATTATTAGGATGGTTTCAGGTGATAATCAAATTTAGAATGGTAAGCTGCATTGGCAAAGTCCATTTTTCGCGTAGCATCTGTCTGCGACACGCTGCGCGAACGTAGAGAAGGTATGGCATCCCAATTGATTACATCTTCTAACAAAGCTTGATAACCTAGTGTATTAGGATGCAGTCCATCTTCACTCAAGCGTTTGAGTCGCCAATTTTCACCGCGTTCCATCCATTGCTCAAAAATATCCAAATAGGGAATCTGCCTTTTGCTGCAAGCAATTCGCGTTGCTTCTTTGTAGCGGTACTGGTCGGCATGATTGTAGTAAAAACAATCTAAAAATGGCATTTTGGCTTCATCCACTGGCACCATGCCTACGAATAACACAGGACAAAGTTGCTGTGCTAAATCTAGCAGAGACGCAATTTCCTTTTCAAACAATGTAAAATCTGTGTAATTTCGACCATCGGGACGCGCCAACCGGGCTGAGTCATTCACGCCTACGGATAAAATAATCAAATCGGGAACGCGATTTCGCAGTTCACCGCGGTGGCGAAATTCGACTTCTAGTCTTTGGGCTACTTGTTGCGTGCGATCGCCCCTTACCCCTAAATTATAAAGAATATGACCGGCACTATCCGGCAACATCCACCATCGCCGTAGTTGCTCAATCCAGCCTCCTTTTTCCGGGTCGCCGAATCCATAAATTAAGCTGTCCCCCAGTGCGACAATCTTCATAGGCTGAAAGTGATTTGGTGGTACAGACAGCTGCATTGAGGAAGAAGCGAGAAATGTGTGCATTTAACGACTATATTTTATATCTTTACAAGATTCTATACATTTCTATACCATAGATGGCTATCTTTAGTGTTCAAGCATCTATGGAGTTTTTACTTGTTGATATAGTTGTAAGGTTAATATTGCCGCAGTTGAGCCTCTGTACGATGGGCTACCGTGCTTTAACAATCAGCATGAGAATCAAACCGCAGAGGCGCATTCGCGCAGCGTCTCGTCAGAGAAGGACTCTGAAGAAGAGTAAAGAGGGAGATTCACTCAAAATTTTCGCCTTTGTGTCAAGCTTATGTACTTTATCAACTTGAAATGCGCTGTCAGTCCTCATCTACAGACGGATAAGTAGTGCAGGTACATCAATCGCTAAAAGTAAAGAGTCACTTACCAATTGGTTTGTCAAAAAAGTTGACACAAGTAGTTGTTTTGTAATACAGTATATTACAATGGTAATGAGTTAAATTAAAAAGACTTCCTCGCCACTACAGTGGAAATACAATTACCATTTGTATGCAATTAGTTGATATTACGAGAAAAATTTTTCAAACCTTTCTACTTAACACAAAATAACTTAATTAACGCTGCATAACCGATAAATATGGTTTTTGACTATTTTAGAAGCAACGAAGGCACTCCTACAAATAATACTCGGCAAAGCTTAATTGCTTGCGGTTGGCGACCGTTTAATCGAGAGTTAGACTGGGGATTTTTATGGCAACTGTTGTACAGTGACTCCCGCGAATTAAGTCAAAAGAGTTTGAATTTAGCGAGTAATGTTGCTGATGTTTTAGGACGCAATAATTATGCTTGGTGGGCTAATTTATTAAGTGTTGTATCTGATAATACCCGTTACGAAGTTGAAAAGTTTTGGAATTACATCACACCAGATCCTCAATCACCAGATCATCGCTATAAAGATGTTTTGAGTACGGAAACACCTATTGTCCAATTTGTCAGTCGTAGTAATATTCCTATTGATTATGTTCTGAATCGACTGCAAGAAATTACTGTAATGCGAG
>NNBT01000196.1_pt1 | contig 11261 bp, 3 predicted proteins | sample 1173831 | NCBI WGS metagenome assembly NNBT01 (sample SAMN07173936, study PRJNA388173) | plant metagenome | isolation source: symbiotic tissue sample KVJ10 | place: Norway: Troms, Kvaloya island | reverse complement strand
TATCGTAAACTGCATCAGCAATTTCTTCCCCCGACTGAAGACGCTGTTTCAATCGCTGGCTACGCAGTGCATCTGCATATTGAAAAGGCGATACGCCAATTATCTGCTTGAATATTCTTTGTAGGTAACTAGGACTCATTTCTACCTGAGAGCATAATTCCGATAGAGTTGGTATGCGGTCAACTTGTGCTTCAATATATCGACATACTGCTAAGATTTTGGCTGTATTTGGAACTATTTCAGATTGTGGCTGACAGCGCTTACAAGGTCGAAAACCTGCAATTTCAGCATCTTGTACCGACTGGAAAAAACAAACTTGATTGCGATTTGGTCTGCGACTAGGGCAAATAGGTCGGCAATAAATGCCTGTAGAGCGAACACCATAGAAAAACTTACCTTCAAAAGCGGAGTCTCGATTGAGAACTGCTTCCCATAGTGTTTCTTCTAAAAGTTGTGTCTGTTGTAATTGCATTCATTCCTCCTCAAATCTATTGCAAAGTACCCCCACTTTGGATTGTCCATGATTAGTTTTTGCCTTTAGGTAAAACTAGATTAAATGTATCGCTCAACTACTTTCTATCTGATTGTTGCGATCAAAGTTGATTAGGGACTTCCAACAAATAAATTACCCAATCTTGTGGGGTGGGCATCTTGCCCGCCTTTGTATACGGGCGGGCGAGACGCCCACCCCACAAGAAGTAGTTGAGTATTTTTTATTTGGAAGTCCCTTACGGCAGCTATGAGGTACATGCTAAAAGCTGAAAGCGATGATAGGAGAGGGGCAAGAAGAAAACTATATTGCATAATAGCCGGAAGCGCTGTATCTCAGTTTTTTAATCTACCAACTCGCAAAACAAGTGTTCACTACTCGATGAAACCGGGAACCTTAAATTAGGTCAACACAACGGAGTTTTTATGAGTGGTGGTATTTACCTGATTCAGGATAATTCTCAATTAGTTGAGATGAAGGAAGAACCCTATGAATCAGAAGATGGGCTACAAAAGCTACTAGCTGACTATCCGAGTTTGTTAGCAGGAGAACAGATAGACAGTGTTACACCAAGACGCTGGTTGTTAATCTCACGGGAGATAGCAATACCAGATAGCGAAGATAGTGCTGGACGTTGGGCGCTCGATCATTTATTTCTCGATCAAGATGGAATTCCTACCATTGTAGAAGTTAAGCGGAGCAGCGATACCCGGATTCGGCGAGAAGTCATTGGTCAGATGCTTGACTATGCAGCTAATGCGGTAGTTTATTGGTCAATTGAGAAAATCCGTGCCCAGTTTGAAGCTAATCCCAATGCTGAACAGCTATTAATAGATTTAATTGGCAGCCAAGAGGCTGATTTAGAAAAGTTTTGGCAACAAGTCAAAGCCAACTTGCAATTAGGTAAAGTCCGTCTCGTCTTTGTGGCTGATGAAATTCCTGTCGAACTTCAGCGGATAGTCGAGTTTTTAAATCAGCAAATGAGTCCGGCACAGGTATTGGCAGTAGAGATTAAACAATATGTGGGTCAGGGTTTAAAAACTTTGGTTCCTAGAGTGATTGGTAAAACTAAGAATATTTCCCTACCTCCCTCAGAGAAAAAACAATGGAATGCATCAACTTTCATGAAAGAAGTTGAGACTAAATACAGCCCACAAGCGGCTCATGTTGCTAGTCTGATTCTAGAATGGGCGACTATTCAAACTTTGCAGATTCAATGGGGTACAGGTAGAAGTCATGGCTCTTTTGTTCCTAAATTTTATTACCAGGGAAAAAATCGCACTTTTTTCCGAGTTTGGAGTAATGCCACTGTAGAAATTTGCGCCTACGAACCACCATTCAATTTAGAAGATCGTAAAGCAGAACTTCTGACTCGATTTCAGTCTGTCGTAGGAACCTCAATTTCTATTAATCCTTATTGCTGGTATATTCCTTTTTCTGCTCTGAATGATGAAATAGTTATTAAACAGTTTTTGGAAGTACTTGGCTGGGCTATTAGTGAAATTAAATTATCATAATCTTGTAGTATAGCAGTCCTATTTGATTTGTGAAAATTACAACGCTAAAAGCGAACGCAGACTCGCTAACGCTGCGCTATCAGTTCTTGCTCTGTAACCTGCGCTGCCTCGTTAACGAGCCTGTATACTCCGCAAAGAAGTAATATTAATTACGAATTACGAATTACGAATTACGAATTACGAATTACGAATTATTTGGTCAATTACCAATTGGTAGTGTTATTTCAAACTCAGAGCCTTGTCCAAAAGTAGAATTGACTACCAAAGTACCTTCATGTTTTTCAACTATAATTTGTCGAGCGATCGCTAATCCTAATCCTGTACCTTTGCCAACAAGTTTAGTAGTAAATAAATGCTCGAAAATTCGTTTTTTTACTTCATCGTTCATGCCAATACCGTTGTCAGAAATTTTAATTTTTACATATTTATCGTTATGCACTGATGTTGTAATAATAATCCGATTAATATTAGCTTCAATTTCATCAAAGCTGTATCCTTGGTTTGATTCTTCTAAGGCATCAATGGCATTTGCTAGCAAATTCATAAAGACCTGATTGAGTTGCCCAGGAAAACATTCTACTTGGGGAATATTGCCATAGTTGGTAATGACTTCAATTGCTGGATGTTGTTCATTAGCCTTCAGGCGATGTTTCAAAATTAAAATAGTGCTATCAATACCTTCATGGATGTTAAACGGAACTTTGTAATCCTTGTCTGCACGCGAGAAAGTTCGCAAGCTAGTACTAATATTTTTAATGCGATCGCACCCCACGTCCATAGATTTAATCATTTTGGGTACGTCTTCTAAGAGATAATCAATCTCAATCTCCTGGGCATGTTGTTCAATTTCTGTTGTAGATGCGCCAGAACGGTACAATTGCAAGTGTTCAATAATATCTTCTAATCCGAACTTCGCTTCGTTGACATTTCCAGCGATAAAGCCAATTGGGTTATTGATTTCGTGGGCGACACCTGCAACTAAATTCCCAAGGGCTGACATTTTTTCACTTTGGACAATTTGTAATTGGGCTTTTTGTAAGTCTTCAATTGCTTGTTCTAGTTGTTGAGATTTTTGTTGGACGATAGCTTCGGCAGCTTTGCGATCGCTAATATCTAAAATTAAACCATCCCAAACAATTGCACCATCCACTTGCATTTCTGGACGAGATGCCGCTTGCACCCATTTCATAGTTCCTGATGGCGTGATAAGTCGCCATTCGTGAACAAACGGTGTCAGATTTTGGGCAGATTCCATCATTGCCTGCTCGATACCAGCAATATCATCGAGATGTTCTAGAGAACGAGGGTTTTCCTTGCCGGCGATTATTTCCTCTGCTGTCACTTCGTAAAGGTTATAGCAGCCAGAACTAATATAGGGCATAGAAGCCAAATTATCTGCTGTCACATGGAGTTGGTAAATCGCTCCAGGAACATTATCGGCAACTTTCTGAAAACGGGCTTCGCTTTGCTGAAGATTCGCGTAAAGCCGAGCATTTTCTAGAGAAATTGCCGCTTGAGTACAAAGGAAATTCAGTACTAAAATGCGATCGCTGGTAAATACCCCACTCGTTAAATGATTTTCTAAGTATAAAATTCCTACTAAACGTCCCTGATTGAGTATCGGTAAACACAGCACACTCTGAGGTTGATGCTGAATTAAATAATCATCAACTATCGGTAAAGTAGTTTTGAGATCGTCAATCACAACCACATTAGCTGTATTTTTCACATACTGAATCAGCGCAATCGGAACATTAGGATTATTTTCGAGCGGTTCTAATTTTAAGCTAGTGCTATCAAGGGTAGTAATTGCGCGTATTTGCCATTTCCCATCTTCAGGTAAAAGCAGGGCACATTTATCAGCACCAGCATTTTCAAGAATGATTTGGGTAAGTTGCTGTAAAAATTCATCGAGTTGAATTGTTGCAGAAAGAGTTTGCGAGGCTCTGAGGATAGCGCTCAAGTCAAGTATATTGTTGATGTTGCCGCCGGAAGAAGTCGCGGTACTAGTAAATGAGTTGATTGGGTTAGCAATTGTTGCTAAGGCTTCTAAAAGATTTACTGTTGGTACTGTCTGTTGCGAAATTGGATGCAGCAATTGTGGGTAACGTTTTTCTAAGTCATCTGTCTTGGCTTTGGCTCCCCACCTGGCATAGCCAGAGTAAGCTGCCTGCATATAGGCTTGGGCGACTTTTTCTTTGCCCCAGTTAAGGTAGAATTTGGCAGCGAGTTCGTTAGCGAGAGCTTCATCTTGGAGGAAGCCGTTTTCCTTGGCTTTAGCGATCGCGCGATCGTAAAAGTCCATTGCTACGGCGCGTAGGCGTAGCCCGTCGTAGACATCGCTAATAGCATACCGTTCGGCTTCCACTAAATCCCAACGGTGTTGATGGTTACAGGGAGCAAATGCTGCCCATCTTTGCATCTTCTCTTGATTCGCCTCGACTTGGGCGAGAATCTGTTGCTGTTCTGACTCAGTTGCGGCTTTGTAAACTGCCAGATGAATCAAAGAATCGTAGAAAAAATACAGAGCAACACCAAATTGGGCGATACCAGCGTCTAAGTACTGTTTTGCCTGAGCAGACTGCTGGGCAGCTTCTTGATACCGCCCAAACAAATACCAGAGAATCGTTTGATTAACTTGCCAATAAAATAATCCAGTTCGGTCTTGGGTTGCCTGATTCAGGGATAATCGTTGTTCTGCATGATAAATCGTTCCCGTTAAGCGATCGGGAGATTGGCTATGTCCTAGCAAGTTGAGTACAGCTTGATAAGCAATCTCCAGATATTGCAGCGGCGATTCTTGCTTGAGTGAATAGATGCTTTGGCGATAGGCTGCCATTTCATTCGCCAACCCAGTTAATTCTCGCCCTGTAAAATAAGCATAGTGACAGTAAGCTTGGGCATTCAATGCTGTACTATCCAAATCTCCAGTTTCCAGTCCATTTTGGTAGCCCTCTTGCAGATGCACAAGTTGTTCGCGCAATGAGTCTTTCCAATGACGGATAAAGTAGTAGAGGATAAAGTAGGTTCTGCATTTAAAGATTTTGGACTGCAACTGTTCCAGCAGGTTTAACGCCAATTGTCCAAACTCATAACCAGCTTCCAGATTACCAAGCACACCACAGAGGATGATGCCGTAGTCGGCATAAGCATAGACAGAAATAGGACAATTACCATATTTAATCGAAAATTCTACTTGTTTGAATATCAGTAGAGGCATTAAAGCAGGTCTTGCAAGATAGGCAGCTGGAATCATTTTGCTCATGATGCTCATCGCTGCCAAGCGGTGAGCATCTTTCATAGTGGATAAATTGAGCAAATCCAGAGAAGAACGTCCTTCCCATAACTGCATAGTTGCTTCACCTGCCCGTCCAATATCTGCCGCAGTTGATTGTTGAGGAAACTCAATACCCAACAGTTGCAACACCTGCAAGCCAATATTCAGCGTTTTCAATGGAAGACCTTGCGATCTTCCTGCCATCATTCTAGTGACGTAGATGGGAATGCTGTCGAGCAAGGTCTTAGCGTGTTGCAACACAATTGTCACCCATTGTTCCATCTGCTCAAAATCGGCGTTGAGATAGGTGGCTTCAGTTACCTCGATATACAGCGTCAGGGTCAAGTCATAGTGGCTTTCCCAGCAAGAATGGGATAGCAAACTAATTCCCACGGTCAGATACTCGACGGCTACTGTGTATGTAGTTGCAGATTTTGCTCTCCGTCCTGCGACCAAATTTAATTGTGCCAGTTCTTGCCGCTCTGAAGGTTCAGTGATTAAGGAACTAGCTGCGTTCAAATGAGTGACAATTTCAAATAATCGTTCTTCTCGTTCCAAATCTGAGGAATTGCGTAACAATAACATTCCAATTTTGTAATGGGTGGCTTGCTTTTGGTCGTCTGGAATCAACGAGTAGGCAGCTTGCTGAACGCGATCGTGTAAGAATTTGTATCCAGCATTTGGGGAAGTTTGTTGAGTAAATATTTGTTCTTCTTGCCCAACATAAAACTTATAAACTTCACTTTGGGGCAAAATCAAACCTTCTTGTAAACCATTCCATAAACAAGCTGCTGTTTCGGTTTCCAACTGTTCAGAAACGATCGCCAATGTTGCTAAATCAAACTGATTGCCGATGCAAGCAGCTAACCTTAGAGCCTGTTGAGTTGATTCTGGCAGCCTCCGTAATTGAAATGCCATGAATTCCAAAACATTATCTGTCAAAGATTGCTGATTGATTTTTGCAATATCACATTGCCAGCAGCCTTCTGCAAAGTTGAAGATAATCAACCCATCTTGGTGCAAAGCTTTAATAAATTGGGTTGCAAAAAATGGATTTCCCTGAGTTTTTTGAAACACTAATTGCGAAATAGGTAATGCTAATTCTTCTTTGCAACCTAATGTATCACTTACTAACTGATTCAATTGTAATTGACTTAAAGGTTGCAGAGTTATCAAGTTAATAGTCGTGCCTATTTTTCTTACCTCATCTAAAATTGATATTAACGGATGAGCAGGTGATAGTTCGTTATCTCTATAAGCACAAATTAGTAATAAATATCCAGAGTTTGACTCATTCATTAGTAATTGAAGCAATTTTAATGAAGCTAAATCTGCCCATTGCAAATCATCCAGAAAAATAACTAAAGGATGTTCTTTTGTCGTAAAAAGCTGAATAAAACTTTGAAATAATAAATTAAATCTATTTTGCGCCGCCTCTGCTGATAATTCTGATGTCGGGGGTTGTTTACCGATAATTTTTTCTAATTCGGGAATCACTTCAACGATTATCTGTCCATCGTCTCTTAATGCTGCCAGGATATTTTTTTTCCATTGTTGCAGTTGTCGATCGGTTTCTGTTAATAACTGCACTATTAAATCACGCAAGGATTGCACAAAGGCAGATAAGGGAATATTCCGGTTAAACTGGTCAAATTTACCTTTGATAAAATAACCGCGTTGCCGAACGATTGGTTTATGAACTTCATTCACTACCGCAGTTTTACCAATGCCAGAAGAACCAGCAATTAACATGATTTCACACTTTCCCAGAGAAACCCTCTCAAACGCTTCTAATAGTTGTCGGACGCCTGTTTCTCTCCCGTATAACTTTTCTGGGATCGTGAAGCGATGTCTAAGACGGTCTACGCCTACGCAAATATCCCGTTGTCCAATTTGGAAGTATTTAATCTTACCCGTTTCGTTCAGTTGACAAAGACAATTTTCTAAATCGTGTTTTAACCCTAAAGCATTTTGATAACGGTCTTCAGCATTTTTTGCCATCAATTTCATGACAATATCTGACAACACTTCCGAAATCTCTTCACTTTTAACTTCCCGAAGGGATGGTGGCTGTTTGGCAATATGACAATGCACCAACTCCATTGAATCTTCTGACTCAAAGGGTAATTGTCCTGTGATTAGTTCAAAAAATGTCACACCCAAAGAATAAAAGTCACTGCGGTAATCTATTCCTCGGTTCATCCGTCCAGTTTGTTCGGGAGATAAATAAGCCAAAGTTCCCTCTAAAACCTTGGGAGCGATCGTAGTTTGGTTTTCTCTGGGAAGCAAAGAAGCAATGCTAAAATCGATGAGTTTTACTTGTTTGGTTTGCGGGTTAATTAGAATATTAGCCGGTTTGATATCTTTGTGAATTACCCGTTCTTGGTGCAGTTCATGGAGAATATGACTAAGTTGCAGGGCGATTGTGAAAAATTCCACAAGTTCCAGTGATTGAGTTTTGGTATATTCTCTCAGAGAAATTCCCCCAAAATCTTCCATTACTAAAGCATAACTATTGCGATATGCTTCTAGACTATAGGGACGAACAATACTAGGAATATTGAAATTTTTGGCAATGGTATATTGGTTACGAAACTGCAACAGTTCGTTAAAAGTAGGAGATTCTACTTGCAGTATTTTAATGACAACAGGTTGTTCATCCACCAGTCGGATGGCTCGATAGACTACGGTTTTGGAACCTTGATAGAGTGTTTCTATTAATTTATAGCCGCTTATGCTATAAACTTCATAAATTGCTGTTGTCATGGTTATGCTCTCAATAATCAAAACTGCTGTCAAAAGTTTGACTTTTAGCAGCACATATATCGTTATTGTTCCCAAAATCAGGGTTTGTTTTTCAAGGATATGATAATAAGCTGATGTGCAAATACTCTTACGCAAAGACACGGAGATGCTATTTGAATGACGATTAGCTGACTAAAAACTTTTATTAATTCATCACCTATTAGACATTTCTAAAAATTAATTATTATCCATAAGCCTTGTAGAGACGTAGCAGTGTTACATCTTTATATTCTCTTTGCATTTCTTTGCGTTTAAAAAAGCTACGAATTTATGCAAAACTGTACTTAGTGTTCAAAAAAGAATTGAAACCTTTGCCTGAAAGTGAATCAGCACTCCTGAACTGATTCGCTATTTGACAAATGGTTCACCCGATTGGGTGAATGCGATCGCAGCATCCAGAACTACTCTGAAAGTAGAGCCACTTTTTTGCTGTTAGTGATTTCGCCGACAGCTAAAAAACTTTTACAATGGCTATGATTGCCTTGAATATTATGCCAATTGCTTATATATCAAAGGGTCTAAGAGTGGATGAAATTATAAAATCACGGCATAAACCAGATTTTCTACCAGAGAAGATCCCTCTGTTGGAAACAGTTGCTGCCAATTTACCGGGGATGATTTTCCAAATTCTGCAACGGCAGGATGGTTCTGTATTTATCCCTTATATTAGTTCTGGTTGTAAATATTTGTATGAATTAGAACCAGAAGCTGTACAGGCAGACTTTCAGGTGTTACGTCAACTGATTCATCCACAAGATATACAAGCTTTTACAGAATCTATTACTGTTTGTCGCACTACCCTTACACCTTGGCATTGGGAAGGTCGGATTATTACGCCTAGTAGCAAACTGAAATGGATTCAAGGTACTTCGCAAGCCGAATTACAAGAAGATGGCGATTTTCTTTGGCATGGCTTGATTATGGATATTACAGACCGAAAACAAGCCCAAGAAAAATTGCTTGAGAGTGAGGCACGATATAAAGCAATTTTGGATGCTATCCCCGATTTGATGTTTCGCATCAGCCGCGATGGCGAGTATCTAGATTTGAAAAGTGAGGGTGCAAATATCACTCTTTCGAGAGAAGAAATAGTTGGAAAAAATCTGCAAGAGTTATTGCCGAGTGATGTTGCAGCCATTAGCCAAGTAGCGATCGCTAAAACTTTAGATTCTGGAATTTTACAAAGTTGTGAATATCAGCTACCAACATCTTTGGGAGTCAGAGATTATGAGGCGCGATTGGTAGTTAGTGGTACAGATGAGGTACTAGCAATTGTCCGAGACATCACAGATCGCAAACAAGGGGAAGTCGCCTTACAAAATCTTGCCCAAAAATTTGCTAAAGCTTTTAGTTGCAGCCCCGATTCAATTACCATTAGCACGCTGCAAGAAGGACGCTTTATCGAAGTTAACGACAGTTTTGTGAATCTTTCCGGTTATGGGCGAGATGAGGCAATTGGTAAAACTTCTTTTGAGTTAAATCTTTGGGTACAGGATCGCGATCGCCTAAACTTAGTGCAAGAGTTGCAAAGCACGGGAGTTGCTCGTAACTTAGAAATTGATTTTCGGCAAAAATCTGGCGAGATAATTACAACGCTGCTGTCAGCCGAAGTCATTGATTTGAATGGTATTCCTGCCATTTTAGCAGTGCATCATGACATTACAGAACGCAAACAAGTAGAAGCACAATTACGCTTTTGTGCCCAACGCGATCGCTTGTTGGCAGAAACCCTAGTAAGAATTCGGTCTTCGCTTAAATTAGAGGAAATTCTTCAAACCACTGTGACGGAAGTCAGGCAATTTCTGCAAACAGATCGAGTTTTCATTGGTTTAAATAATGCCAATTTAGGAGTCAAGACTCTTGCCGAATCAGTAGATCCTAAATATCCATCAGTCTCAGGTTGGTCTACTAAAGATGAAGCTTATCTACAAGAATTAAGAAACTTATTAAAAGATAATCGTGTGCGTGTCGTTGAAGACGTAACGCAAATATCAGTATCTCCCAAAGTAAAAGCACACTGTCAAAAATTCCAAACGAAGGCTAGCTTGGCTGTACCAATTATGCTAGGTAATGAATTATTTGGGGCGTTAATTGCCAATCAATGCTCAGGGCCGCGTTATTGGCAGCCAATAGAAATTGATTTGTTACAGCAGATGTCAGAACAGCTAGCGATCGCGATTCAACAAAGCCAGATATGCCAAAAGCTAGCAGAACTCAACACTAATTTAGAATACCAAGTCCAAGAACGAACAGCACAGTTAGAGCAGAAAATGCAAGAAGTTGAAAAATTGCATCGCGTCAAAGATGTTGTTTTGCACACAGTTGCCCACGATTTACGGACTTCGGTGATGGGTAACTTGATGGTGTTAAAGAATTTGTTAAATCAGGGAGTGGGGAGCAGGGGAGCAGGGGAGCAGGGGAGCAGGGGAGTAATTACAGCAAGTCTTTCCCCTCTGCCTCTTTCCCATATCCCAAGTGCCCAATCTTCAATTCCAATATCTCGCTCAATCATTGAGCGAATGATTCAGGGCAACGATCGCCAACTGACGATGATTAACTCATTGCTAGAAATTAATTCTTGTGAAAAACAGGGTCTTGAGATCAAACTCGAACCCGTGCAATTTAGCACCCTACTGGCAGGCACATTCGCCGAGTTGAAACCCATGCTGACACAAAATCAAGCGACTCTAAAGAACTTGGTTCCCGCAGACTTACCGTTAGTAATGGCAGATGGGACTCGATTGCAGAAAGTTTTGGTAAATTTGATCGCACATAGCTTGCACAATAATCCGCCAGGATTAAATTTTACCCTGAGTGCCACCGTTGAGGGCGGAATGATTCGCACTCAGATTCAAGATGACGGTGTGATAATGAGTAAAGTAGAGTGCGATCGCCTCTTCGATCTCCATGTCCGCGATCCACAAGATTGCTGCTCTACAAGCATTGGCTTAAAAATGTATCTTTGTCGGAAAGTTATTAAGGCGCATGGCGGCGAAATCGGGGTTATGAGTAACCGCAAGCGTGGATTAACTTTCTGGTTTACACTACCTTTGGCAACTTCATCCGCAACAAATCGCCCATAAATCACCAAAAAATGAGAGGGTGTTATTTATAGCAATATAAAACCTCTTGCAAAGGTGCTTTTTGCACTCTTGTGGGAAAAGGGAAAAGG
>NNBT01002662.1_pt1 | contig 11288 bp, 22 predicted proteins | sample 1173831 | NCBI WGS metagenome assembly NNBT01 (sample SAMN07173936, study PRJNA388173) | plant metagenome | isolation source: symbiotic tissue sample KVJ10 | place: Norway: Troms, Kvaloya island | reverse complement strand
AATATAGCAATGCTGCTACTCCGACGGTCCCAAATGGTGGTACGCTAACCAATGACGTGACCTTTGTTGGTGCAAATGCGGCAGCCCCGGTCACGCTGCACAATGTCGCTGGCGGCGCCGTTACGGCCACGTCGACAGACGCGGTGAATGGTCAGCAGTTGTTCGCGGTTGCAAATCAGGCGTCGAACAGCGTGCAATACGATCGCAACGCGGCTGGAGGTCGGAGCAACACGATCACGCTGGCAGGCGGTGAAGCAGGTGCGGTGAAGCTTGCCAATGTAGCCAACGGTGCTGTTGCCGCAGGCTCCACCGAGGCGGTCAATGGTGGACAATTGGCCTCCGTCGCGCAGGTGGCACAACAGGCGGCTGCGCTTGGAGCGAACTCGGTGCAATATGGCCCCGGCAACACGAACGTTACCTTCAACAGCACCGGGAGCGCCGTCCTGCTGCGCAACGTGGCTGCGGGAACGGCGCCGACCGACGCTGTCAACGTTGGGCAGTTGCAAGCTGGGCTGCAGGGCGCCGTTGCTCAGGCAAACACTTACACCGACGCACGCCTGTCTGCCGCGCTAGAGTCGATGAACTTCAACCTTCGCGAGGTCCGGCGAGATCTTGGTGCCGGCACCTCCGCTGCGTTGGCAGCGGCCGCGCTGCCCCAGCCTACGGAGCCTGGCAGGTCCATGCTTGCCGTGGGCGGTGGCACCTACCGCGGGCAAACGGCCATTGCGTTCGGCGCATCAACCTACCTCAACGACGGCCACTCGATTTTCCGCATTGGCGCGACGGTGGACAGTCAAGGCAAGGGAGGCGCGAATGCCGGCTACGGCTACCAGTTCTAGCTGAAGGTGGCGAGAGCGCCCAAGCTTGGGCGCTCTCGTTGACCAACGATACTGGCAAAGGCCGCCCTTCCACTTTTCACGTGACCTGAGCGGCGGAGGTTACCTCCGTGGCGGCCGCGTTGCAGGCGTGGAATTGCGAGCGTTTTGCGGCCTGCCTGGCCGACAATACCCACCCAATACCCTCAAGCGTGCTCAGGCGCGCGGTGTTGCTTAGCTTGCAGATCAATGCCCAGGCCGGACACCACCTTCGCCTTTGCCTCGAGCTGTAACCCGAGCCCGCCGAGGACCCTCATCACCGTGTGCAGCGTCGGACTGCCGTTCCCGCTTAGTTGAAGTCGCAGCCACCCGCGGGTTGTGAAGCAGAGCAGATTGGTTCCGCTCGTCGCCACCGTGAGCGCGATCGAGATAATGCCCAGCAAGGGTGTAATGCGCTCGCGTTGCCTCAGGGTTTCGGGCCGCTTGCGCCATCTTCAGCTCGGCTTCCGCACGAGCACTAAAATACGCTCTATCATCGCGGGGCATTGCGACCTCCGACCGAGTCTAAATTCATATTACTCCGTCTCTTTGCCTCGATAAAGATCGACTCATTCCGCTACTGACCCGGTAGAAGAAGCGCGAAGCTAATTTCGTCTTCTTAACTGCACGCGATGAAATGATTTTCGATCGATTGCGGAACGCTTATGCTCGACATGGCATTGAATCTCGCGACACGCCGCGGGGACCCGTAGGGTATTCGCGTCTAAGTCAGCGACAAGGGAGCGGGCGATAAGATGCTGATCAAGGGTGACCCCATCGACGCTCTTCATCGCTGTGAAGACCGGGCATTGGAGCTCTTAGATAAGGCGCTTGAAGCCGACGTTGCGGAGGCGCCGCCGCTGGAGAGTCGGGCGCTAGTATTGCTTCAATGTGTGGCTTTGATGCGACAGCTACTCGAAGGTTGGCACCGTCCTGCCGATGTCCCTCAGCCTGATCGTTACGACGAAGCAGAGGCGTTCGTGGTACATCATCAGAACGCCTCCGTTTCGGCGATCCAGCGAGGCTTAAGCATAGGTTTCAATGAAGCGGCAAGGTATGTCGAGAGGATGGAGTTAGCCGGCGTCGTTGGTGCGCCGGCAGAGGATGGCCGGCGCCCTGTGCTTCAGTCGCGTGACATTTAAAGGTGTGCACGAGCATAGTCAGCCGGCATCAATTCGCTTGAGTTTCTGTTTCAGCTTTCGCGTGTCAGGATGCGCCGAACCATACCGCGTCTCCGCCAATGCTGAGTTCTGCACGTAGACCAGAACGGCATCGTTGGGTCGGCCGACAGCTTCGAGCGCCTCGGCATGCAAATTTCGCAACTCTATAACATGTAGATGCGCGGGGGCGTAAACGTCGCGCAGTCGCTCCAAAAATGTGGCGCTCATCGACAAGGCGCTTTCTGGATCACTTTTGACGAGGGACATGATGATCGAAATTGCAGTGGTAACCGTGATCTCGTGATGAGGCCCAAGCGACGCCTCCGCAATCGCTAGAACATCTTGAAGGATGGGGGTCGCTCGGTCCCACTCGCCGCGTTGTTGTAGAAGATTCAGGTGAAGGCGGCGCCACCTCAACATCAACTCCGAGGAGGGACGAGTTTGATGGGCGAGACTCTGCTCTGCGACCTCGCACTGTACGATCGCCTCCTCAAGCGACCCGCTCGCTCCGACGCTTTGCGCGAGATTGAAACGGGCGTCCCATTCTCGCTCGATCCCCAAATTCGGGTATGCGACGGCAATTGCAACTGCACGTCGAGCGATCGGGACGATAATTGAGAAGTATCTTCCTTCAAGCAGTGGGCCATGCATGACACGCATCAGCTCATCGAACGTCCGCGCAGCATCTTCACGTGACGGAAGGTACACCTTCGAGATATCGGCGGTCAGATCGAGGCGTTTATCCAGATCAACGCGATGCAGATCTTCTGGCATCCAGCTGAATGGATAGCGAGCGGGGTCGAGTATGCTCGCGATGCCGGCTAGTACCGCTGCCTCATAATTGCTCATGCTTGGCGCACCCGGGGAGAGCGAGACGAGATACTCGGCATGGGTGGCGAAGATAAGCGCCAGTGGTTCAGCTCTCGTCTCGATGAAGCCCCACGCCGCGCGTGAGGCGTGATCCAGTCGATTGGCGGCTCGCTCTCGTTCGATGGTCGCCTGCAGGCTCGCTGGACGCTCTCGCTCGAGCGCTAGCTGTGCTTGCGCCAAAGCATCTTGTGCGGTGCGAAGCTCTTTTTCCCTCTCGATGACAGTGGCTTGCAAGCCGCCGATCATCGCCCGCAATCTTCCGATCCGGAAGCGGAGCGCGAAGAGACCGATAATCGAGGGAAAACCGACCAAGCCCGCGACGAACGAAAAACGGGACATGAAGTCGTCACTCAGAAAACTGGGCCACCACACCGCACGATCTCCCCTCTTGGCGAAGCACCGCCAAAGCTCAGGCCAGCGCTTACTTACGCTATCGCCGGTGAAATCGAGGTGGAAGGCATCGTCGTTGATGAAGTTGAGCTTTCGCTCGGGCATCAGCTCGGCGGCAGCGTCTCGGATCTCGCCGCTTCATCAATCGACCTGACGTGCAGTCGGCGCTTATTAGCGCCACCGTCGGCCTCATTGCTGCTGCGGAGGTGGCCTCCGCCGTAAACATCGCTGAGGCGGACCATATTTGTGAGATCACCTTTCCGCTAAAATCAGGCGCGGGGTCAGGTTCCACAGCTTTGACAATCTATCGACGACCTGGTGAGCGGCAAACGGAAGGGTCAGAACGGCTGCACATGGGAATGAGGGATCCCGACCACGGTGATCCTTCTTCATGAGCAGCACGGGAGCATCAAGACGGACCAGCGCTTCGGCGAGCCCGGTTTCCTCCATGCCCAGCACCGTCGCACTCACCAATACCGCGTTCGGTTTCACCCTGAGCCGCTGGATCAACAGCGCACCTTCCTCAGCGTTTCGCGCGGGCCCGATAATCTGCGCCCCCGCACTTACGACGGTCTCCCCAACGTAGTTGGCAAGGAACGAGTCGTCCTCAAGCAGAACGACGAGCTGGCCGGCAAGGGGCTTGGTCACCCCGGGCATCGCCCTATTTCTTCCAGGGACATAAATAGCTTGGATCGAACTGCCCGGCTCGCTGCAGCTCCTCTTCATCCATGATCCACAAGGTCTTGTTTGTTATCGCGATCAGCCCCTCTTGTCGCATTCGCCGAATAACGCGGCTGATGTGTACAGAGGTTAGGCTGAGCGCGTCTCCGATCTGTTCCTGCGTGATCGGCAAGGACATGTTATTGTTCGTGGCGAGCCCGATCTCCCTGCCTCGCGTGACCAGTTCGCAAAGAAGGTGGGCCACTGCATGGTAAGCATCATCCGATGTTAGCAGCCACTTCCGGAGCATCGCGGCCTCGACCAGCGACGCACGCCAAAGGGCGGTGTTTATACCAGGATAACGGGCGGCAAGGTCGGCCATCACCGCCCCTGAGATCCAACCGATTTTGCAATCGGTAAGCGCAATCAGATCATGCTCAAACTTCGATCCAGAGATCGCATGTACGCCGCAGAAATCGCCCCGAAGTAGAATAGAAGTTATACGCCGGGATCCATTCACCCTTAGAGCAGCCTTCGCTGCCCACCCGTCGAGCACGACGTAGAGTCGGTTCGACGCGGCGCCTTCTTTAAAGATAGCACGACCGTGCGGTGTGAACACTGTGTCGACGTGGATAGCCTGGACTGCCGCCACTTCGTCAGGCGTCAGCTCTGACAACAGCCTCATGCGCCGAATCAACATCGGCTCGACCTTGTCACGACGCAGAGGGAGCGTAAATTAAAGTGGATTAGGAAATGCGGGGAATGACGTGTCAGACCATTCTCCCAAGAAGAATTACCCCTGCCTGGCGGCTTGCAGTGTCCTGGCCTAAGTAGACGTTAGTATCTGAAACGCTGCAGCTTTGTCCTGATCTGTGTCATTAGCGGCGGACGGCCCTCTGTACCCCCAAATGCCCGATCGAGATAATGCCCGGCAAGGGTGTAATGCGCTCGCGAAGCCTCGGGGTTTTGCGCGGCTTGCGCCATTTTCAGCTCGGCCTCGGCACGAACCTGGAAATAAGCTCTGTCATCGCGGGACATGGCAACCTCCTGCCGAGTCGCATACCATATCACCCCGCCTCTTGGCCTTGATAAAGATCAAGCTGGCTCTTCTGCTTACCTGCGCAGAGATGCGCAAAACTAATCCTATCTTGTTGATTTTACTCGATACACCCGCCGCCCTTCGGCAGCAGGATAGTTCAATGAGTGAAGTCGTTTTTCGGTCAACCTCGGCATGCCGGGAAGCATGTGTCCCGTGCGAAGTTAAATGTGCGGTTGTTACCGCGGTGCGCGAGCAGGCGTGGGGCGCGATGGTTGCGGCTTGGAAGCAGCCGGCTTCGGCAACGCGGGCATCAGATCTCGCAGCTGCGACAGGCCGGTGGGCAGCCGCTGCGCGAGCAGCCGAGCTTGTTCGTCCAGCGGCAGATCGCGATCCATCGCCATCAGCAGGCCCTCGAACATTTGTGCCAGCGCGGCCTCGCCTGGCAACAGGACCTGCAGGGTGATGGCTTGGTAGGGCGGCGCTGGCGGCGGCGGCGGCGCTCCCTCGTCGGGATCATCCGTCTCACCTATAAGGTATGCTGCCGTGGTTTGCAGCTCGCGAGCAATCTTATGCAGATGGGTCGATGATCGAGAAGCGCCCCGAATGAGAGCGTTAATGGCTGGCTGGCTCATACCCACGCGGCGCGCCAGCTCCGCCTGACTGAGGTCGAGCGCTTGTAGCCGTTCCTTGATGCGTCCGCCGACCGTCATAAGCGGCGCAGCCTATAAGTTTGCCAATAACACACCACACAAGGATTCGAGTTGACGAGGCTATCGGTGTTCTTATAGCTAGCGCTTATGGGCATAGAAGCACGCCTCGATACCGCACTTGCTGAAGCCGTTCGAAAAGTTGGCTCTCAGTCGGCATTCGCGCGACTGCTCAACAAGAGCCAGCCGTCGGTTCACCAGCTTTTGGCGGAGGACAAACCGCTGTGGGCCGAGCACGTCCTCACGGTTGAGCAGGCGACCGGCATCAGCCGTCACCGCCTCCGTCCTGATGTGTACGGCCCCGAACCGACAAAAGAGGCAGCAGCATGAGCGACCTCGCCTTTCGACAGGCCGTTACCAACCAAGGTGGTGATCCTAGCGCCTCCATTCGGGACATCAGGCGTATTCACGGCACCCAGCGCGCGCTTGAATTCGGGCGGCTCTACTCGGCGGGCCTTGATCGCATCGCGGTCAGACGCCGGTGCCTGCAGATCGCCGCCGGTATCCAACCGGCGCTTCCTCCGGAAGATACCCTCGACCATGCACGTGCGTTCAGCGAGTGGGTGATTAACCAACCTCGGTCGGTCCTGGCGGGCGATGCGCTGGAAGATGCGGCTTCTATCAGCGCCGACGCTCCAATCGAGGTCAACCTCCTCCGTTTGGCCGAACAGGTACTGGCTTATCTCGACGGTGGCGATGATGCGTGAAGCCTCATCTATCGCGTGCGCTGTCCCCGGATTTCTCTGCCTGCAGTTCGCCGCAATACGACCAATAAATGTTGAGGACGCTGTCGGCGACCTTCTTCCCGTCAATATCAGCCTTGCCTGTGGAAACGTGCGCGACCGTGAGATTGGACGCGACGATCGCGATCGCGTCGGTCGAAAGCTTATCCGCCATGTTTCAGCTCCGGTGGTTGTTCGCACCAACACCGTAGCCGGACGGGGAGCGGTATCAAGCCGCTCCCCGGAAGGCGCCGTCGCATGACCAGTGCGCCCCTTCTTCCGCCCGAACCCAATTTCCTGCTTGGCCGCTGGCAGACCGGCCGAGACGCGACGCTGATTGTCCTGAACCCTCCCGTCAGCGATCGTGGCCCCAATCGTCTGCTGCATTCGAGTGAACTCCCAGGGGACGGCGCCGGCGTAGTGTTGCCGGCGCCGTCTTTTGGCGGAGCGCTCGCCGCGCGTACCCACCAATTCACCACCGGCTTTCGGGGCATCGAGCAATGACGAAGCTGCGCGCTCCTTTGTCGATCGACGCCGCATTGGCTCGCATCGCCGGCCACCTGCCCGGTGGATGGGACGACATGGCGAAAGCCGCCGGTCGCCAGGCTCACACGATCCGCGCCTGGGGCGACCCGGAGAAGCCGGACGCCATCCCCCTTCCTTGCGCCATCGCGTTGGACGTGGCGTTTCGCTCCGCCGGCGGCCATGGCGCGCCGCTGTTCGACGCTTATGAGGCGCTGCTCGATCGGGCGCTGTCCGATCAGTTCGCCGATCAACATGAACTGGCGCACGTCACGGCCAATGCGATCAGGGAAGTCGGTCAGGCCGAAAGCGCGCTGATCATCGCGGCGCTACCCGGCGCCACCGATGAGCAGATCGCGGCGGCCGAGCGCGAGGCCGAGGAAGGTCTCGCCGCGCTGAACACCGCCGCCAACACGGTGAAGCGGCTGCGCAAGAAGCGCCGCACGAAGCCGCCGACCGCGCCCCCCTAAACCCTGACGTCCGCGCGAGGACGCAGCCAACCACTGCCCGAACTTTCCTTCCACACGCCGCCGCCTGCGTCGCCCTGAGCTTCGCGGAGCGGCTTCGTGCTGCCCGGATGCCGCCGATGATCATGACCAATATCGATCGTCCCAGCTGGACGCGTACGGTCGATTTCACGCCGGGCCTGTACCTGAAGGTGCGTCGCCGCACGACGCGGCTTGAGATCGCTGACGTGGCCGCGCGGATCGGCACGATCCCGCATGTGCCTGAACAGGACCGGGTCGAGTGGCTCGAGCGCATCGAGGCTGACCTGGTCCCCGTCTCTCCGAACACGATCGACCAGCTCGCCCGTGTATTCCGGCTCGACCTGCAGGTGTTGGCCGCACTGGCGGCCATCGCACGTGGCGAGCGTGACGCGGCGCTGACACCGCGGATCTGCCGGATCTGTGCCTGCAGCTGGCGCTTGCCCTGCGTGCGCGGGCACGAAGCCTGCGCATGGGTCGACGGGCAGGATCTCTGCACTGCCTGCGACCATCCTCTCAGCGGCGCGGCGGCATGACGCGCGCCAAGCTGATCCGCATCCGCGTCGCTCTTGCCGTCGCCACGCTCGCGCTGGGCGTGGCGATCGCCGTCCGCAGCCGGCCGATCGACATCGTCCCTGTCACCATCGCCTTGGTCGCGCTGCTGCTCGCAGCCTTCGCGGCCGACCACCTCATTGCCAACCGGGAGTGCCAACCATGAGCTTCCAACGTCCGCTGGATCTCGCGCAGCCGCTCGAGATCCATCCGATCCGCTGTGACTGCCACGCTTGCGACGACGCGGGCGAGCAGCCGAGCGTCCTCTACGTTTTCGCACTTTCCACCGTCACCGCGATCGGCGCCGGCATCTTCGGCCAGGTCCTCGGCGTCGCGCTCAACCGCGCCGGTATCCTCGCGCTGCTTGGGATCGGATGATGGCCGAGGAACGCGGAGAGGGCATGGGCGGCGGCCAGGTCGCCGCCGACGAGCTGCGCCTCCTGATCGAGCGCGCCGAGCGCCTCGAGGAGGAGAAGAAGGGCATCGCAGACGACATCAAGGATGTCTTCGCCGAGGCCAAAAGCCGCGGGTACGACCCGAAGGCGATCAAGAAGATCATGTCGATCCGCAAGAAGAAGCGGGAGGAATTCCAGGAAGAGGAAGCGATCCTCGAAACCTACATGCAAGCGCTGGGGATGCTGTGATGACGCAAGATAAACCTCGCCGCGCAGCCCCGACGATGATTGCCGGCGCGGCCGCCGAATCGGTCGTGCTGCAGGCGCTGACACGAGCCGCGAACCGCCATGAGCCCTGCCCGACGAACAGTCGGCTCGCCGAACTTCTCGGCGCCCGATCCAGCGGCGCACCGAACTCGACCTTACAGCGCCTGGAAAAGCGCGGCTTGATCAAGGTCGACCGCTACTCCGCCTCGCGCCAGGTGACGATCGTGGCGACGGGCCGCCGGACCCGCGCGCCGGCATCCGCGGCGAAGCACTGGCGCGACCGGCCGGAACACGCCGCGAAGCTGGCGACCATCAATAACCTCGGGCCGAAGATGGCAGAACTGATCCGCGAGGCCGCCGAACAGCAGGGAGTGTCGATCGTGGACTTTGTGGTGAGCGCGGGCGCGTCGCCGACCACCGCAGGCAATCTCTCGAGGGCAAAGGCTCCGCGTCCGCTCACCATCGCGCGTTTCCTGCCCCTGTTGGGCGACAAGCTGCGCGCGATCGTGCCGGAGGATCTGCTCAAGGTCGCAGAGGCTATTGTCGTGCCCCCGCCCGAGTCCCTTCCTGCGCCGGCGCCCGAGCAGCCGGTAGCCATCGAACCCGTGCCCGCTGAGGATCCGGCGTTCCGCCCGATGGTCCGCACCATTGCCGCGCCCCTACCCAACGCGATGATCCCACCGCGTCCTAAGGGTCGGCAGCGAACCTTCGAAGAACAGCTTGCCGCAGTGGCGGCTGGTGCCGGGCTGATCGAGGTTCGGCCAATGCGCCGGCCCGAACCGGCGCGGACGCTGGGCGGTGTCGGGAGCGGCCTTCTGTGAGGGGCCGTGATGCAGCGCAGCAAGAAGGCGCAAACCGACCCGGCAGCATGAACCTGGCCGCAGCAAAGCGGGATGGCCGACAGGCTTCAATGGGGCGTTTCATGCGAATCAACGACGTGATCGCCAGCACGGGCCTCAGCCGCGCGACGATCTACCGGCTCATCGCGAATAGCGACTTCCCGCGGCAGCACCAACTGACCCGGCGCAGCAGCGGCTGGTGGGAAGCGGACGTCGAGTCGTGGCTCAAGGGCCGACTGGCGTCTCCGCCTGAGGCACCCTGACCTCGCAAACGGCAGGGGCACCGGTGGGGGCACCGCCCGCCGCACCATCATCAAATCTCCACGAAAGTCAGCGCGTTATGCTCGCCATTCCGCTAGCAGTCCCTTCCACCATTTCTCCCCGGCGGTTTCGCCGTGGGGAAGATGGCTGGACCCGGCGGCCTTTACCAGGTTCCAACATTCCATTCCGACCTGAACGACGGGCGCGGTGCGGCGACGATCCGCTACTGATGTAAGCGCGTCGGCGGACGATGGCGTCGGCCGCGGCCTTGCCGCAACACCTTTCAACTTTTCGGATTTTTCCGCCCCCACTTTACACCGCGGTGCGGAACGAATGGTTTGCCAAGCGTTCTGTCACAATGCCTCATGATCGCATCATCGCCGTCGGCCTGCTGACCGAACGTGACCTGCGCGTATTGGGCGAGGGCTTTAATCGGGTGTTTGCGGTCGAGGACGTGAAGGACTTCGACAATCTGCTCGCGCGGCTCGACCATATCGAGGCGACGCCGCCCACGCGTTCGCGACACGACGCGCGCAAATCCTGATCGAGCGATGCTGCCTGCTGTCGGACGCACGCCGGTGGTTGGCGCATCGGCGATCTGGTGCCTTAGCCTCGCCGTGCCGCGATCAGGCAGGGTCCAGGCACAGATAGCCGTCGTCGAAATCGGCTTCCTTGCGCAGTCTCGTCCAGTCGGGCACCGACACCCAGCCGTTGCCGTAATCGATCAGCCCGCTGCTCTTCATCCCCCGAAGCGTGCGATTCACATGGACCGAGGTGAGCCCGAGCACGTCGGCGAGCTGCTCCTGCGTCAGCGGCAGGCGAAAGGTGGTGCGATTGCCCAGATCGCTCTCCGCGCTGCGCGTGCCAAGCTCACACAACAGATGCGCGGTGCGCGTGCGCGCATCGCGTCGGCCGAGGTTGATCACCCATTCACGGAAGATCGATGCGTCGGCGATGCTTTCGAGCAGCAGCGCCTCCGCGATCGCCGGCCGCTCCCGCGACAAAGCGATCATCGATGCGGCGGCGACCTCGGCGACCTTGACCGGGGTCAGCGCCTGAAGGCTCTCCGTGGTGCGGCGCATCGCGGTGTGCGGCAAGATGAGGAGATCGCCCGCGAGGTGGACGGCGACGATCTGCCGCGAGCCATTGGCCAGCACCCGGTGGCGGTGAACATAGCCCGACAGCAGCACCATGAACGACAGATTCTGCTCCCCCGCCCGGACCACGTAGCGTCCCGCGTCGTGGCGCTGGACGGACGTGGTCAGTGCCAGCAGAGCTTCACGATCGTCGGCGTCGAGCGGGCATCGCCGCTCCAGCTTGGCGATGAACGGAGCGAGCGGCGATGGTGGGTTGGCCTGACCCATGGAAATCGTCCTTCTGCTACGCTGCTGACGCACGGCGCCCGCCGATACGCCCGGCGCCGTGCGGGGCAATATCCAAACGTGGTGCGCAGAAGCACCAACCTACGTTAGGGATCGCGCCGTGGCGATATATTCCCTGCTTTACGGCAGCAAAAGCTGCCTCAGGCTCCCCCAGGGAGAGGGCCGTGTGGCGGGCATCGTCGG
>NNBT01003898.1_pt1 | contig 11294 bp, 13 predicted proteins | sample 1173831 | NCBI WGS metagenome assembly NNBT01 (sample SAMN07173936, study PRJNA388173) | plant metagenome | isolation source: symbiotic tissue sample KVJ10 | place: Norway: Troms, Kvaloya island | reverse complement strand
GGCCTTCCATGCGCAGATGMCCGACCGYCATGGTCGAGGMCACGCCGCCATCGACATAGGGCTTGTCSCGAKAGCGGCCGTCGGACCGCAGGCGGGCGGCGAGARTGCCGCGATCCTCGATCGTTCCTTTCCCGTCAACGGCGCGCATCACGACGGCGGCGGCGCCATCGCCGAACAACACGCAGGTGCCGCGRTCGGTCCAGTCCAGGATACGTGAATAGGTCTCCGCGCCGATAACGAGCGCGCAGGTTCCCTGCCCGGCCTTGAGCAGGCTGTCGGCGACGGTCAGAGCATAGACAAATCCCGAGCACACCGCCTGCAGGTCGAAAGCCGAGCCCTTCTCGACACCGAGCGCCGCCTGCACCTTCACCGCCGTCGCCGGGAAGGTGTTATCGGGCGTCGTCGTCGCGACGATGATGAGATCGACTTCAGAAGCCGCCACGCCCGAACGCTCGAGCGCATCGCGCGCCGCGTTGATCGCCAGGTCACCGGTGGTCTCCTTCTCGGCGGCGATGCGCCGCTCGCGGATGCCGGTGCGCTCGACGATCCATTCGTCGCTGGTGTCCACCATGCGCGCCAGATCCGCATTGCTCATGATGCGGGCCGGAAGATAAGAGCCCACTCCTTCGATCACCGAACGACGCTGCACGCCAGACCTCATTCCCATCACGCGTCGACCGCAGCGCGCGGCGCAAACGCATCCATATGTTTGTTGATTTCGGCGACGTCGGCCGCGATCTTGGCGACGAGCCCGTTGCGGATCATCTCGATCGCCACATCCACCGCCGTCGCGAAGCCGAGCGCGTCAGTGCCGCCATGCGACTTCACGACGATGCCGTTGAGGCCGAGGAAGACGCCGCCATTGTGCTTGCGCGGATCCATGCGCTCGCGCAGCGTCGCGAAGGCGCCGGTCGCCAGCAGCGCGCCGAGCTTCGAGAGTAGTGTGCGGGTGAGCGCCAGCTTGAGATAGGTCGAAAGCTGCTTGGCAGTGCCTTCCGCGGTCTTGAGCGCGATGTTGCCGGTGAAGCCTTCGGTCACCACGACATCCACCGTGCCCTTGCCGATATCGTCGCCCTCGATGAAACCTTTGTATTCGAGCGGCAGGCCCAGATCGCGCAGCAGCCGGCCCGCCTCCTTCACTTCCTCGAGGCCCTTCACCTCCTCGACGCCGATATTGAGCAGACCGACAGTCGGCCGGTCGAGGCCCATGAGCGAGCGCGCCATCGCCTCGCCCATCAGCGCGAATTCGACGAGTTGGCGGGCGTCGGCGCCAATGGTCGCGCCGACATCGAGAACCACGCTCTCGCCGCGCAAAGTCGGCCAGATGGCGGCAATGGCCGGCCGTTCGATGCCGGGAATGGTCTTCAAGACGAAACGCGCCATCGCCATCAGGGCGCCGGTATTGCCCGCCGACACGACCCCTTGCGCCTCGCCGGTCCGCACCGAGTCGATGGCAAGCCACATGCTGCTTTTGCCACGGCCGCGCCTGAGCGCCTGGCTCGGCTTGTCGTCCATGGCGACCGCGATCTCGCAGTGGCGGACTTCGCTGCGTCCCTTGAGGCGAGGATATCTGGCCAGGATCGCTTCGAGCCGGGGCCCGTCGCCGAACAGGATAAAGCGCAGATCGGGATGACGAACGCTGGCCAGTTCGGCCCCCGGCAGCACCATGTCCGGCCCCGCATCGCCGCCCATGGCGTCAAGCGCAATCGTCATTTTACCTGTCATGAATGCTCAGGGACCTTCGGTTCGCGCTGAGATCACGATCATTTCAGGTCGACACAACCTGAAATGATAGCGTGATCGAATACTTACATTTGGCGCGTGATCCGACGGAAAACCGGTATCACGCGCTTTTAGACAATTTAGCATGGGCGGGCGGACAATAGCCGCTGGCCATTGCGAAACAACCGAAAAATCAGCCCTTCCCCTCCTTGAGACGGCCGAGGCCGGCAAACGGGTTTCGCGCTGATTCGCTCTCGGACGGCGCCGATTCGAGCTCCACCTGGTCGATGAAATCAACCCCCGGCTTCTTCGGATAGGGGTCGAGCGCCAGCGCCATGGCCTCGGCGACCACCTCGCCCATATCGATGATGCCGTTCTCGAATGGCTCGGCGTCACTTTCCCCGATCGTCGCCGCGTCCGCGCCGGCCATCGATCCGGCAGGTAGGAAATAGCTCTCAAAACGGTCATCGAGCATGGAGCGGAAGACGTCGAGAGACACCACACAGGTCTGATCGATATCGGCCTTGATATGCCCCTTGAATTTGAGGCCCTGACCACGCCAGCGCGACACTTTGAGCTCGGCCGTGAGGCCGTGGACGGCCGGCAGCCCGAAGCGTTCCGCGAGCGCCTGGCATTCCTTCGGGTCGGCGGTAACCATCTCGGTGCAGCCCTGGGGTGGGACCCGGGTTACATCGAGCGGACGGGAAAATTCGATCTGTGGGATATGCGTCAAGGTCTCAAGGCTCCGGGAATTCGACAGCACCCGACAGGATGGGCTCAATCGGCCGTTCATGCAAACGAGCAAGTGCCGTAACGGCATAGGCGGCCAAATGCCGGGCCCCCTCGGCGTTTTCCACCCCGGCAAAGACATTGCGGCCGAGGGCTTCCGCCAAGCCTGCCTGGTCGCCCGCCTGGAGCAGCGGCCGGTAAGCCTGCGCCCGGCCATAAAACATCTCCGCCATGCGGCGGACCTTCTTGCCCACCGACAGGTCGCCTACCCCCATTTCCCGCAACGACCGGTCCATATCGGCGAAAACCTCATCCGTCAGCGCCTGGGCGAAGGCCTGGGCGGCCTCATCACCATCGCTCAGCCTTTCGAGCACCAGAACGGCATGGAGGATGATCATGTCGTAACGCCCGTCCACGCTGTCCGGCACACCCCATTCGGCATAGGGTTTCTCATGCCGCGCGGCAGCCACAATTGCCCCGTAAACCGCTCGCACGGAATTGCGGGACGCCTTGCGCTTGAAAAGGGACAAAATCATCGTTAACGGCTCCCAAGCTATTCCCGCCTATTGTCGGGAAGATCACCCTTTGTTTGAACGCTGCCGGAAAGACATGCGCCGTATTCTCGCCCTCTCAAGCCGTCTTCTGCTCCCCGCCGCAATGGCCCTCACCGTCGCAGCCTGCTCCTCCAATATCGCCCATCGCGGCTATCTCGCCAAACCGGGCGCCTTTGGCCAGGTGCGCGAGGGGATGCCGAAATCGGAAGTCGAAGGCATTCTGGGCTCGCCTTCGACCACGGCCAGCGTGAACTACCAGGGCGACAGCTACTACTATATTTCGAGCACCACCCAGCAGACCGCCTTCCTGAACCCGAAGGAAGTCGAGCGCCAGGTGATTGCCATCCGCTTCGATCAGAACGACCAGGTCGCGAGCCTCGGCCAGTATGGGCTCGAGGACGGTAAGATCGTCGACATCAATTCACGCACCACGCCGACCAAAGGCCGCGAGCTGACCATGCTGCAACAGCTCTTCGGCAATATCGGCAAGCCCGGCCCCGGTGGCGCTATCGTCCCTGGCCGTACGCCCGGCAGCACCGGCCCCGGCAAGTCCGGCCCGTAAGGGCATTCAACGTGTCCGTTTGGCATCCGGTGAGAACCGGCGCTCGAGCTTGCGCACGAAATAGGCGGCGACCAGGCTCACGCTCAACAGGATCACCGCAACGGCCGTATAGGGTTCGTTGTAGCGATAGGTGAGGCCGGCCACATTGTTGGCGGCGCCGAAGACATCAACCACCGTGATCGCGGCGAGCAAGGGCGTCTCCTTGAACAGGCCGATGAGGAAATTGCCGAGCGGCGGAATCATCGGCGGTAAAGCCTGCGGCAGGATCACCCTGAGCCAAAGCGGTGTCGGCTTGAGGCCGAGCGCCTTTGCCGCCTCCCATTGGCCATCGGGGACAGCGTCGATACCGGCGCGATAGACCTCGGCGACATAAGCGCCGATATGCAAGCCGAGGCAAAGAATGCCGGTGAACAGCGCCGGAAAGCGGATGCCGTAGGACGGCAGCACATAAAAGACGAAATAGAGCTGAACCAGGAGCGGCGTGCAGCGCATGAAGGCGATGTAGCCGTCGCAGAAGAGTCGCAGCGGCTTGATGCCTGAGCGCCGCCCAAGCGCCAGAAGCAGTCCGACGACAAGCGCCAGCGCGAAGCCGCCGAAGGTTGCCTGCACCGTCACCACGAGCCCGCGCATCAGATCGGGCAGGATGCGGATGAGGAACTCAAAGTTGAACATGGTCCCTCCTCACCGGTAGCGCGCCGCATAACGCTCGGCGCCGCGCACGATCCAAGTGAGCGGATAGGCCATCACGAAATAAAGGATGAGCACCAGCGTCCAGATCTCCATGGTCTTGCCAGTGGTAACGACCATCTGGCGGCCGGAAAAGGTGAGCTCGGTGATGGTGATGAGCGAGACCAGCGAGGTCGCCTTGACGAGCTCGATCAAGAGATTGCCGAAGGACGGCAGCATGGCGACCAGGGCCTGCGGCAGGATCACCAAGCGATAGGTCTGGACTCGCGTCAGGCCGAGGGCGGCCGCTCCCTCATGCTGGCCCTTGCCGATCGATAGGATGCCGGCGCGGACGATCTCCGAGCCATAGGCCGAGAGATTGAGGCCGAGCCCGATAACCGCGGTGGTGGTGGGCGGCAGCGAAATGCCAAATGCCGGCAAGATGAAGAACAGATAATAGAGCTGCACGATGGCCGAGGTGCCGCGCAGGACCTCGACATAGACGGTGGTCACCCGTCCTACCCAGACATTGGGCGCGAGCCGCAAGAATCCGACAACGAAAGACAGGATGAAAGCGAGAACAGCCGTAATGAGGGTCAGCTTGAGCGTGACCGCAGCTCCCTTGAGGAGCTGCGGCAGCACGTCCAAAGCCAGAAGCTGATGGAGATCCACCGGGCCCGTCAGGCCTTGCAGATCTGTTCGGCGGTCTTGACGCCGTCCGGCAACTCTTCCTTGCCATAGCCATAGGCCGAGATGATCTCGAGCAGCTTGCCGGACGAGATCAGCTTGGCGAGCTCACCGTCGAGCGCTTCCTTGAGATCGGTGTCGGCCTTGCGCAAGCCCAGACCGGCGTAACCATATTCGGGCTCGTTATTGGCGCCCATGATCTGCTGGAAGCCGTCGACGCGCTCGAAGGCGGGATCATTCGCGGTCTTGAGCAGCTCGTTGAGCTCGAGCGCCGGGAAGTAGATCACGTCGACGCGTGCGGCCTTGAGGCCGGCGAGCGCTTCCGTCGCATTGGCGAAGAGGACCACGCGGTCGGTGGGCACGCCCGCTTTGGCGAGCTCTTCGACCTGGGCCGCGCCATTCTGCGTGCCGACGATCGCGTCGGCATGGGCCGCCACCTCGGCAATGCTCTTCACGCCTTTCGGATTGCCCTTGAGCGCGGCAAAGCCGGCGCCGGTGCGCGTCACCGGATTGGTGAACAGCACCGCCTCGCAGCGCGCCGGGCGGATATACATGCCGGCGCCGATGATGTCGAAACGGTCGGCATTGATGCCAGGGATCAGCGCGTTGAACTCGACGATATCGGCCTTGAGCTCCTTGACGCCATGCGGCGCCAGAAGGGCCGCGATGACGTCCGGAATGGCGCCCTTCACCTTGCCGTCGGTATCGACGAAGCCATAGGGCTTCTCATTGGCGATGCCGACGCGCACGACGCCGTCCTTCATGATGCGGGCCATGGTGCCTTCGGCGCGCGCGAGCGAAGGCAGCACCAGAGAGGCGGCGCCCAATGCGGTGGCACCGAGGAAATGGCGACGGGAAAGAGAGTGGCGCAGAGCAGGCATGACGGAAACCTCCTTGTTTTTTGCTTCGCTTTCAGCCCATTGAAATCGGCGCGATATTCGGTTCAGCCGTCCTTCGAGTCAATGCAATGACGGTTGAAATTGGCGAAAACCAGAAAGAAATACTTCTCATGGAAGCAGGCCTGCACAAAAGCGAGATTACCTTCGACTACCCGGCACTGGCCGGCTGGCGCTGGCCCACCGTCGATATTGTCGGACAAAGGCCCGGACCTCGCCTCGCCATCATCGCCGGCATTCATGTGAACGAGACCTCAAGCATCGAGGCGGTGATCAGGCTGCAGCGGGCGCTCGATCCCGCCAAGCTCAAGGGCCGCGTATCGATCATCCCGATCGTCAATCTCCCGGCGGTACCGCTGCGCTCGCAATATGTCTGCCCGCTCGACGACAAGAACATCAATTTCAGCTTTCCGGGCCGGCCCGACGGTACCTTCTCGGAGGCGATCGCCTATGCCCTGCTCAATGATTGGGCGCATGACGCCCAATGTTTCGCCGACCTCCATGGCGGCGATCTGTGCGAGGAGGTCTCACATTTCATGGTGGTGCAGCGCACCGGCAATGAAGACTTCGACCGGCGCAATCTCGAAATCGCTCAATGCTTCGACGCCCAGATCATCGCCTCGATCGACCCGTCGCATATGGACCACCCTGCCCGGAGTGTGACCGGCCGGGCCAAGCGCGGTCAATATGCCGCCTTCGCCGAGGCCGGGCGCATCGGCCTCATCGAAGAAGCCAATGTCGCCTATCACTTCGAGGGTCTGCTGCGGCTCCTGCACAATCTCGGCATGACCGACAGCGCACCGGCGAAGCAGCACGAGGCGGTCATCATCACGCGCTATCACTGGATACCGGGCCCGGTCGACGGCTTCTACCGCTACCATGTCGAACCCGGCCAGAAGGTCGCCAAGGGCACGCTGATGGCCACCGCCGAGAACACCTATGGCGAGACCATCGCACAAGTGACGGCGCCCGAAGACGGCCATGTCCTCTGGCGGATCACCCATGCGCTGTCGCCCAAGGACAGCTTCATCATCGGGCTCGGAACGGAAAGCTAAGGCTGCTCCTGCAGGATGGCGGCAAGGATGGCTTCGGGAGCATCGTCCTGGACGAGGTGCCCCGCGGCCGGAACGCGCAGCAGCCGGGCGCCCGTCAACGTGGCGGCCAGTCTCTCGCCGGTGGCGATCGGGATCCAGCAGTCCTCCTCGCCCCACAGGATCTGGACCGGAAAAGCGAGCGGACCATAACGGGGCTCAATCTCATCGGTGTATTTGACATCCATCTGGGCGATCTGGCGATAGAAGGCCGCCCGCCCTTCGGGGCCGCGCCATGGGCCGGCATAAATTTCCAGCGCCGTGTCTGTAAGACCGCGAAAGGATGCCCCTTGCAGATAGGCCTTGAGCAGCGCCTCATGGGCATAATCCGGCAGGCCCGCAAAGGCCACTTCATATCGCCGCACATGCTGGACGAAGGGCGAGCCCCAGGGTGCCAGGGCCACCGGGTCGATCAGCGTCAGCCGCCGGTAACGCAGTCCCTGCAGGTAATGCCCCCGCAAGACCGTGGCACCGCCGAAATCATGGGCCACGACTTCCGGCCGATCGAGCCCCCAATGCCGCAGCATTTCGGCGAGCACCAGATTCTGGATGCCCAGCGAGACATCCTGGCCGGCAGTCTTTTCGGAAGCGCCATAGCCCAGAAGATCGAAGAAATGGACCTGCCGGCGGCGGGCGAGCCACGGCGCGATGCGACGCCACACTTGCGAGGAGAAAGGCGTCCCATGCACGAGGACGATCGGCTCCCCCTCACCCAACCTGCCCCAGGCGATACGCTGGCCACGGAATTCATGGGCACGGTCGAGGTCAAGACGCTCTGACGTCAGGTTCGGATCATTCACAGTCGTAGCTCCGACCGGAAACCTCTCCGGCACATTGGGTCTGGACCGCAATATGAACACAAATTAGATCCAGAACAGCGCAATTCCTGCCACAGCGTGATATTCTTAGGCGAGCCTCATATGCATAGTTTCGCAGGCGTCAAATCCCTTCTGATCGCCGCAATTGTCGGCTTCCTCGGCGTTCAGCTCCTTCCGGTGTCGGCACAACAAGCGAACGTGCCCATCCGCGCACTCATTGAGACGATCGACAGCAAATCAATTGTCTTTCGCGATGCGGTGGACGGGATTGCATCGGTCTCGCTGGATTCCGAGACGGTGATATATACGAGCGAGCCGTCAAGCCTCAACGACATCAGTCCGGGCGATTACGTAGCCTCCGCCGCCGTCAAGCAGGCGGACGGAACATTTCGCTCGACGGACCTGCGTATATTTCCCGACGCCCTGCATGGCATGGGTGAGGGACAGCGGCCAGTGAAGGACTCCGATGCCGTCATGACGAATGCGACGGTGACGCAGGTCGTGGGTGTGCCGGAGGGCGGCCGGATCCTGAAGGTCAAGTACCAGAAGGGAACGGCCGAACTCATCATCGATCCGCAAGTCCCCGTCACAACCGTGGTCTGGTCGGACGCGAGTGCTCTAAAGCCGGGGATGAACGTGGTCGTGTTCGCCGCCAAGGGGCAGGATGGAGCCTTCAAGGCACGCAGGATACTGGCAATCGATTGAAACCGCCGCTTCGATCATGAACACTCGCCGCCGGGCATAGTGCGCCGGACCTTCGCCTGTCGCGTCGCCGCGTAGGGGGCCGGCGCACAAGTCCGGCCCCATACGGTTCAGGCTGATTTCTGCAGGCGCAGGCGCTGCGGCTCTATGACGGCCCCACGGCGCTGCTGCAGCTCGGCGGCGTTCAGCAAAAAGTGGCGCAAGATACGCCGGTAGAGCTCATCACCCAATGCGGCGTCCTCCATGCCGACATCGATATTGGGATTGTCATTGACCTCCATGACGAAGACGCCGGTCTTCGTCTGCTTGAGATCGACGCCATAGAGCCCGCGCCCGATGAGACGGGCCGCCTTGAGCGCCGTTGTCAGCACCGCCGACGGTACGTCTTTGATCGGCACGGCCTGTGTCGGCCCCTCGAGATGGTTGCCGTCATCGTCATGTTTCATGATCTGCCAGTGTTTCTCGAACATGAAATAACGTGCCGCGAACAATGCCTCGCCATCGAGCACGCCGATACGCCAGTCGAATTCGGTCGTCACGAAATCCTGGAGCAGGATCACTTCGGAGCGCTTCAACATCCGCTCGGCGATGCCGGCAAGCTCGGTACGGCTCTCAGCCTTCTCCACGCCGATGCTGAAGGAGCCGTCAGGAATCTTGACGACGCAGGGAAAGCGGTGCTCCTTTTCAACCCGGTCGAGATGGCGGCGGGTGAGAATGCGCGTGCCGGGCGTCGGCACGTCATGGCCGCGCAGCAATTCCGCCAGGAACACCTTGTTGGTGCAGCGCACGATCGATGAGGGATCGTCGATGACCGGCATGCCCTCACGCTCGGCCCGGCGCGCGAAGCGGAACGTATGGTTCGGGACCGCGGTGGTCTCGCGGATGAACAAGGCGTCGAACTGGGCGAGCTTCGGATAATCCTTGCGCTCGATCAGCACCACATTCACATCCATCGCGCGGCCGACATCGATGAGCCGCTCGAGCGTCTTGGGCTTTGACGGCGGCAGCGGGTCTTCGGGATCGCGCAGCACGGCCAGGTCGAACCGCGACGACGGCGGCTTCGGCTGACGCCAGCGGCGATGCAGATAGGCATCGAGGCCGGCCAGTAAAACCTCATCGTCGCCGGCCGGGATGTCGCGCGGGTCGAGCACCTCGACGGCAGCAATGCGCCATTGGCTCTTCCGCACCAGATCGATGCGCAGGAGCGGCGAACGCAGGCGCGCGAAGGCAGCCTGCGCCAGTTCGCTGAAGCGCTTGTCCTCGGTCTCCCCGAAATAGACATTCAGGCTGAGCACCTTGACCGAGCGTGGCATCTTGGGCGCCTTGGCCAGCAAGCGCTCGAGAACCGTCGCATGGCGGGCATGGAATTCGCGGCGGTCCATTTCCGAAAAGGCACGGACATCGGGGATGACACGGTCGCCCCGAGCCTCGCCCAGAAGCGAGACATAGTAACCGGCACTCAGATAGGCGAAGTCGCGGCAGAGATTGACGATCCGGCGCGGCGGCGGTGAGACCGGCTCGGCAAGATAGGCATCGGCGGTCATCACCCGGCAACTCGGATCGGACCAGCGAAAGTCCTTCTCCTTCTCGACAATGATCACATGCGAGGGCATGGCCTCGGTCTCCTTTGGTTGGAAATGAAATTGAAGGTGGCGCCGTAGCGCGGCGCTAGGACCTGCCGAAACGGGGCGGCACACCGATCCTGAGCTCAAGCGGCTCATCGATCAGCCGCACGGCGCCCGGCAGAAGACCGGTCTGGAGACCGGCATAGTGGAGGGCCGCGGCCTTGTCCTTGAACAGGCCGCCATTGCTGCCCTCCATGTCGGTCGCAATCCAAAAACCGGCGCGGTCGCGCCCGACCAGATATTGCGGCATGAAGGAGGCAGAAGCTTGCATGATCGACTCCGGAATGGAATGGCGGACTCGAAAGCTAGGCATCACCGGATAAGCTTTCGATATGCCTCCGGCCTCCGTCTCATAAGGTCTTCATCAAGCTTACCCGACTGGAGACAAGACGCTTGCGAAACCGCAGGGCAGTGGCGCCATCGACATAGTAATCCTCGCGGGCTTTGCCGAATTCGGCAAAGCCGAGCTCGCGAAAAAGACGATGCGCCATGAAATTGTCGGTCCGGCTCTCGAGACGCATTTCCGCACAGCCGCGCTGGCGGGCGCGTCCCATGAGCTTCGTCATCAACGCGCGCCCCAGTCCAGCGCCACGCGCAGCCTGGTTGACGGCTATCGAGTAAAGCCGCGCGACACGCGTCCCGCGTCTTGTCAGCAGGACCGCCGCCCCGAGGATTGCCCGCCCGCGCGCCGCGACGAGGACGACCGCGGACGGACGCCCGATCAGCTCCCGCCAGCTCCGCTCCGATATCCGGTCGCCGGGGAATGAGCGCTCCTCGAGATCGAGGAGCTGGGGTACGTCCCCTTCACGCGCAAGCCGCAGTTTCATCTCAGTCTGACTCCACCAAGTGTTTCGCGGTGGATGTATTGCGGCCGTCATAAGGATTCGAGAGGCTTCCAGCCCTCCCGGCATAAGGAAACCATAAGCTTGCCCTAGATCACGATGAGCTTGGGTTGAATCAACCCAAGCTCATGAACGTGATCGATTCTTATATGTTAGTGCGGGATTCTTGCGAAAAACCGGGAACCACTTTTTCGCATCCCGCGCTAGCGTGACGATGTCGCTCTTGCCAGGCCGTCCCATCCGGCGCATGAGAGAGCCATGAGCCGCCGGCGGAGCACCCATGTCACCGTGGCAGTGGCGATCCTGGCCGCTGTCCTCATGATGTTCATGCCCGTGGCCAAHCTCTTTTCCGGCAATGCTCCTGGAAATACTCCGGCGATGTCCACCATGAGCGACTGCG
>NNBT01004470.1_pt1 | contig 11302 bp, 8 predicted proteins | sample 1173831 | NCBI WGS metagenome assembly NNBT01 (sample SAMN07173936, study PRJNA388173) | plant metagenome | isolation source: symbiotic tissue sample KVJ10 | place: Norway: Troms, Kvaloya island | reverse complement strand
GCTCGCGGCAGGCGCGCGGCGAATCGAAGACAACACCCCGGTGCCCGCGCATGGCTTCTTCGTGCCGCCCACCGTGCTCACCGACGTCGAGCCCGGCATGGCCGTGGCACGGGAAGAGGTCTTCGGCCCGGTGCTGGTGTTGATGGCTTACGACGGCATCGACGCCGGCATTGCCTTGGCCAACGGCACCGACTACGGCCTGGCCGGCGCCGTGTGGGGCCCTGTCGCCGCGCAGACGCTGGCGGTCGCGCGCCGCCTGCGCGCCGGGCAGGTCGACATCAACGGCGCGCCCTTCAACCCTGCGGCGCCCTTCGGCGGTTTCAAGAAATCCGGCATCGGGCGCGAGAACGGCCGCTTCGGCATCGAGGAGTTCCTCGAGCCGGTCTCCCTGCAGTTGCCGCCGGCCTTCATGGCGTTCACCCCCACCTGATTTCGACACACCCCATGACTTTCCAACAGATCATTTACCAGGTCGACGGCCCCGTCGCCACCATCACGTTCAACCGGCCGGGGCAGATGAATGCCCTGACCAAGGTGCTGGAGGCAGAGCTGCGCACCGCCATCGAAACCGCGGGGCAGGACAAGGCCGTGCGCGCGATCGTGCTCACCGGCGCGGGCCGCGCCTTCTGCGCGGGCATGGACATGGACGAGCTCGCCGTGCTGCCGCCCGAGGACATCCAGGCCGAGGAATGGATGCGGCCCTACGACATGAACCGGCGCGCCGACTACCAGACGCGGTACACCTACTTTCCCGCCGCGCCGAAGCCTATCATCAGCGCCATCAACGGTGCGGCCGCCGGCCTGGGGCTGATCATGGCGCTGTACAGCGACTTCCGCATCGCCTCCGACAAGGCGGTGTTCGCCACCGCCTTCGCCAAGCGCGGGCTGATCGCCGAGCACGGCATCGCCTGGATCCTGCCGCGCATCGTGGGGCATGCCAACGCCACCGACCTGCTGCTGACCTCGCGCAAGATCGACGCGGCCGAGGCCCTGGCCATGGGCCTCGTCAACCGCGTCGTGCCGGCGGACAAGCTGTTGGCGCAGGCGCAGGCGCTGGCCGCGACGCTGTCGAGCGAGGTGTCGCCCCGCTCGGTGCGCGTGATGAAGCAGCAGCTGTGGGAGACGCCCTGCCAGACCCTAGGCGAGGCCGTGGCGCTCGCGAATGCCGAGATGGTGCAGAGCATTCGCAGCGAGGACTTCACCGAGGGCGTGCAGCACTTCGTGGAGCGGCGGCCTGCGCGGTTCACGGGGCGCTAGCCGCGTGGAGCTGCTCGCTCCCCACTATTCATTGGCACAGGCCAGAACCACGCCTTCGAGCGCCTGCAACGTCAGCAGCCCGCCCTGAAGACCCGCTCGCTCGGGCCGGGTGCTCGCGAGCACGTCGGCCTTCGCACCGACCACCGACCCATCGACGTCCCGCGGCGCCTCCGCGAAGTTCAGCAGCACCACGAGCCGCCGCTGCGCGAAGGAGCGCGCATACGCCACGACGTCCGCGCCCGCGTCCACCGGTTCCCATGCGCCGGCATGCAACGCGGGCTCCGCGCGCCGCAGCGCGATCAACCGGCGGTACAGCGCGAGCATCGACGCCGCATCGGCTTGCTGCAAATCGACGTTGTGCGTGGCCCAGTCGTCCGCCAGCCGCAGCCAGGGCTTGCCCTGGCTGAACCCCGCGTGCGCGCCGGTGCTCCATTGCATCGGCGTGCGCTGTGGGTCGCGGCCCAGGCCCTTGCCCGGCTCATTCTTCTCGAACGGGTCTTGCACTTCATCGGGCGGAATGGACACGTCGGTCATTCCTATTTCGTCGCCGTAGTAGAGCGTGGGCGTGCCGCGCAGGGTCAGCAGCAGCATGGCCGCGAGCCTGGCGCGCAACGGGCCGACCCGGCTGGCGATGCGGGGCTTGTCGTGGTTGCCGAGCACCCAGTTGGGCGCCGCGCCCGGCGGCAGCGCAGCTTCGTAGTCGTGCACCAGCCGGTGGATGACATCGGCCTGCCACTGCGCCCCGATGAGCTGGAAGTTGAACGGCAGCTGCACGCCCTGCAGCACGCCGTTGCTGTCGAGCCCGTAGTACGCCATCAGGCGCGCCAGCGGCAGGTAGAGCTCGCCGATCAGCACGCGCTCGCCCTGCGCATTGCTGAAGGCGTCGACCACGGCGCGCATCTCGCGCACGATGTCCTGCACCTCGGGGAGGTCGGCGGTGTACAGCGGCAGCAGGCTGTGCGAAGGGTCGCCGCCCGGCACGAATGCCGGGTTGGCCGGGTTGTCGCGAAACAGCGCGTCCTTCACGAGGTGGTACAGCACGTCGATGCGAAAACCGTCCACGCCGCGGCGCAGCCAGAAGCGCAGCGCCTCGTACACGGCCGCGCGCACGTCGGGGTTGCGCCAGTCGAGGTCGGGCTGCTCGCGCAGGAACGAGTGCAAATAGTACTGGCCGGTGGCCGCGTCGAGCGTCCAGGCCGGGCCGCCGAAGTTGCTGAGGCAGTTGTTCGGCGGGCCGCCGTCCGGCGCGGGGTCGCGCCAGATGTACCAGTCGCGCTTCGGGTCCTGTCGCGAAGACCGGCTCTGCATGAACCACGGGTGCTGGTCGGAGGTGTGGTTGGGCACGAAGTCGAGAATGACCTTCAGCCCGAGCGCGTGCGCGCCGCGCACCAGTTCGTCGAAGTCCGCCAGCGTGCCGAAGCGGGCGTCGAAGGCGCAGTAGTCGGATATGTCGTACCCGAAGTCGGCCATTGGTGAAGGGTAGATCGGCGAAATCCAGACGGCGTCGACGCCGAGCGCCACCAAATAATCGAGCCGTTGCCGGATGCCGCGCAAGTCGCCGATGCCGTCGCCGTCGCTGTCCTGGAACGAACGCGGGTAGATCTGATAGACGATGCCGTTCTTCCACCAGCTGTCGGGCGACGGGGGGTTTTGCGTGGGGTCCATGTGTGCGAGTCCTTCCCTGAAAGCACGAATGCATGATCAAAGACCTTTGGTATAAGAACGCCGTCGTCTACTGTCTGTCGGTCGAGACCTTCATGGATGCGAACGGCGACGGATGCGGCGACTTCGAGGGCCTCACGCGCCGGCTCGACTACCTCAACGGGCTGGGCGTGTCCACGATCTGGCTCATGCCGTTCCAGACCTCGCCGGGCCGCGATGACGGCTACGATGTGGCGGACTACTACAACGTCGACCCTCGCTTCGGCACTCTGGGCGACTTCGTGGAGTTCACCCACGCGGCACGCGCAGCGCGGCATGCGCGTGCTGATCGACCTGGTGGTCAACCACACCTCCGACCAGCACCCCTGGTTCCAGGAAGCCCGGCGCGACCGCGACAGCAAGTACCACGACTGGTACGTGTGGGCCGAGCGCAAGCCGCCGCGCGCCGACGACGGCGTGGTGTTTCCCGGCGTGCAGAAATCGACCTGGACCTACGACAAGCTCGCCAGGCGCTGGTACTTTCATCGCTTCTACGACTTCCAGCCCGACCTAAACACCAGCCATCCGATGGTGCAGGCCGAGATACTGAAAATCATGGGCTTCTGGACGCAACTGGGCGTCTCGGGCTTTCGCATGGACGCCGTGCCGTTCGTCATCGCCAGGAAGGGCGCCGACGTGAAGGGCCCCAGCGAGCAGTACGACATGCTGCGCCAGTTTCGCGAGCTGATGCAGTGGCGCAAGGGCGACGCCGTCATCCTGGGAGAGGCCAACGTGCTGCCCGAGACCGACATGCAGTACTTCGGCGACGAAGGCGAGCGGCTGCACATGATGTTCAACTTTCAGGTCAACCAGAACCTGTTCTACGCGCTAGCCAGCGCCGACAGCCGCCCGCTCGCCAAGGCGCTGGCCGCCACGCGGCCGCGCCCGGCCACGTCGCAGTGGGGCATGTTCCTGCGCAACCACGACGAGCTCGACCTCGGGCGCCTCACGAAGGCGCAGCGCGAACGGGTGTTCGCGGCCTTTGCGCCCGACAAGGACATGCAGCTGTACGACCGCGGCATCCGCCGGCGCCTGGCGCCCATGCTCGGCAGCGACCGGCGCCGGCTCGAGCTGGCGTACAGCCTGATGCTCACGCTGCCGGGCACGCCCGTGCTGCGCTATGGCGACGAGATCGGCATGGGCGACGACTTGGCCCTGCCCGAGCGCAACTGCGCGCGCACGCCCATGCAGTGGTCCACCGAGCCGCACGGCGGCTTTACCGCCGCGCGCAAGCCGGTGCGCCCGGTGATCAGCGGCGGCGCCTACGGCTTCGAGCACGTCAACGTGGCCGCGCAGCGGCGCGACCCCGAGTCGCTGCTCAACTGGATGGAGCGCGCCCTGCGCATGCGCAAGGAAATTCCGGAGGTTGGCTGGGGCGACTTCGAGGTGCTCGCGCACCAGTCCGCGCAGGTGCTGGTGTTGCGCTACGACTGGCGCAAGAACTCGGTGCTGTTCGTGCACAACCTGTCGGAGCAGCCGATGGAGTTCGAGTTGCCGGCGCGCGAGATCGGGCCCGACGGGGCGCGGCTCACCAACCTGTTGACCGAGGCGCACAGCAACGCCGACAAGAAAGGGCGGCATTGCATGCTGCTGGAGCCCTATGGCTACCGCTGGTTCAGGGTCGGCGGGCTGGGGTATCTGCTGCAGCGCAGTGAGATCTGAGCAGACATGAATCAGCCTTTGTATCGACCCGCCCGCCCTGTTTGCACCAGCGGCGGGCCGCACCAAACGGACCTTGGCTGCGCCAAAACGGCGCACCCTTGTGCCCCGCCGCCCCGAGCCAGTTCCCAATTTGGTGCGACTCACCCGGCCCAACGCCGTGAGCACTCGGCACGGATGTTGCACTGCACTCCCCACTGTCCCGCGGCAACGTCGCTGCGGCAAGACAGACCCCCGCCAATGACGGCGACACGAGCGAACTGAAGGCGCAGGCCGACGGTTCGTCCGCTTCAACCCGATTTGCATCCGTTTCCAGGCGGGGCTCACCGTGACCGTTGCATTTTCAACGCGTCGTCGGTCTGCACCTTCCGAGGCCGGGTGTGTGCAGCAACCGACATGAAAATCGCAGTGATTGGCCACGGCATGGTGGGCCACAAGTTTCTGGAGCAGCTCCACGAGCTCCAGCTCGCGCAGGCCGAAGTCACCGTGCTGTGCGAGGAACCCCGCGCGGCCTACGACCGGGTTCACCTGTCCGAATTCTTCTCCGGCAAGACGGCCAACGACCTCTCGCTGGTCGAGCCCGGCTTCTTCGAGCGCAGCGGCTTCACGCTGCGGCTGGCCGCCCGCGCGGTGGCGATCGAGCGGCGCAACAACACCGTGACCACCGCCGACGGCGAGGTCGTCGGCTACGACAAGCTGGTGCTGGCCACCGGCTCCTCGCCCTTCGTGCCGGCCGTGCCCGGGCGCGACCGGCCCAACTGCTTCGTGTACCGCACCATCGAAGACCTGGAGGCCATGAAGGCCTGCGGCGCGCGCTCCAAGAGCGGCGTGGTCGTGGGCGGCGGGCTGCTGGGGCTGGAATGCGCCAAGGCGCTGCGCGACATGGGTCTGGACACCCACGTGGTCGAGTTCGCGCCGCGGCTCATGGCGGTCCAGGTCGACGAGGGCGGCGGCCGCGCGCTGCGCAGCAGCATCGAGGCGCTGGGCCTGCACGTGCACACGGGCCGCAACACGGTGGAGATCACCGATGGCGCCACCGCGCGCCACCGCATGGTGTTCGCCGACGGCACGTACCTGGAGACCGACATGATCGTGTTCTCCGCCGGCATTCGCCCGCGCGACGAGCTGGCCCGCCAGTCGGTGCTGGCGGTCGGCCCGCGCGGGGGCGTGGCCATCGACAGCCATTGCCGTACCAGCGACCACGACATCTACGCGGTGGGCGAGTGCGCCTCGTGGAACGAACAGACTTTCGGCCTCGTCGCGCCGGGCTACGACATGGCACGCGTCGCGGCGAAGCACATCGCCGGGCAGTCCGACGCGGCCTTCACCGGCGCCGACTTGAGCACCAAGCTCAAGCTCATGGGGGTGGACGTGGCCAGCATCGGCGACGCCCACGGCAAGACGCCCGGGTCACGCGCGTACCAGTACGTGAACGAGCACAAGCAGGTCTACAAGAAGATCGTGGTCAGCAGCGACGGCAAGCAGCTGCTGGGCGCGGTGCTGGTGGGCGACGCGGCCGAGTACGGCACGCTGCTGCAAATGGCGCTCAACGGCATCGCGCTGCCGGCGGACCCCGAGTTCCTGATCCTGCCGGCCAGCGACGGCCAGGCCCGCCCCGGCCTAGGCGTGGACGCGCTGCCCGAGACCGCGCAGATCTGCTCGTGCAACGACGTGAGCAAGGGCCGCATCTGCGCTGCCGTGGGCGAAGGCGCGTGCACCGTCGCCGAGATCAAGGCCTGCACCAAGGCCGGCGCCACCTGCGGCGGCTGCGTGGCGCTGGTGGGCCAGGTCATGAAGGCCGAGATGGCCAAGCGCGGCATGGCCGTCAACAACCACCTGTGCGAGCACTTCGCGTACTCGCGCCAGGAGCTGTACCACCTGGTGCGCGTGGGCGAGATCCGCAGCTTCGACGAATTGCTCGCACGCCATGGCAAGGGCCTGGGCTGCGACATCTGCAAGCCCACCGCCGCGAGCATCTTCGCCTCGTGCTGGAACGAGTTCGTGCTGAAGAAAGACCTGGCCAGCCTGCAGGACAGCAACGACTACTTCCTGGGCAACATTCAGAAGGACGGCAGCTACTCGGTGGTGCCGCGCATGCCGGGCGGCGAGGTGACGCCCGACGGGCTCATCGCCGTGGGCCAGGTGGCCAAGAAGTACGGCCTGTACACCAAGATCACCGGCGGTGCGCGCGTGGACATGTTCGGCGCGCGTGTCGAGCAGTTGCCTGCCATCTGGGAAGAGCTGATTGCCGCCGGCTTCGAGTCGGGCCATGCCTATGGCAAGTCGCTGCGCACGGTGAAGAGCTGCGTGGGCTCGACCTGGTGCCGCTACGGCGTGGACGACAGCGTGGGCCTGGCCGTGGAGCTGGAGAACCGCTACAAGGGCCTGCGCGCGCCGCACAAGATCAAGTTCGGCGTGTCGGGCTGCACGCGCGAATGCGCCGAGGCGCAGGGCAAGGACGTGGGCATCATCGCCACCGAGCGCGGCTGGAACCTGTACGTGTGCGGCAACGGCGGCATGAAGCCGCGCCACGCGGAGCTGCTCGCCTCCGACCTGTCGAAGGCCGAGCTGGTGCGGCTCATCGACCGCTTCCTGAGCTTCTACGTGCGCACCGCCGACCGCCTGCAGCGCACCAGCACCTGGCGCGAGAGCCTGGAAGGCGGGCTCGGCTACCTGATAGACGTGCTCGTCAACGACAGCCTGGGGCTCGCCGCCGAGCTCGAGGCGCAGATGCAGCACGTGGTCGACACCTACCAGTGCGAGTGGAAGACCGCGGTGACCAACCCCGTCACGCGCCAGCGCTTTCGCTCCTTCGTCAACAGCGAGAAGCCCGACGAGCACATCGTGTTCGTGCAGGAGCGTGGGCAGGTGCGCCCGGCGCGCGCGCACGAGCGCAGCGCCGCACAGAGCGTTCCAAAAAAATCCACGACCCCAGCCGCCACCGATGTCGAAACCGCCTGAACCCAAAGGACACGCAGCCATGAACGCAGCCATGACCACCGACCAACCGCAATGGACCGCCGTGTGCGCGGCCAGCGACATCCTCCCCGACACCGGCGTGTGTGCGCTCGTGGGCGGCGTGCATGTCGCCATCTTCAGCGTGGGCCGCGAGCAGGCGCTGTTCGCCATCGACAACGTCGACCCCAAGGCGCAGGCCAGCGTCCTGTCGCGCGGGCTCGTGGGCAGCCTGGGGGACCGCATCGTGGTGGCCTCGCCGCTCTACAAGAACCACTTCGACCTGCGCAGCGGCGAATGCCTGGAGACGCCCGAGCACTCGGTGCGCGCGCATGCGGTGCGCGTGCACGATGGGCGCGTGCTGGTCGCGCTGGGTTGAGACCGCCGCACGTTGCGCCTCTTGCGCATTCAGTTTCTTTTTTCGTCTTCAAGGAGTTTCCATGGCCTACCTAGCCCCCGCCGAGTTCGTGACCAAGATGGTCGACGCCGGTGAATCCAAGCTGCTCATGTCCACGCGCGACACGCTCATTCGCTCTTACATGGCAGGCGCCATCCTGGCGCTGGCGGCGGCCTTTGCGGTGAGCATCACCGTCAACACGGGCAACGCGCTGGTCGGTGCGATGCTGTTCCCGGTCGGTTTCATCATGCTGTACCTGCTGGGCTTCGACCTGCTCACGGGCGTGTTCACGCTGGCGCCGCTGGCCGTGTTCGACAAGCGCCCCGGCGCCACCTGGGCCGGCGTGCTGCGCAACTGGGGCCTGGTGTTCGTCGGCAACTTTGCCGGCGCGCTGACGGTGGCGGTGTTCATGGCCATCATCTTCACCTTCGGTTTCAGCGAGGCGCCCAACGCCATCGGCGAGAAGCTGGGCCACATCGGAGAAGGCCGCACCGTGGGCTACGCCGCGCACGGCGCCGCGGGCATGCTCACGCTGTTCATTCGCGGCGTGATGTGCAACTGGATGGTGTCCACCGGCGTGGTGGCCGCCATGATGTCGACCACCGTGTCGGGCAAGGCCATCGGCATGTGGATGCCGGTGATGGTGTTCTTCTACATGGGCTTCGAGCACTCCATCGTCAACATGTTCCTGTTTCCCACCGGCCTGCTGCTGGGCGGCAAGTTCACGTTCATGGACTACCTGATCTGGAACGAGATTCCCACCGTGCTGGGCAACCTGGTGGGCGGCCTGACCTTCGTGGGCCTCACGCTGTACGCGACGCACTACAAGACCTCGCCCAAGCGGGCTGTGAACTGAGTGCCTTACAACAGCGGACGCCAGTGCAGACGCAAGCCGGAGCCCGCGAGGTGAGCTTGCGCGTATCGCTCGGCCAGCACTCGCGGGCGCGGCCCGGCTCGGTCAACCAGGACTTCCACGGTGCCATGCTGCCCCGGGGCGCGCAGCGTGCGGCCAAGGGTATCGCGGTGGCGCTGGCCGATGGCATCGGTTCCAGCCGCGTGAGCCAGGTGGCGAGCGCCGCGGCGGTGCGCGGCTTTCTGGACGACTACTACGCCACCTCCGAAGCCTGGTCGGTGCGACGCGCGGCGCAACGCGTGCTGGGCGCGACCAACTCGTGGCTGCACGCGCAAACCATGCGCAGCGATGCGCGCTTCGACAAGGACAGCGGCTACGTCTGCACCTTCAGCGCGCTCATCGTCAAGGGCCGCGAGGTGCATCTGCTGCACGTGGGCGATGCGCGCATCTACCGGTTGCATGCGCACGCGCTGGAGCAGCTCACTGACGACCACCGCGTGCACGTGTCGTCGCAAGAGTCTTACCTGGGCCGTGCGCTGGGCGCGGGGCCCAACGTGGAAATCGACTACCGCAGCTGGCCCGCGGAAGTGGGCGATGTCTACCTGTTGGCCACCGACGGCGCCTACGCGCACCTCGATGCCGCCGCGGTGCATGACGCGCTCGCGCGCTGCGCGCAAGACTTCGACGCAGCCGCGCGAAAGCTGGTGCTGACCGCACAGGCGCGGGCACAGGCCACGGGCAGCGAAGACGATTGCACGGTGCAGCTGCTGCGCATCGACGCGCTGCCCGCCGCCGACGTGGCGCAGCTGCACCGGCAGCGCGAGGGCCTCGCGATCGCGCCCACGCTGGGGCCAAGGGATCGCTTCGAGGGCTTCACCCTCGTGCGTGAGCTGCATGTGAGCTCGCGCAGCCACGTGCACCTGGCGACGGACGACGCCACCGGCCAGCAGGTGGTGCTGAAGCTGCCTTCGATCGACCTGCGCGACGACGCGGACTACCTCGACCGCTTCGTGCTCGAGGAATGGGTGGCGCGGCGCGTCGACAGCGTGCATGTGCTGAAGGCCGGCGCACACGAGCGCGCGCGGCGCCACCTGTACGTGGCCATGGAGTACGTCGAAGGCCAGACGCTGGCGCAATGGATGGTCGACCACCCCGCGCCCGCCCTGGACGACGTGCGCGGCATCGTCGCGCAACTGGCGCAAGGGCTGCAGGCGCTGCACGGCAAGGAGATGCTGCACCAGGACCTGCGCCCCGAGAACGTGATGATCGACCGCGCAGGCACGGTGAAGATCATCGACCTGGCCTCGGCGCATGTGGCTGGTTTGGCGGGTTTGGCTGGCCAGGCCGACAGCACTGAGCAGGGCCGGCCGTTGGCCATAGAAGGCACCTTGCAATACACCGCGCCCGAGTACTTCGTGGGCGACGGCGGCAGCGCGCGCTCCGACCTGTTTTCGCTGGCCGTCATCGTCTACCAGATGCTCGCGCGGCAGCTGCCCTACGGGTTGCAGGTGGCGCGAGTGCGTTCGCGTGCGGACGTGAACCGGCTGCGCTATGTGCCGGTGCGGCACTTCAGGCCCGACCTGCCGGCGTGGGTCGATGCGGTGCTGCGCAAGGCGCTGAACCCCGACCCGGCGAAGCGGCAGCAGGCGGCGTCTGAATTCGTGCAGGACCTGAAGGCGCCGGGGCAGGAGTTTGTGTCGCCGCGGCGCGCGGCGCTCATCGAGCGCAACCCGGTGCGCTTCTGGCAGGGCACGACGGTGTTGCTGGCGGCGCTGGCGGTAATGTTGCTGGGGGCGCTGGTGCTGGGGCGTTGATGTCGCTGATGCTGCTGACGCCGTTGTGCACGGCTGTTCGCGCGTTGTGGTGCAAGTCACAAGAGATGGAATGCAAAAGACGGGCTGCTAGCCGTCGGTCGCAGGCGCTCCTCTTCGCGCCTTCTCGCTCACCTGAAACAGTTCTCCGGCCTTGCGCGCCAGATCAGCGGCAAGCCAAAGCGGGTTGTCCAGCTGTTGCGGACCGCTGCCGCTGCACCAGTCGATGTCTTCGCCGTGGCAGACCGACAGGAGTGCTTCGAGTTGAGAGAGGGTGTTCTCCAGATGATCCGCCGGAGCTTGTGTGTCTTGGGCGTTGTCTTCGGAAGCTCCGGGCGTGGGTGGCCGGGCCATAGTCTTGGTAGCCATTTTTGTGCGGTCCTTTTGAGGGTAAGTGCACTTCTTTGGTTAGACGGTCGGGGTGCTCTTACACTCCGGCCGTTGCCTGTGGTAACTCGCATACGCATCAATGCTGCGCGCATCGACAACCAGCCGAGAGGCACGCAGCCTTTCAAGAGATTGTCTGGTGGGTAACGCATTCTTTGTTCCCTTGGCGGGAAGATGAGTAGTAGTGGCGTCCACTGCAGGCAGGAGCGCGCGCGGTGTGGCAACTTCACGCGGCAACAAGCCAGGCTTCGGTTGCTTCTGGGCCAGCTAAGACATGCATAG
>NNBT01000403.1_pt1 | contig 11319 bp, 9 predicted proteins | sample 1173831 | NCBI WGS metagenome assembly NNBT01 (sample SAMN07173936, study PRJNA388173) | plant metagenome | isolation source: symbiotic tissue sample KVJ10 | place: Norway: Troms, Kvaloya island | reverse complement strand
GAACGGGCGCGGGCAATATACATATCTTTTTTAGTTTTCGCCTCGGAAATTTTTAACTCTAGCGATCGCATATCCTTTTTTAGCCTAGCAACTATCTCGTTTTGCTGCTCTATCTGCGAAAAGAGGGCTGTAGTAGTTTCTTTATAAGCTTGGCGCTTAGTCAAAGCTTCACGTGCTAGAGGTTCATTGCCTTGTTGCAGCGCTAATTGGGCGCGGCGATACCATTCTTCCGTTTGAGACTGAGCGGCCGCTGCTTGTCGTTCAGTGCGTTTTTGGGTAGCGATCGCTTGTGCTACACCCTGCCGCAATTGCACCAGATTTTCCTGCATTTCCAGGACAGCTTGCTCCAAAATCTTTTCTGGATCTTCTGCACCACCGATCAAACTATTGAGATTAGCGCGAATCACCCGCAGGATACGCTTGATTAATTCCATATCGGCTCTCCAACGAAATCCAGTTCTGAGTGCTGTTAGCAGGGCGTTTAGCCCGTGCTGAGTAATGAATTTAGTTTTAGTTATAGAGTACTGAGTCCCTAGTTAAAGTCCTGAGTATAGTAATATTTTTTGTCATAGGGTAATTATGGAGTGCTGAGTGCCTAATAAAAGTTTTGAGTATAATATTTTTTGTTGTGGGGTCGTAAACAAACAATATTTTGTCTCTACCACTCAGCACGGGCTAAACCCTAGCTATCCGCTAACACAACTCAGCACTTATTGACTCAGGACTGTTATCTCATGGTATCGTAGATTTTTGCAATTTATGGCTGCTGAACTCGTGCCTTGATTCCCTTCGCCTCTAACAGTTTCATCTGTTGTTTTACTTGCTCTTTAGTTTTAAAAGCACCCAGATAAATCAATTCTTTGTTAGGTGATAAATAAGCATCAGGAATTACTTGCCGTGCTGAGGCAAAAGCTGCGCCTTTATTATCTATCACTACATGATAAAACCCATCTGTTCCTGGCTTGATTTCTGCATCTGGCTTTGGTGAGGTTGCGATTGGCTTGGGCGAGGTTTTTGTCGGTGAAGTGGGAGGTAAATTTAGGGGAGGCAAGGATTGTAGTTTCGGTACTGGTGCTAAAGCGATCGGGTTGGTTGATTGGGCTGTATTGGGGTTAGACAATGCCCCTTGAGGATTTGTGGGGTTTTGGGGAATAACTGGATTAGGCACTACTGCGGGCGTTGGTTGGACTTTGGGTTTTAAGCCAACTACATCATTGGGATCTCTGACTTCAGGAAACTCTTCAGTAGCTAGATTGGGATATTTGGGTATAGATGTGCTTGGTGGCTGAATTTGAGGTTGGACATTACTCCCAACTTCCTCAGTATTTTCTGGTGTGGGAGAGGAGTTGCTGTTAAATAAATTACCTAAATTCCATTGTGGCAAGCTTTTGGGATTGAAGACTGCATAACCCAAGATCAGACTAGCCACCAATAGCAGCAACATGGAGCCAATACCCAAAGGTGATAGCAGACTGTCGCTAGAATTGCTTGGTTTCTTGGTTTCTGGTTGTTCTTCTGTCAGACTTCGCAGCAGTGCTTCACTAGATTCTAAATAGTCATCTGGGTGCTTGGGGCTATCATCTGTCTGCAAGTGATTTTCGCTTTTAGTATTTTTAACGATCGCTGGCACAATGCTGCTACTAAAGTTGGGTGGGGGTGGTGGGAGTTGAGTTTGTGTTTTAGCTGCATTGGAGGTGGAGGGCACATTAAGATTATTCAGTTCCTCAATTTTTGCCGTAGTTGGTGCTGGATTCATCTCAGGATTCACAGCTACAGATGCGGGTGAGACATCAATTTTTGCCGTAGCTGGCGCTGGATTCATCTCAGGATTCACGGGTACAGATGCAGGCGATACGTTGGTTTTAATTTCCGTTGCTGATGACTGAGTTGCGCCCAATATTGTCGAAATGGTAATTAACGGTTGGGGTTGTCCGCTGATGTAACTTGTAACACGGGACTGGTTAGATGACACCAAACCAGTTCGCGTGCGTCGGTATCGAGCTAACTCTTGATCTAGCGGCACCTCTAAACTCGCTAGTGCTGCTGCTAGTACTGGTTTCAACCCAGGTGTTTTAGACGATTGATGAGTACTGGAGTCGTTCAGGGGGTTTTGAGTCATTGCCTTTGTGCCTCAAACGTAGATTACTGGAATCAACTTTTAGATATATTTTGTGATAATAGTAGCGGAAATTATTTAAATAGATTGGGGATTGGGGAAGAGGTGACAGGTGATAGGTGACAGGGAATAATCTGCACCCTGTACCTATAACCGATAATCTGTAACCTGTAACCTGTAACCTGTACCCTATCCTATTCCCTTCTTCACTCCTCACTCCCCACTTTGAATAATGTCGTTGAAATCAATTAATGATGTTTTAAGGATTCTGGAAAAGCAGTCGAAATGGCAGGAGCAACCATTTCAACGTCTGCTCAAGTTTTGGGCAGAAGTTGTTGGCCCAGTAGTTGCCGCAAATACTCGACCATTATCGATTCAGCGTGATGTTTTGTCGGTAGCAACTTCTAGTGCTGCTTGGGCACAAAACCTGACTTTTGGCCGCACATCTCTACTTTTAAAGTTGAATAAAAAGCTGCCAACGCCTTTGGTTGATATTCGCTTCTCTACTGCTGGCTGGCAGAATCCGTCGATGGAGAGAAAACAGCAACCATCGATTTCGCCTCATGAGCATCCCAGTTACCTTGGTGATGAGATTAACCGCCCTGATGCTACACCCACTAAAGATGTCAATGGGGCTTTTGGACATTGGACGAAGATTGTGCGATCGCGATCGCATGGCTTACCCCTTTGTCCCCAGTGCCAATCTCCCACCCCTCCCGGTGAACTCCAGCGCTGGGAAGTCTGTTCTGTCTGTGCTGCTAAACAGTTTTCAAAGCAAAATGGTTGAGCGATTATTTCGTTGAGCAGAGTTTATCCTGAAATAACTTGCTGCCATTACATCAAATCTTTCTGATTCTTGAGAAAAAGTATAGTTTACCGCTGAAATATGCCGAATGTGGTATGCAAAGCAGATTATTTATGTGAAAATCTATGCCTTAAGCCATCCTTAAGGAGGAAGTTAAAACGCTGGATAAATCAAAAGCTTTACTTTTATTCTTGATCCCTAATAAGTTTTAGAAGATATCTATATGTAACTGCTCTAGGAATTATTTAAATATATAACAAGATTATAAAAAAATCCTGAAGTTTATTTTTTACTTGGGATCGCTGAAACCTATAGAAAATAATGACTTTTTGGCTTTTCTCCGTCTTTATATATAGAAGCAGAATATAAAGATGAAATTCAGCCAGAAACAACACTAAAGATGAATCCGAATGAAACCCATTAAAGTTTTAGCATCTGCCTGTAGATATTGCCGTCATTACCAGCCAGAAGGTCGCCGTGGTGGAACGTGCCAGCAGTTGGGCGCACCAGTTCAAGCGACTTGGAAGGCTTGCTCTTTGGCGCTTCCACCTTTTGCACCTTCTTGGGAAACCTTGGAAGATGCTTGGGGTTTACCAGATGCGGCTCCAGTTTTAACATCTTGTCAATCTTTAGCCTCAGATTTCGATAATGCTGCTCTTGCCCCTCTAGAGGAAATAGCTGCCTCCATATCTGAACAGGTAAAAACTAAAGTAGTGGTCATTTAGTCATCCATTATTACTGGACTGAGTTTGTAGTCTGCTTAAAATAAGATTTGTTTTTAAGATTTTTAGTGCTGTAAAAGTTTATATTTACAAAAATCGCACCCTTTAATAAGATGCGATTTTTGCTATTCTAAGGCAACCAAGGAAAAGAGCGAAAATCTGGTGGTCGCTTTTCGAGAAAGGCTTGTTTGCCCTCAGATCCTTCTTCTGTCATGTAATAAAGTAGGGTGGCGTTGCCAGCGAGTTCTTGTAAACCAGCTTGCCCGTCACAATCAGCGTTGAAGGCGGCTTTAAGACATCGAATTGCGATCGGACTTTTTTCTAAAATCTCCTGCGCCCATTGAATACCTTCCGCTTCTAGTTGTTCTACTGGGACTATGCAATTAATTAAGCCCATATCTAGCGCTTGTTGTGCATCATATTGGCGGCAGAGAAACCAAATTTCTCTAGCTTTTTTTTGTCCCACAACGCGGGCGAGATAGCTGGCTCCAAAACCACCGTCGAAACTGCCGACTTTCGGGCCAGTCTGTCCGAAAATGGCGTTATCAGCAGCGATGGTAAGGTCGCAAATTAAGTGTAAAACGTGTCCACCACCGATCGCATATCCCGCTACTAAAGCAATCACCACTTTCGGCATCGAACGAATCAGGCGTTGTAAGTCCAGGACATTTAAGCGGGGAATGCCAGTATCATCCACATAACCTGCATGTCCCCGCACACTTTGATCGCCACCAGAACAGAAGGCATATTTGCCATCAGTGTGGGGGCCATAGCCAGTAAATAGAACAACACCAATAGTAGTATCTTCACGAGCATTACAAAAAGCGTCATACAGTTCAAAGACTGTCTCAGGACGGAAAGCATTGCGTTTATGGGGACGGTTGATGGTGATTTTCGCAATGCCATCGGTTTTTTGATACAGAATGTCTTCGTAGGTTTTGGCAGTTTGCCAGTTAATTTGCATTGGTAGGGAGTGCGCTGTTGTGCTTGAGAATTTTATCGCGGACGTAGGGACATGCGATACCTGCGGTGGGCTACGCCTACGCTAAAGTTGTTGTCTCAAGCCTTTACAATCTGGTAATTGTCTGGGTGTTGAGGAATAAAAATGCGGCGCGACTCCATCTTCTACAAATTATTTAAGCAATTTCCCGGTTTGCTGTTTGAATTAGTAGATGAACCACCCGCAGAAGCGGAAAACTACCAGTTTGAATCAGTTGAAGTGAAAGAAACGGCGTTTCGGATTGATGGAGTATTTTTACCTCCGGCTAATGCAGTTTCCCAAACCGTATTTTTTGCTGAAGTCCAGTTTCAGAAGGATGAAGACTTATATCACCGCTTTTTTAGCGAATTGTTTTTGTTTCTCTACCGCAACTCTATCCGTTACGATGACTGGTTTGGGGTCATAATTTTTGCTTCTCGCAGTCTGGAACCTTCTTCCGCTTCGATTCACCGCGCTTTGTTGGAAAGTGGTCAAGTCAGGCGGGTTTATCTGGATGAGTTGGGGGATTTGCGAGAACAACCTTTGGGATTGGGTTTGATGTTGCTGACAAATGTTACTTCTGAAACAGAAGCAGTGGAAGGGGCGCGGTTTTTGCTGGAACAAGCACGGCAACAATCGGAGCAAGCGATAATTGATTTAGTTACGACGATTATCGTCTACAAGTTTTCTAACCTTAGTCGAGAGGAGATTGCAACGATGTTGGGACTGAATTTGGAAGAACCACGGGCTATTCGGGAAGCGAAGGAAGAAGGAGGAAGAAAGGTCGTTTTACGACTATTGAATCGGCGCGTGGGTAATATTCCTGATGCGCTTCTGTCCCAGATTCAAGGGTTATCGGTGGAACAGTTGGAAGCTTTAGGTGATGCTTTGTTGGATTTCTCTACTCTTGCTGACTTAGAAGGGTGGTTACAAGGTGAATTAAGGGGGTAAGTTTCACCCAGAGACACAGAGGAGAAGGGCGATCGCACTCCGTAAAATAATTATGGCTACAAATAAAGTTTCCCGAAGTGAAGAAGCATTTGCAGACACGCGGGTATATCAGAAGCAGTGGAAGAAAAAGTGCGATCGCTCCTCCTGCGACTGTTAAAACGACTATTTGGTAAAATCGCTGAGGAACGTTGGAAGCGTTAGATTTGGCGTTGTTGGAATTGAGATTGCGATCGCTGACTTGGAAGGGTGGCTATAAGGTCAATTAAAAGGGGAAACTTTACACAGAGACGCTGAACTAAAATTTAAAGTTTTAATAAACAAGGCTATTTTAGCTTGCACTTAATTTTAAATGGCCTTATTATTCTTTTATTGGGCAACGCCCCGGGGTTTTCGTATGAAAGCCGAAATTTTAAAGACTCGGAAAAATTCCGGGTCTTTAGTTTTATATGTCGTCAAAACAGCTATATTTGATACCCATCTGAGGTATTTTGTCCGGCTCTAGAACGCAATCAACAAGTTTTAACTTACTTTTAAGGGACTCATAAGTTCGGTAGCTTGGGTCATAACGTCCTTTTATTATTGGATACAAGACTAGATCAGCAAGCTGTATCATTGGTGATTTTTTAGTTTGACGCTGTGGTTCTCCTAACCAATTTATTTTAAATTTCTCTGCTGTTAGTCCCATATAAGCTACTGAACTATGTGGGTCAAAATACATTCCTTGAGTTTTAAGTTCTTTCGCATATTGTAAAATTGCTCTATCCGCATCTCTCCCACTTTCCTCAAAAAAAATGCGTAGCTTACGTTCTTTGTAAATCGCATATTTTACTGAACGTTCAGCTAAAATAGTGAAGGCAGTTTTACACATCATCCAAATATCGTTATTGTACTTGTTTTTATAACGAGCATTGTAACCTGGTCGGTGGATAGCACATGCAATGATAGTAAACGGTAAATCGAGCATCAGCATTTCTAAGTCGCTTAAAAAATCCTGAGATTTCTCTTTATTCTCTTCCTTACCTAACCAAGCAAAAGCATTCTTTCGAGAACGAATTTTAGTAGAATGCAATGGTTCAGTAACATTCCATTTCTTACAGAATTCTCGATGCGTCATTATAATATTTTCTATATTCTCTTCCTCCACTAAAATTCCACCTAAAGCAAAGCAATCAATACCATCACGGCGCGGTATTGCTTCTGAATCTGGATTACGGCTACCAGAGTCATCAAAATAAAGATGAAGTTCATTTGTCATATTTTAAGCAATCTTGTGAACGCGCATTATCATAATGTACTACATAGAGTAATAAAAAATATTCAGCAAATTTAAGCGAAAGCATTTGTTGAAGCTATAACTAAGCCAGATTGCTTATTGTTATTAGCAAGTAAAATACTTTTGGTAAATAATTATTAACTTTAATTCCACAAGCATTCTATTTAATCAGCAGATTCAATCCTACGATTCCAAAGCACCTAGTAGAATAGTTAAATTGCAATATCTGCGGCAAAAATTCGTAAATTATTTTGCCGCCACTTGGCATCATCTTTACGATTTGTCCGCACCTCCAAAATCCGAATTCCCTTAGTTGAGAGTTGGTTTAATTTTTGCTGCAACTGCTGCCAAGAAGTAATCAATTCATGCTGCACATTATAAGTAGCACACAACTGAGCAAAATCAATATCCTGGGGAGTGCCGAAAAACTCTTCAAAAGGTGGCTCAAATTTGGCAATGGCTAACATTTCAAAAATACCACCGCCATTGTTATTGATTAACACAATCGTCAAATGTCCGACAAACTTATTGCGGATTAAAAAACCATTGGTATCATGCAACAGCGCTAAATCTCCTGTTAACATCACACTACTTTGCTGGCGATGGGCAATTCCTAAAGCTGTGGATAATGTTCCATCAATGCCATTCGCACCCCGGTTAAAGTGCGATCGCACTCCTAAATTATTCGGTTTCCAGAAATATTCCACATCCCGCACAGGCATACTATTGGCAATAAACAGTGGCGTTCCTGGCGGTAAAATCTGAGAAATTAACCAAGCTGCTTTACTCTCAATTATTTCATCTATTTTCCCCATCGTCTGGTCAACAACTAACCTGACTTTAGATTCCGCATCACACCATTGCTTTCCATAGTCTGAGGAGAAAGATAAATTTTCCTCCTCTACTTTTATGTCTTCTATAGATATCCGTAAATGCGTCGTCCTCCCGTGCAAAGGATCGAGGTTTTGATCGCTCTTGTCAATTACCCAGCGTCGCGGTTGGGTTGCATCTATCCAGGTACGCAGTTCTTTACTTGTAGGCATTTCTCCCACCTGAATAACCATTTCGGGCGCTAGCTGCTTTGCTAGTTGCTGATTTCGCAAAATTAGGTCATAAGTGGAAATTAAATAGGGGTTGAGTTCGGCATAATTTCTCACTGGGGAGAGTCCCTCTGCTAGCACAGGCCATTTGAGAGTTTGGGAAAGTTGTGCGATCGCTCTACAATACTCTTCTGGTTGCTGCGGTTGAGCAACACCTGCGATGATGATACCGCGATCGCATTCTTTCCATTGTTGGGGAATGGGGAATGGGGAATGGGGAATGGGGAATGGGGTATTGCTTGTTATTCCTGCGAAAAAGTCTTCTGGGTGAAATTGCGATCGCAAATAACTCAAGTCCGTTCCATCAGGAACAGGTGCTAAAGGATCGCGAAAGGGAATATTCAAATGTACTGGCCCCTTTGTAGGAGTTTGCGCTCTTTCCCAGCTATGAATTACCGTTTGTCGTAGATAAGCTAGCATTCCCAGATCGGCGGAGGGTAAGGCTAACTCTGTTTGCCAATTTGGGTAGTTTCCATATAATCTCAACTGATCTACAGTTTGCCCAGAGTGACAATCTCGCAATTCTGGGGGTCTATCGGTAGTTAGTATCAATAGTGGGACGCGACTATATGAAGCTTCTATGACTGCTGAATAAAAGTTGGCTCCTGCTGTACCAGAGGTGCAAACAATTACCACAGGGCGTCCGGTTGCTTTAGCTTGTCCCAAGGCGAAAAAGGCGGCGGAACGTTCATCAAGAATGGAAATCGCTTCAATCTCAGGTGCTTGTTGAGCAAAGGCGATCGCTAAGGGTGTAGAGCGCGATCCAGGGCAAATGATCGCACAAGTCAATCCCAACCGCTTTAGAGTCTCTGTTAAAATATAAGCCCAAAGTTGATTAACATTCCTATAAGCGATCGGCATTAAATCAAACATAGCTATAAAACAATCTTAAATTTTAGATTTTGTCTAGGGAAATTCAATTTAAAATCCATCAATGCGGTGTTGAGTTCCATCACCGCAGCGCGAGTTTGGAGGAAAGAAAATCTCCAAGCAAACTTGCTGAACTTTCTACAAAATGCACAATTTGCTCTCAAACTTTTATGGACTGCATTCATTTAACGGGAATTCGCGGCTATGGCTACACTGGGTATCTACCAGAAGAACAGGTGCTAGGACAATGGTTTGAGGTTGATGTTAGGTTATGGTTGGATATCTCCACAGCGGCCAAGACTGACGCGATCGAAGACACTTTAGATTATCGCAGCGTCATTAGCTTGATACAACATCTGATCAAAACGTCTAAATTTGTTTTGGTGGAGAAATTGGTAACAACGATCGCAGATTCTATCCTCCAAGAGTGCGATCGTGTAACAAAAGTCCAAGTCACTCTCAGCAAACCTGCTGCACCTATTCCAGACTTTGGTGGCAAAATTAGCATTGAACTGACTAAAAGTAAGCCCAATCTTTAAATCCACACAATGTGTTTTTTTGCAATATCTATCAGCTAGCGAAGAACAGGGGGCTTACGCCGAACTTAGAACTGTCTCATAATGAGAATCTTTTCTGCAATTGCTACCAGCACCTGTTGATTACCAAAAAACTAAAAAACACCGCGAACTGCTGATGAACATTTAACTTGCATATTTTCAGAGGACAGGAATTGTGATTAAGTATTAACCAGAAGCTGTAGAGCTAGTATTTTATTTTTAAAATACGCGTAGTTAGTGGCATGGCAAGGCTAAATTAGTGCAGTTAAAAATATCTCAACTATGGATATTTGAGAAACATAATTAATTTTCTATTGCACATATTTAGGCTTGCCATGCTATTACAATAAAACTGATACTTTTTAAAATTTACGGTTTTTATATAAATATTTATAATTAATACGAATTTACTCATCATTAAAGATTTCAGACAGCTTTAGACCGTAATCTAGACCTCATATAATATAAAATCTATTTGCAGGTAAAGTAGGATTAAACTCTTTAATTACAGGTAACAATTAATTAATGATAATAATTCAGTGTATGTATATTAGTATATTACATACGATACGAGCTAGATGTTTTTAACTTATATTAAAGTAATATACTGTGATTTTATGAAATTTTATTCTTGATTAATTTGTATATAGATATTATACTTAGTGTTTATACTTTCTCAACAAAAAATTATTGTATACATTTTAAAATCATTTTTTGACTGCTTGATAATTACATTCTAATTTGAATTTGATGTTTAGTAGCATCATATTAGCTACATAAATTAATCAAAATTAGCTTTGACAAGCATAGAAATTTTCGGAGATTAATAACATGATGCCATTTACTCATTAGTCAGTATTAATATCAAGCAAGAATACAGGGTAGTTAGAGATTGTTTATGATAAGATAAACACTTTTGACTTGAGTTGACACTGACAACAAGAATCTGAACCTTAGCAAACAGATTATCGTAACATGTTCGCCCGCAAAATCCTAGTTGTTGAGGATGAAAAAAATATAGCCTCAAATATTAGAAAAAGTTTACAAAAGTTAGGTTATTTAGTATCAGAAATAACTGAATCTGGTGAAGAGGTAATAAAAAAGGTAGCAGAAACTCATCCTCATTTAGTATTAATTGATATCTGTCTAGCTGGAGAAATAAACGGTCTCCACGTAGCTGATATTATTCAGAATAACTTTCATGTGCCTGTAGTATATCTAACGGAGTATTCGGAATATAAAACATTACATAAAAATCAGCTAAGTGAGCCTTTTAGTTACATAGCCAAACCATTTATTGAAAGTGACTTACATTTTGTGATTGAAATGACCCTGTACAAACATCAGAGCAAAAAAATATTATACGAAGAAAAACAGAGGTTGATGACAATTATTAATAGTATGGGTAGTGCAGTGATTGTGACGTATGCAAATGGTTGTATTGAAATGATGAATCCCATAGCAGAACTAATCACTGGTTGGAAGCAAAGTGAAGCGTTGGGGAAAGATTTAATAGAAGTCGTTAACTTAGTTAATAAAGATGTAGGAGAAAAAATTGAAAATTTAGCCACTTATGTAATCGAAGCAGGTGAAATTTTCAATTTACCAGAAAACTGTACATTGATTACCAAAGATGGCAAAGAAATAGCGATTGGGGATAATGTTGCACCTATTCGCGATCGAGATGGCAACATTACTGGCGCGGTTTTAGTTTTTCAAGATATTACTAAACGTAAGCAGACAGAGGCACAACTGATCCGCAATGCATTTTATGATGGGCTAACAGAATTACCGAATCGTGTTTTATTTTTAGATCGGCTCAAACAAACTATTGAACGTAGTAAACGCAGAAGCGATTATTATTTTGCAGTTTTATTTTTGGATTTAGATGGCTTCAAAGAGATTAACGATCGCTTTGGGCATGGAATAGGGGATGATTTTTTAGT
>NNBT01002207.1_pt1 | contig 11325 bp, 7 predicted proteins | sample 1173831 | NCBI WGS metagenome assembly NNBT01 (sample SAMN07173936, study PRJNA388173) | plant metagenome | isolation source: symbiotic tissue sample KVJ10 | place: Norway: Troms, Kvaloya island | reverse complement strand
GTGGGCTCGGAGATGTGTATAAGCTTTGCGCTCATCGCCGACGACCAGGTCGCCGTCACCGACGCCCAAGGAACGGTTTCGGGCTATCCGGCGCCACTCGCCTTCACCGCCAGTGCAGCCGATCATCTCGTCGAGCTCGCCGATTTCGCCTCGGCGCCCATGGCGCGCACCGCCGAGCGGATTCATGTCGGCGTCAGGGAGGCCTGGCGCGCCGATGGAGATACGCTGGCCTGCCGGATGATGATATTTCCGCGCTTCGCGCGCGATGCGCAGCCGCGTCTCGAAAAGCTCGAAACCGTCGCCGCGGCGCGGCTCCTCAAGGCCCAGCTGATGTCGCCGGCCGGCGGCGATGCCGACCACTGGACCATCCAGATGGCGCGCTGCATTCCCGCCATCGCGCTCACCTACTCGCATTATGACCAGATCAACGGCCTGCTCGACCGGCTCGTCAAGCTCGTCATCGACGAGAGGCTGTCGCCGGTCGACTTCGACCGCTTCGTTTCCGGCATCGGGCGCCCGACGGCGGGGGAGGCGCGCAAATACCCCGTTCCGGAACGCAGCACGCGACGGCTCTCGCCCTTTCTCACCATCGGGATGGCGACCTATGATGATTATGACGGCGTCTATTTCAGTCTCCAGGCGATCCGCTTCTATCATCCCGAGATCGTCGATGAGGTCGAGTTTCTGATCATCGACAATCATCCCGATGGTCCCTGCGCGGCGGCGCTCAAGGATCTCGAAAAGCATGTCGCGAACCTGCGCTACATTCCGGCCGCCGATGTCACCGGAACCGCGGTGCGCGATCGCGTCTTCAGCGAAGCGGGCGGCGAATTCGTCCTGTGCATGGATTGCCATGTCCTGTTCGCCCCCGGCAGCCTCAGGAAGCTCATCGACTATTTCCGCGGCGTGCCGGAGAGCGCAGACCTGATCCAGGGACCGCTGGTCTTCGACAGCCTCACGACGATCAGCACGCACTGGCTGGAAGGCTGGCGAGAGGGGATGTTCGGCTATTGGGACAGGAGTCCCGCTGGTGTGGATGCCGACAGCCCGCCCTTCGAAATCACCTTCCAGGGCCTCGGCGTCTTCGCGTGCCGCCGCGCGGCATGGCCGGGATTCAATCCGGCCTTCCGCGGTTTCGGCGGCGAGGAAGGCTACATCCAGGAGAGATTTCGCCGCAACGGTCACCGCGTATTGTGCCTGCCGTCGCTGCGCTGGCTGCATCGCTTTGGACGGCCGATGGGACAGACCTACCCCAACCGGTGGGAAGACCGCATCCGCAACTATCTCATCGGCTTCGGCGAGATCGGCTGGGACACGACGGACATGCAGGAGCATTTCCGCGAACGCCTGGGACGGCGAATGGCCGACGGCATCTTTGCCGCGATCCGCAAAGAGCTCGCCGCGGGCGGAGGAATGGCGGAGTCCGATGCGGTTCGCCTGGACGACTTCCGCGATGACCAGCCCTATGATCTCGGCGAGGCGCGGTTGCGTTTTGTCGCCGAAACGGCGGTGCCGGTGCTGCTCGAAAAATTTGCCGTTGATGCGGCGACCTGCCTGGGGCGCGGCGCGGATATCTGGCTGCGCGAATTCCAGCGGTACGGCATCGCATCGCCGCCCGAGACGTCGGATCCATCCCGTACTCTCGTCTGCTACCTCGAGCCGGCCGACATTCTGAACATCGCGGCGGCCGAGCAGTGTGTCAGCCGCCTCACCGGCATGGCGCCCCATGTCGTATTCACCTTTGCGCGTCCGCCGGGCGGCGATGCGGTCGACTACAACCGGATCAGGGCGTCGTGGACGGCCTTGTTTGCGCGCCGCGGCTACAAGCCGGTCGACTGCCTGCGCCCGGCGCTGGCGCATGACCCGCGCGCCGACAGTCACTATCAGCAGAATCTCATCGTATTCAGCCGGGGCGGGGTGGCGGCCGGCACGCCGCGCGCGCCCGTCATCTCGTCGGGGACGGCGGGCACGAATGTCTCGGTCATCATTCCGGTCTATAATGGCGCGCCGTTTCTGGGCCAGGCGATCGAAAGCATCCTCTTGCAGACCCACAGCGCGTTCGAGCTGATCGTCGTCAATGACGGTTCGACCGACACGACCGGCGCCATCGCCGACAGCTATGCCATGTCCGACAAGCGCATTCGCGTCATCCACCAGCGCAATGGCGGCGAGGCGGCGGCGTTCAATGCCGGGGCCGCCGCGGCGCGTTTCGCGCTGCTGGCCCGGGTCGACCATGACGATGTGGCATTGCCCGAGCGGCTGGCGCTGCAGGTCGCCTTCCTGGACAAGAACGAAGACATTGCCGCGGTCGGCGGCAGCTTGCGATACATCGACCAGAAGGGGAAGCTCACGGGAGCGCGATCGACCTATCCGCTCACCCCGGAAGCTTGCCATGCGGCGCTGGTGAACGCGACCGCCGGCCCGATCGGCAATCCGGCCGCGATGATCAGAAAAGCCGCCTTCGAGCGCTGCGGCGGGCTCAGGGTGCAGTTCAGGACTTCGAGCGATTTCGACTTCTGGTTGCGTCTGGATGAGCAATTCAAGCTGGCAAATCTCGCCGAAGTCCTGGTCGACTACCGCATGCACGGCGCCAATCTGACGGCCAAAGGAAGGTTCGCGCAGGCGCTGAATGCCCATATCGCCAAGCAGTCAGCCCTATTGCGGCGGCGCGGCGAGGCCGATCCCGTCAACAACTGGACCAGGCTCGAATTCGATCACCTGGCGCTATTCCCGATGCTCGAGGAGGATAGAGCCCGGGCCTATGCTGAGCTTTTCGAGGCGGCCCTGACGAATTTCGCCACGACCAAGGATACGGCCTTTCTGGCCCTGGCCGACAAGTGCCTTTCATTGATCCCGGACAATGAAATAACCTAAGGTTAAGTCACCTGAGTGTGATCAAAATGCAACGCCGGTCAATTATTTCAACAGAGCAATCAACCCCGCGTAAATGTTGCTGGGAATGAAACCCATCTTCCGATAGCGTTCTCAATCGCAGAAAACTGCCTGTCGGGGAACGTTATGTCACTCAAGACGTCATTGATGAGCGCCAGCTCGGGGCTGGCTATTGCTTTAATGAGCCAGATACCTGGGGCGCAGGCCGCTGATGTGGTGAGCGAGCCGCTCTGCGCCGTGTCCGGTGTCAACGGCAAAGTCGAAGCCATCGGCGGATATTCCGAGAATGGCGATGCCAAGGGTGACGCCCTGGTCAGCGGCCTCGGCTCGCTCAGCATTCCGCTCGGCTGCGATTTCGGCTTCCAGGCCGATATCGGCATCATCGACGAGCTCGACCATACGACCTATGGCGGCGCCGCCCATTTGTTCACCCGTGATCCCGAGTCCTATCTTCTCGGTGTGACCGGCGGTTATTTCGACGCCGGCGACACCAATCTCTGGGCCATCGGCCCCGAGGCTGAACTTTATCTCGGCCAGGTCACCCTGAAAGGCTGGGGTGGTTATCTCGATGTCGATGCCGATGGCGGTTCAGGCGGTGGCGACGGCTTTGCCATCGTCGATGCGGCCTTCTATCCGACCGATGATCTCGAGCTGTCGATCGGCGCCAGCATCATCGGCGATCAGGAATTCGCGCGCGCCGGACTCGAATATCAGTTCGCCGACTCGATGACCGTCTCTTTCGGCGGCAAGGTCGGCGAAGACGAATACTTCAATGTCACCGGCGGCCTCAGCTTCTACTTCGGCGGCGGCGAAAAGAGCCTGATCCGGCGTCACCGTGAGGACGATCCGGACAACCGCATCCTGGACTTCGTCGGCTTCAAGGAAGCCAAGAACAAGTCGAAGGCCAACAACACCGGCACGGGAACCAACACGCCCCCGCCGACGACCAGCCCGCCGCCTACAACTGGTATTATAGACTAACCGCTGGAAGCTGTTGGAGACTGGAAATCCCGACCTTAATAAGAATGGCCGCCTTTCGGGCGGCCATTTCGTTTCAACCGATGTCTGATGCCATTACGGCTTCCCGCCGACCTCGATGAAATCGCTCCTGTTCAAATCCTCCGGGAAGTCGCCCGCCTCCAGATGTCTGTATCCGGCTAGAGCGGGATGAGTTTTGACGGAATCGAATTGGGATTCCCGAAGCAGTGAAATTGTGATTCAAGCTGGCTACTGGATGGAGGCCAGCGTGGATGACCAAGCCTTACCCGATGGAGCTGCGTGAGCGTGCGGTGCGTTTTGTGACGGCGGGCGAGAGCCGGCATGCGGTGGCCGAACGGCTTGGGGTGAGCCCATCCTGCATCATCAAATGGCTGGCGCGGTACCACCAGACCGGCAGTGTGAAGCCGGGCAAGATTGGCGGCCATGTGCGGCCCAGGATTGCCGGTGAGCACCGGGACTGGGTGCTGGCCCAGATCGCGGGTGGCGATGTGACGCTTCAGGGGCTCGCCGATGGCTTGGCGAGGCGGGGCGTGAAGGTGAGCTATCGCACCGTGTGGAACTTCGTCCACCGCGAGGGCAAGAGCTTCAAAAAAAACGGTTCATGGGGCTGAGCAGGCGCGGCCCGATATCGCGCGACGCCGATATTGGTGGCGCAAATACCAGAACCGCATCGACACCGGCCGTCTCGTCTTCATCGATGAGACATGGACCAAGACCAACATGGCGCCATTGCGCGGTTGGGGCGAGAAGGGCAAACGTCTGCGGGCTTTTGTGCCGCACGGGCATTGGAAAACCCTGACCTTCCTCGCCGCCCTTCGCCATGACGGCATTACCGCACCTTGCGTCTTTGATGGCCCCATCAGCGGCGACAGCTTCCGGCACTATGTCGAGCAGTTCCTGTTGCCCACCCTAAAGCCAGGCGACATCGTGATCATGGATAATCTTGGAAGCCACAAAGGTGAAGCCGTCAGGGCCGCCATCAGGTCGGTCGGTGCCCGGCTTCTCTTCCTGCCGCCTTACAGTCCTGACCTCAACCCCATCGAACAGATGTTCGCCAAACTCAAACACCTGCTCAGAAAGGCAAAGGAGCGAACCGCCGAGGCCACATGGCAACGCATCGGATCGCTCCTGAAATGCTTCAAACCAGCCGAATGCTCAAACTACTTCCGAAACGCTGGCTATGGGGCCGCCTAGAGTCATTCCGCTCTAGGAAAGCCTGAGACGTCATGCCGAGCGCTTCCATGAGATCGCGATGGCGATCGAGAGCGAACACGTAGCCATCATCCGACAACGCGCCCGGCGCCCTGAGAATAGTCTCTACGGCCTCGATGTTCTTCGAGCCGAACGCTTCGCAAAGCACCTGGGCGGCGCCACCTGACGGGTCACACGGGGGAAGAGTGCCTTCAAAGTAATCGGGCGCGGAATTATAGCTGTCTCTTTCCTCGCCGTCCTTGAAGAGACAATACATGAGGATGTCGTCGTCATGGTTCAGGGTGGCCAAGATCACCGTTGCGAGACGATCTGAAAATTCGCGTGCGAGCTCCTCGATCAGCCGCCAATCCTGTGCGTCGGCCTCCCTGTCGTAGAAGAGAACGACCTCGTCCAATACGGGCGAAATATACGCGTCACGACCGGCGAGGAGATTGCCGACCTCGTCTCGATTTTTCGTCCGCGCAACGAAGTTGACGTAGAAACTCCCCATGCCGTTTCCGCCAGGGCTCAATGTGAAAATAAATTCAAAGCTTCCCCGTTGCCAAAGTAAAGCAACTTTGGCGGGAAACACTCTGGCATGGGATATGAGTTTGGATCGAATAGATCCAAACTCCTCGTAATCTAGAACAATCCAGCGATCTGGCCCTTGGCGTCGAGGCCGATCGTCTCGGCCGACGGCACCTTGGGCAGGCCCGGCATGGTCATGATGTCACCGCAGATGACGACGATGAATTCGGCGCCCGCCGACAATCTCACCTCGCGGATCGGCACGACATGGTTAGTGGGCGCTCCTTTGAGATTGGGATCGGTCGAGAAGGAATATTGCGTCTTGGCCATGCAGATCGGGAACTTGCCGTAGCCTTGCGCCTCATAGGCCTTGAACTGGTCGCGCACCGACTTGTCGGCGACGATGTCGTCGGCGCGATAGATCTCGCGCGCGATCGTCTTGACCTTGTCCCACAGCGGCATCGCATCGTCATAGATCGGGTGGAATTGGCTCGAGCCCTTGTCGGCGAGTGCGGCCACATGTTTGGCGAGCGCCTCTGTGCCCTTGCCGCCATCGGCCCAATGCGTGCATTTGAAGCCTTCGACGCCATGCTCGTGGCAGAAATCGGTGATCGCCTTCACTTCCGCATCGGTGTCGGTGATGAAGTGATTGACCGCCACCGCGATCGGCACGCCGAACTTCTTCACATTCTCGATATGGCGGCCGAGATTGGCGAGACCCTTCTTCACCGCCTCGACATTCTCTTTCTTGAGATCGTCCTTGGCGACGCCGCCATGCATCTTGAGGGCGCGCACCGTGGCGACGATCACCGTCACATCCGGATGCAGGCCGGCTTTGCGGCATTTGATGTCGAAGAACTTCTCGGCGCCGAGATCGGCGCCGAAGCCCGCTTCGGTGACGACATAGTCGGCGAGCTTGAGCCCCGCCTTGGTCGCCATCGCCGAGTTGCAGCCATGCGCGATATTGGCGAAGGGGCCGCCATGCACGAAGGCCGGATTGTTCTCGAGCGTCTGCACCAGATTGGGGAGCAGGGCGTCTTTCAGCAGCACGGTCATGGCACCGGCGGCCTTGATGTCCTTGGCGAGCACCTGGCCCTTGTCGCGCTTATGGCCGATGACGATCTGGCCGATGCGGCGCTCGAGATCCTCGATCGAGGTCGCGAGGCAGAGGATCGCCATGATCTCGGAGGCGACGGTGATGTCGAAACCCGCTTCGCGCGGAAAGCCATTGGCCACACCGCCCAGCGAGCAGACGATATCGCGCAGCGCGCGATCGTTCATGTCCATCACACGGCGCCAGGAAATGCGGCGCGTGTCGAGGCCGAGCTCGTTGCCCCAATAGATGTGGTTGTCGATCATCGCCGAGAGCAGATTATGCGCCGACGTGATGGCGTGGAAGTCGCCGGTGAAATGAAGATTGATGTCTTCCATCGGCACGATCTGGGCATAGCCGCCGCCGGCCGCGCCACCTTTCATGCCGAAGCACGGGCCGAGCGAAGGCTCGCGCAGGCAGATCATGGCTTTCTTGCCGATGCGGTTGAGGCCATCGCCCAGGCCGACCGTCGTCGTCGTCTTGCCTTCACCGGCCGGTGTCGGGTTGATGGCAGTGACGAGGATGAGCTTGCCGTCCTTCTTCTTGGCGAGGCCGGAGATGAAGTCCAACGACAGCTTGGCCTTGGTATGGCCATAGGGGATGAGGTCTTCGGCGGGAATGCCGAGCTTCTTGCCGATCTCGAGGATCGGCTTCATTTTCGCTTCCCGGGCGATCTCGATGTCGCTCTTGACGGTGGCCATGACGGTGACTTCCTCCCACTCTGCAATTTGCGAAAGAGGAGCGAACAATAACCACGCCATTTTGGCAAGGCGAGCGCGAAACGGCATTCCCATGCGGATTGCGACACTCTGGCCGTCTGCAACCAAGGAAGAGTGGATCGGGGCGCGGTCTCACGCTAAACGGAGGCCATGCGCAACTTCCAGATTCCGGGCCGCTCCGTCGCTTATGGCACGCAAGGCATGGCCGCAACATCGTCCCCCCTCGCCACGCTTTTCGCCTTGGAAATATTGAGGAATGGCGGCAATGCGGCCGACGCCGCGGTCGCCGCTTCGGCGGTGCTGTGCATCACCGAGCCGCATATGACCGGCATCGGCGGCGACTGTTTCGCGCTGATCGGAAAAGGTGATGGCACGATAGAGGGCATCAATGGTTCGGGCCGCGCCGGCCGGCGTGCCGATGCGGACTGGCTGAAGTCGGCGCGGCTTTCGAGCATCGAGCCCCGCAGCGTGCATGCGGTGACGGTGCCGGGCGCCATCGACGCCTGGGCGGCGCTGCTCGCGCGGCACGGCACGATGGACCTCAAGGAAGCGCTGAAGCCGGCGATCAAGCTCGCCGAGGAGGGCGTGCCGACGACGCCGCGCGTGGCGCGTGACTGGCCATTGGACGAGGCCGATCTCGCCCAGGACGAAGGTGCCAGGCTGCATTATCTGAAAGACGGACGGTCGCCGCGCGAAGGCGAGGTGATGCGTTATCCGGCCTTGGCGCGCACGCTGAAGATCATCGCCGAGAAAGGCCGCGACGGCTTCTATACAGGCGAAGTCGCGGAAGAAATCGTCGCCACGCTCAAAGCGCGGGGCGGCCTTCTGACCCTCGAGGATCTCGCCGAGACCCAATCGAGCTGGGTCGAACCGATTTCGACCACCTTCGCCGGCGTCGAGCTTCTGGAGATTCCGCCCAACGGGTCGGGCCTCACGGCGCTCATCGCCCTCAACATCCTCAAGCACTTCGATATGGCGAAGTATGGCGTAACGAGCCTCGAGCGCTACCATCTGCAGATCGAGGCGATGAAGCTCGCCTGGGTGCTGCGCAACCGCCATATCGCCGAGCGCGCCTACATGACGGTGACGCCGGAGGAGCTTTTAAGCGACAGGACCGCGGCGGAGCTGGCGGCGCTGATCGACATGAAACGTGCCGTCGTTCAGCCTGAGAACAAGATCCCGATGCCGGGCTCCGACACGGTCTATCTCACCGTCGCCGACCGCGACGGTATGGCCGTCTCCTTCATCAACTCGATCTACTGGGCCTTCGGCTCCGGCATCGTGACGACCAAGACCGGCATCGCGCTCCAGAACCGTGGCGCCAATTTCGTCACCGAGATCGGCCATCCCAACTGCATCGGGCCGGGCAAGCGGCCGCTGCACACGATCATACCGGCGATGGTGCGCGCCCAAGGCCAGGTCGACATGTCCTTCGGCGTCATGGGCGGCGCCTTCCAGCCGATGGGCCATGTCGGCGTCATTCTCAACCGCTATGTCTACGGGCTCGATGTGCAGGAAGCGCTCGATTTTGCGCGGGCTTTCCCTGAAGAAGGCAGGGTCGAGGTGGAGTCCGGTGTGGATGAGGACGTACAGAAAGGGCTCGCGGCGCTGGGGCATGATGTCGTCAAGGCAGCCGATCCGTTCGGCGGTGGGCAGGCCATACTTTTCGACCGCGCGCAGGGCGTGCTCGCCGGCGGGTCGGACTTCCGCAAGGATGGCCTCGCATTAGGAATCTAGCCGTTTTGATCCTGACGCAACCTCCTCATTTTTCAGTTGTTTACCAATTGGCCGTTAGTTTGGCAGCGTAAGGATGGCTGGCATTTTGCCGGCCTCAGAGTATGTTTGGGTCTCACCCGGAGGCTGCTTGAGCGAATCATCACCCAGACCGTCCGCTGCAGAACCGCAAAAAAAGGCGGATGAGCGCAGCTTCGCCGAGCGCAGCCAGGGCCCGGTCGAATCGCTGGCCCGCGTCATCAGCGCCGAGGAACTGGAGCGGGTGCGCAAGGCGGTGCTGGCGGTGGGCGAGGCGGCCTATCACTGGGTCATCGAATCGGACGAGATCTTCTGGAGCGCCAATGCGCCGGAGATCCTGCATTGCCCGGCCGCCCGGCTGACCACCGGACGTTCCTTTGCGGCACTGCTCGATGTCGACAATTTCACCACCCGTTATGACGCGGTGATGCGCACCGTCTACAAGGACGAGGGCGAGGGCATTCCCTATCAGATCGAATATCTGTTCCGGCCGGATGGCAAGAACGGCAAGACCGCGTATTGGCTCGAAGACACCGGGCGCTGGTATGCGGGCGCCGACGGGCGGCCGGCGGAGGCCTTCGGCATCGTCCGGCGCATCGACGACCGTCATTCGCGCGACCAGCACCTGAATTTCCTCGGCAATTGCGATCCGCTCACCGGCATGATGAACCGCGGCCGCATGGCGGAAGCGCTGGAAGAGGCGATCATCGCGGCGGACAGAGAAGGTGTTTCACGCGCGTTCGTCATCGCCGGCATCAACAATCTCGCCGTCGTCAACGACGCCTATGGCTTCGAGGTGGCCGACGAGGTCATCATCGCGGTGGGGCGCCGGCTCAAGAACGTGGTGCGCGCCGGCGATCCGATCGCGCGGTATTCGGGCAGCAAGTTCGCCATCATCCTCAACAATTGCGACGAGCGCGAGCTCGGCCATGCGGCGGAGCGTTTCCTGCAGGTGGCGCGCGACAGCGTCATCGAGACCGAGCACGGCCCGGTCTGGGCCATGCTGTCGATCGGCGCCATTATCCTGCCCGGCCATGCCGCCGACGCCAACACGGCGATGGCGCGCGCCGAGGAAGCGCTGACCGAAGCCAAGCGCATGCCCTCCGACGGCTTCGTCGTCTACAAGCCGTCGCAGAAACTCATCTCCGAGCGCAGCATTAATGCGCGCGCCGCCCATGAGATCGTCGCCTGCCTCAAGGAAGACCGCTTCAAGCTGGCTTTCCAGCCGATCGTCGAGGCCGCCAGCACCAAGGTGGTGATGCATGAAGCATTGCTGCGCATGGCGGACGCGCGCGGCGACATGATCGCGGCGGCGCATCTCATCCCGATCGCCGAGAAGCTCGGCCTCGTCCGCCTCATCGACCGCACGGTGGCGCAGCTCACCGTGTCGACGCTGCTCGCTTACCCGCAGGCCAATCTCACCTTCAACGTCTCCGGCATCACCGCCACCGATCCGCGCTGGTTCAGCCAGCTGACCGATATCCTGAAGGCCCATCGCGAGGTGACGCCCCGGCTCACCGTCGAAATCACCGAAACGGTGGCGCTCGGCGATCTCGACGAGACGGTGCGCTTCACCCGCACCTTGCGCGATCTCGGCTGCCGCGTCGCCATCGACGACTTCGGCGCCGGCTACACGTCGTTCCGCAATCTCAAGGCGCTCAATGTCGACATATTGAAGCTCGACGGCTCCTTCTGCGCCCATCTCACCGAGAATCCGGACAACCAGTATTTCGTCCGCTCGCTCATCGACATGGCGAAGCAGTTCGAGATCACGACGGTCGCCGAATGGGTGGAGACGCCGGAGGACGCCGAATTCCTGCGGCAATGGGGGGCGGATTACCTGCAGGGCAATCTGTTCGGCAGGGCGTCGCTCGACATTCCCTGGCCGGCCGAGGACGGGGCGGTGGCGGAAGCCCCCGCCGCCGAGAGCCAGCCCGCGGCTGTAGAGCCGGAAGAAATCGAAACCAAGGACGCCGCGCCGGACGAGGTCCGTGAGGCGCCGCCGCCGGCTCCTCGCGAGGCGCCCAGGGCCCGGATGCCCGAGCCGCCGCCTTATGTCGAAAATGACGACGAGCCCGACATGTCGCGGCTGCGCCTGGCGATCGATGCGCTCAACGCGCAGTTCCGGCAGGGACGGAATTAAGCTTCACT
>NNBT01002698.1_pt1 | contig 11326 bp, 12 predicted proteins | sample 1173831 | NCBI WGS metagenome assembly NNBT01 (sample SAMN07173936, study PRJNA388173) | plant metagenome | isolation source: symbiotic tissue sample KVJ10 | place: Norway: Troms, Kvaloya island | reverse complement strand
CGCAAGGCGACAATTTCGAGGCCGGGTTCAACTCGGCCGTCTATACCGACGGCTCCTTCGTCTATGTGCCGCCAAACACGCGCTGCCCGATGGAGCTTTCGACCTATTTCCGCATCAATGAGAAGAAGACCGGCCAGTTCGAGCGCCCGCTGATCATCGCCGACAAGGGCTCTTACGTCTCCTATCTGGAAGGCTGCACCGCGCCGACGCGCGATGAGAACCAGCTCCATGCTGCGGTGGTCGAGCTCATCGCGCTCGATGACGCCGAGATCAAATATTCGACGGTGCAGAACTGGTATCCGGGCGACAAGGAAGGCAAGGGCGGCGTCTACAACTTCGTCACCAAGCGCGGCGACTGCCGCGGCAATAATGCCAAGATCTCCTGGACCCAGGTCGAGACCGGCTCGGCCATCACCTGGAAATATCCGAGCTGCATCCTGCGCGGCGACAATTCGAGGGGCGAGTTCTATTCGATCGCCATCTCGAATGGCCGCCAGCAGGTCGATTCCGGCACCAAGATGATCCATCTCGGCAAGAACACGTCGAGCCGCATCGTGTCGAAGGGCATCGCCGCGGGCCGCAGCGACAACACCTATCGCGGCCTCGTCTCGGCGCACCGCAAGGCGACCAATGCGCGGAACTTCACCCAGTGCGACTCGCTGCTGATCGGCGACAAATGCGGCGCCCATACGGTGCCCTATATCGAGGCGAAGACGCTGTCGGCGCATTTCGAGCATGAAGCGACAACGTCCAAGATTTCCGACGACCAGATGTTCTACTGCCAGTCGCGCGGCCTGTCGCAGGAAGAGGCGGTGACGCTCATCGTCAACGGTTTCGTGCGCGACGTGCTGCAGCAATTGCCGATGGAATTCATGGCCGAGACGCAGAAGCTGATCGGCATCTCGCTGGAAGGAAGCGTGGGTTAGTTCGAGTTGGATTGATGAAGACGACTGTCCTATATCGCCCGGTCGGGACGAAGGAGCTGGCGCTGATCGAAGCGTCCGGTTTCACGCGTTTTCCGCCGCGCCTGCCGGAACAGCCGATCTTCTACCCGGTCACCAATGAAGCCTATGCGGTGCAGATCGCGCGCGATTGGAACACCCGGCACAATTCGGACCGGAAGGGCTATGTCACGCGTTTCGCCTTGCCCGCCGAGTACCTCGCGCGTTTCGACCGCAAGGTCGTCGGAGGCTCCGAGCATGAAGAGCTTTGGGTTCCGGMCGAGGAACTCGATCAGTTCAACGCCCGGATCGTCGGGCCGATAGAAGTCATCCATCGTTTCGAGGAGGCCTCAGTCCCATGAGCAAGTCCCGCGGCGATATCTGGTTCGTGCGCTCCAATGGCGGGCAGGGGTCTTATCCCATCAACGCCGATGGCTGGCGCGTCGTCTGGGTGTTCGTTGCCGGCATGGCGGCTTCCGGGATCATGGGCGCCGTTCTTGCCCAGACGATGGAAACCTGGCTCTGGGTGACCATCACCGGCATCGGCATGGCCGTCTCGGCGATCTGGTTCATGCTGACGGCACGCGCCCACACCGATTATTCGACGACCTATAATGAGTATGTGAAAGACAAGAATAATGCTTGAGATCAACAACCTTCATGTGAAACTCGCGGATGAAGACCGCGCCATCCTCAACGGCCTCACGCTGAATGTGAAGCCGGGCGAGGTTCATGCCATCATGGGCCCGAACGGCTCCGGCAAGTCGACCCTCTCTTATGTTCTGTCGGGCCGCGAAGGCTACGAGGTGACCGACGGCTCGGTCACCTTCAAAGGCGAAGACCTGCTCGAGCTGGCGCCCGACCAGCGCGCCGCCAAGGGCCTGTTCCTGGCCTTCCAGTATCCGATCGAGATTCCGGGCGTCGCCACCATGCAGTTCCTGAAAGTGGCGCTCAATTCGCAGCGCAAGGCGCGCGGCGAAAAGGAGCTGACGACTCCCGAATTCATGAAACTGGTGAAGGACCGCGCGGCCAAGCTCGACATCTCGCAGGACATGCTGAAGCGTCCCGTCAATGTCGGCTTCTCGGGCGGCGAGAAGAAGCGCGCCGAGATCCTGCAGATGGCGGTGCTCGAGCCGTCGCTGTGCATTCTCGACGAGACCGATTCCGGCCTCGACATCGATGCCTTGCGCGTCGTCGCCGACGGCGTCAACGCGCTGCGTTCGCCGGACCGCAGCATGGTCGTCATCACCCACTATCAGCGCCTCCTCGACTACATCGTGCCGGACTATGTGCATGTCCTGTCGCATGGCCGCATCGTGAAATCGGGCGGCAAGGAGCTGGCGCTCGAGCTCGAGGCCAAGGGCTATGCCGAGTTTACCAAGGAAGCCGCATGAATATCGCCGTGAACAAGACGCCGGCGGAACTCGCCTATGACGGCATGCTTCTGCCGCATCCGCGTCTCGAAGACTGGAAATGGACCAATCTCCGGGTCCTGATCGACCAGCCTTATCCGCCCCGCCTCAAGGTCGCGGCGGCGGCCAAGGATATCGAGCGCCTGTTGAAGCGCGATCCCCTGGCCAAGCTGGCGCAGGCCCGCATCGTGTTCGTCAATGGGGAATTCGCGGCGGACTATTCGAGCCTGCCGACGGGCGGCGAGGTCAGCGTCAGGCAGCATCTTGCTCCGGTGACCGCCGAGGCGGAGCCGGTTCTCGACATGAACACCGCCTTCGCCACCGGTGGCGTCGAGATCGAGATCGCCTCCAATATCGATGCGCCGGTCGCGATCGTGCATTTGGCGACCGACGGCGAGCCCCGCACCATTGCCACGCGGCACAAGGTGAAAGTGGCCGACGGCGCGTCGGCGACCCTGCTCGAGACACATCTGGGCGAGGGCGACTATCTCGCCAACAGCATCATCGACATCACGGTGGGCGCGAAGGCCAAGCTCGACCGGGTGAAGCTCGAAGTCGAATCGCGCTCCGCCATCCATCTCGCCCATGCCGTGGTGACACTCGGCGCCAACGCCATCCTGCGCGACTTCACCCTGAGCTCGGGTGCTCGCGTCAACCGCCAGAACGGCACGCTCGCCTTCAAGGGCGAAAACGCCGATGCGAAGGTGTCGGGCTCCTATCTTCTGTCCGGCAAGCAGCATGCCGATACACGCCTGGTCATCGACCATCAGGTGCCAAAATGCACCAGCCGTGAATTGTTCAAATGTGTGATGGACGAAAATGCGCGCGGCATCTTTCAGGGCAAGGCCATCGTGCGGCCCGGCGCCCAGAAGACCGACGGCAAGCAGTCGTCGCACGCGCTCCTGCTTTCGGAAACGGCCGAATTCGACGCCAAGCCCGAGCTCGAGATCTATGCCGATGACGTCGCCTGCGGCCACGGTGCCACCAGCGGCGACATCGATCACAATCATCTCTTCTATCTGCAATCGCGCGGCATCCCCGAGGCCGAGGCCAAGTCGATGCTGATCGCCGCTTTCGTCGGCGAGGCCTTCGACACGATCGGCCATGACGGCGTGCGCGACGTGCTGACCCGCTTCGCCGGAAAGTGGCTGGTCAATCACAAGGAAGAAACAAGGTGAGCATGGCGCCAGAGCTCGTCGTCTCGGCGTCGCGCGGCGCTCTTTATTACGTGATCGGGGCGTTCACCGCGCCGCAATCGCGGGCCAGAGAGTTGATGGCGGAACCGCGGCTCACCAGCCTGGCTTGGCAGATCGTCGTGTTCAGCGCGGTGGTCAGCGTGATCGCCGGAACCACGGTCAGGCACATTCTTGGAATCGACAATACCGCGACCGTGTTCCTTCCGGCCGAATATGCCTTCGCCGATATATTCCTTAAGGGCATGTTGGCGTGCCTGATTTTCGTCGCCAGTTTCCTCCTGACGATTCTCCTTTGGTCATACCTGTTCGGGTATCGAGAGCAGAAGGAAGGCGTGTGGGCTGCTTCAGCGATGGCTGTTTGCCCTACGATGGTTCTGAGCCCGTTGCTCAGCATCGTCGTTGGCGCGACGGGGCAGGGCTTTGTCGAAGCATTAGGGCCGACGCTGGCTTATGCTCTCGTCAGTGCCTTGATCGTCGCGACCTATTATCGCGCGACTCTCGTCATTTCCTATATTCGCGCCGTCTGCTTCACATTGCTCAATATGCTGATTTCCGTTGTCGGGACCATCGTGCTCGTGTTGGCCGGTGTCCTGTTGGTCGTCCTCCGGTCTGGTTCGGTTACCCCATGAACGCACCCCTTCGTCATTTCGATGTCAACCGCATCCGCCAGGATTTCCCCATCCTGTCGCGTGAAGTCTATGGCAAGCCGCTGGTCTATCTCGACAATGCGGCCTCGGCCCAGAAGCCGAAAGTGGTGCTCGACCGGGTGATGCAGGCGATGTCGGAAGACTACGCCAATGTCCATCGCGGCCTGCATTACCTCTCCAACACCTCGACCCAGGCCTTCGAGGACGCGCGTGAGAGCGTCCGGCGCTTTCTCAACGCGCCTTCCAAGGACCAGCTGATCTTCACCCGCAACGCCACCGAGGCGATCAACCTTGTGGCGCAGTCCTTCGGCGGCATGGTGATCGGCGAGGGTGACGAGATCGTGCTGTCGATCCTCGAGCATCATTCCAATATCGTGCCCTGGCACTTCCACCGCGAAAGGCAGGGCGCCGTCCTCAAATGGGCCCCGGTCGATAATGACGGCAACTTCCTCATCGAGGAGTTCGAGAAGCTGCTGACGCCGCGCACCAAGATGGTCGCCATCACCCATATGTCGAACGCGCTCGGCACCATCGTGCCGATCAAGGAGGTCATCCGGATTGCGCATGCCCGCGGCATCCCGGTGCTGGTCGACGGCAGCCAGGCCGCCGTGCATCTGCCGGTCGATGTCCAGGATCTCGACGCCGATTTTTATGTCTTCACCGGGCACAAGACTTACGGGCCCTCAGGCATCGGCGTGCTTTACGGCAAGATGGAACATCTGCGCCGCATGCCGCCTTACCAGGGCGGCGGCGAGATGATCAGCGAAGTGTCGCTCGACCGCATCACCTATGCCGAGCCGCCGCACCGTTTCGAGGCGGGCACGCCGGCCATCGTCGAGGCGATCGGGCTCGGCGCGGCCCTCGATTACATGAAGGGCATTGGCCTCGAGGCGATTGCCGCCCATGAGGCGGATCTGCGCGATTACGCGACGGCGCGGCTGTCCGAGATCAACTCGCTGAAGATCTTCGGGCGCGCCCGCGACAAGGGGGCGATCGTCTCCTTCAACATGGAAGGGGCGCATGCCCACGACATCTCGACGGTGATCGACCGCGCCGGCGTGGCGGTCCGCGCCGGCACCCATTGCACCCAGCCGCTGCTCGCCCGCTTCGGCGTCACCGCCACCTGCCGGGCCTCATTCGCCATGTACAATACCCGCGCGGAAGTTGATAAACTGGCGGAAGCGCTTATCTCAGCACAGAGGATATTTCTGTGACCGACGCCCCTGACCATATCGCCATTCCCGAGGCGCCGCCCGCCGCGCCGGCACCGGCTTCGGCCATTGCGGCGGACGAGATCGCGCGTCTGACGGATGACATCACGGCCGCCCTCAAGACGGTCTATGACCCTGAAATCCCTGTCGATATTTACGAGCTGGGGCTCGTCTACAAGGTCGACATCGAGGATGACCGGCAGGTCAATATCGACATGACCCTGACGGCGCCCGGTTGCCCGGTGGCCGGCGACATGCCCGGCTGGGTCGAAAATGCCGTCAGCGCGGTTCCCGGCATTTCGGGGGTCAAAGTTAACCTGGTATTCGATCCGCCATGGGATCATTCCCGCATGTCGGATGAGGCGCGCGTCGCGCTCAATATGTGGTAGGCTCAATACATGGCTACATCCCGTCCCCGTCCCAAGGTCATGACGCTCACCGATGCCGCGGCCGAGCGCGTGAAGACCATCATGTCCAGGGCCTCGAAGCCCGTCATCGCGTTGCGCCTCGGCGTCAAGAATGGCGGCTGCGCCGGCATGGAATACACGCTGGAATGGGCCGAATATAAGAAGCCGCTCGACGAGGTCGTCGAGGACAATGGCGTGACGATCTTCATCGATCCCAAGGCCGTCCTGTTCCTGCTCGGAACCCAGATGGATTATCAGGAGTCCATGCTGAAATCGGGCTTCATCTTCAACAACCCGAACCAGACCTCGGCCTGCGGCTGCGGCGAATCGGTGATGCTGAAGCCGGCCGAGGCCATGTCCGCGCAGTAAATGGCGGCGAGCGCCGAGTTTCTCGACTTCATCAAGGAACAGCTCCAGGATTTCGGCCCCGTTTCGGTACGCCGCATGTTCGGCGGCGCCGGCATATTCCGCGACGGGCTGATGTTCGCCCTCGTTGCCGACGAGACCCTCTATCTGAAAGCCGACGCGGTCTCGCAAGGCGAGTTCGAAGCCCTGAGCCTGCCGCCCTTCAGCTACGGCGCCAAAGGCGGCAAACGCACCGTGATGGCCTATTGGCGCGCGCCCGAATCCTGTCTCGACGACCGCGACGACATGACGGAATGGGCGCGGAAGGCCTTCGGCGCCGCCTTGCGCGCCAAGAAACCGGCCAAGAGGGGCAGGGACTCGCTTTGAGCGGCTTTACGCCGTCTTCACGGGTTGGACGGTAGGAAAGGCCATGTCGCTCGCCCATCTGATCAGGCGCCTGTTCAGCGCCGTCGGCGCACGCGCCGCCGCGGCCGCTTTCGGCCTGCTCAGCCAGCTGGCCTTGGCGCGGGTTTTCTCGCCGGCCGATGTCGGCATCTTCCTTTTGACGATGAGCGTCATGGCCTTCGCCAGCCTGCTGATGACCGGCGGTTATCCGGCGCTCGGCTTCACCTATCTCGCCCGCTATCAATCGCTCGCCCGCAAGTCGCTGGTAGCCGCCTTTCACGCCGCCGCCTTGCGCACGACGCTGGCCCTGACGGTGGTGATGGCGATCCTCTCCGTCATCGCTTATGTCACGCCGGCGCTCGAGCATATGCGTCCGGCCATTCTCTATGGCGCGCTCGCCGCACCCGGCCTCGCTTTAATCCGTCTGAACAACGCGGCCGCCAATTCGCTGCGCCGCTTCGATCTCTCCTTCATTCCCGATTTCATGCTGCGCAGCGGCTTCCTGCTCGCCGCCATCATCGCCATCATAACCTTCGCGCATCCGCCACAGATGGTCTGGGTCCTGTGGGCGATCGTCATTTCGACCTATGTGGCGGCGGCGATCCAGGCGCTGCTGCTCGGGCGTTCCGGCGTGGTGGCGAAAGTGTTCTCGGTGCAGCGGCGGAGCCTCGCGGCCTTCTACCGCATCCGCGCCGCCGCCCTTCTGGTAGGCGCTTTCGTCTCCTTCACCTTCGCCGAGATCGTGACGCTGGTCGCCGGCCTTCTGCTGCCGACTCATGATGTGGCGGTGGTCGGCATCGCGGTCAGGCTCGCCGCCATTGCCGGATTCGTCGTCCAGACCATGCAACTGATCGCCATTCCCGATCTCACCGACACGATGGCGCGGGGCACGCGCGCGGAAGCCGACCGGCTGATGCGGCGGACCAATCTCGTGAATTTCGCTCTGATGGTGGCGGCGATCCTGGTGACGCTGGTGCTGGGCGACTGGGTGCTGTCGCTGTTCGGGCCCGATTATCTCGCCGGCAAATGGGCGCTTGTCCTGTTCCTCGGCTGCCAGATGGTCCGCTCCGCCGGCACGATGAACAATCATCTGCTGTCGCTCGGCGGCTATCAGACGCGCACCGCGATCGTGTGCGCCATAGCGCTGGCGGTATTGCTCGGGGTCGCCGCCGGCCTGACACCCTATCTGGGCCTCATGGGCATCGGCTGGGCGGCGCTCATCGCCGAATGCGTGTGGGCGATAGGTCTTGCCTTGTCGGCCCAGTCGCTGACGGGCCGACGCGGCGATCTCCTGGCAGGCCTAGGCTTGAAGCGTATCAGTTAGAAGCGTTGCGCACCGGACGCGACAGGAAGGCCGGCATGTTGCCGGCATGGAAGCCGTCCGAATCCGGCACATCGCCCGACGGCGAGTGGCGGCGGTCGCGGGGTTCCTTGCGGCGCTGCTGCTGCGGCTCATGACGCGGTCTGGCCTCGCGCGGCCGGTCGTCACGCTTCTCCTCGCGCGGTTTTTCATCGCGGCGTTTGGCCTCGCGCGGCTGCTCCTCGCGCGAACTCTCCTCGCGGGGCGGGGCTGATTCCGCCTGCGGGCGATCGCCGCGCGATTTGCCGCCGCGGCGACGGCGCGATTTCTCCTCGCGCGGGGCGTCCGAGCCGTCCGCATGGACGTCCTCGACCGGCGCCGCGCTGCCGTCCAAGGGGATGGACTTGCGGATCAGCTGTTCGATGGCTTTCACATATTTCGCTTCGGCATGGGTCGCCAGCATGAAGGCATGGCCTTCGCGCCCCGCCCGGCCGGTGCGCCCGACGCGATGGACGTAGTCCTCGGCGTGGATGGGCACGTCGAAATTGAACACATGGCTCACTTCCGGAATGTCGAGGCCGCGCGCCGCGACGTCGGAGGCGATGAGATAGGTGACTTCGCCGGCGCGGAAGGAGGCGAGCGTGCGCAGACGCGCGCTTTGATCCATGTCGCCATGCAACGCGGCGGCATTGAAGCCGTGACGTTTGAGCGAAACCTCGAGCAGCGCGACCGTCGTCTTGCGGTTGGCGAAGACGATGGCATTCTTCACATTGGTCTGCGACCTGAGCAACTGGCGCAATGCCTCGCGCTTGGCCTTGGCATCGCTCGGCGCCTTCACCAGCTTCTGCTCGATAGTTGCGGCGGTGCTGGAGGGCGGCGAGACTTCGACGCGCACCGGCGCATGCAGGAACTGATTGGTGATGCGCTGGATTTCCGGCGGCATGGTCGCCGAGAAGAACAGCGTCTGGCGCGTGAAGGGCAGAAGCTTGCAGATGCGCTCGATGTCCGGGATGAAGCCCATGTCGAGCATGCGGTCGGCTTCGTCGATGACCAGCATCTCGACGCCGGTCAGAAGCAGCTTGCCGCGTTCGAAGTGATCGAGGAGGCGGCCCGGTGTCGCGATCACGACGTCGGCGCCGCGATCGATCTTGGCCGCCTGGTCGTCGAAGGAAACGCCACCGATGAGGAGCGCCACCGTGAGGCGATGCTGCTGGCCGATGCGCTCGAAGGCTTCCTGCACCTGAGCGGCGAGCTCGCGCGTCGGCTCGAGGATGAGCGTGCGCGGAATACGCGCGCGGGCGCGGCCTGTTTCAAGAAGCGACAGCATCGGCAGCACGAAGGCCGCGGTCTTGCCCGAACCGGTCTGGGCGAGACCCAGCACGTCCTTGCGGGCGAGGGCGGGCGGAATGGCGCCGGCCTGGATGGGGGTAGGCGTGGCAAAGCCCGCTTTCTCGACGGCTCCGAGAACCTTAGGGCTTAGTCCCAATTCAGAAAATTGCATGGAAAGTAAAAAAACCGATCTGGCGAGTGAGTGATTAAGGTGTCGAAAGGGTGCGTCCGGCCGGGCTCGCCACACATCGGATGCACGAAATGTGCCCGGAAAATAGGAGGAATCTCGCAAAAGTCAAATGCGACGCTGCTGCGGCATTTTAGTTCGTCGGATGAGAGGGGGCTGGCGCGTCTTTGACAGAAAAATGGGCAGTCTTGCGAAGCTGCCCATGAGGTTGGTACGCCAGGGAGGTTACAGACACCAGTTTAGCATTACCGATAGGTCCAGTATGCCTGATTCTTACGGTTTGGGCACCCCTAAACTGTAACGTTCCACCCATGTCTTACTAAGGTCGAATTCTTGCTTGAACAAAGTTCCATGATGAATGTGATATCCTTACGTAACGTACTTGTCGTCGTCGCGATCGCGACACTCTCCACCGGCGCGGCCAGCGCCTTCGAGCCGCCGGTCTTTCCACTGAACGAGGCGCAGATGAAGGCGCTCGAGGATTACTCAGCGGCCAAAACTGAAAAGGCCTTTGCCGCGGGTCCGGAAGGGCAGTTTTCCGCGCAGACGGGCTTCATCAGTGCGACGGTCGCGGCGCGCGAAGCACTCAAGGTCTGCGACCAGAACGTGTCCGATTCGGCCAAACGCTGCATCCTGATCGACCTCAACGGCCAGCGTCTGCCCGATGCCGTGCAAATGGCGCAGCTCATCCGCATCGATCCCGGCTTTCTCGACAAGCCGATGCCGGTCCCCGATCTGGTGCTCGATGTCGATGCCTGGCGCGCCAAGGAGAGCTATCGCGACAAGCCGGAGAACAAGGCGTTCGCCATCAGCCTGAAAGGGCCGTGGGGGCGCTCCTGGGAGGGCGCCTCGCTCGAGGAAGCCGAAAAGGAGGCGCTGGCAAGCTGCAATCGCCATGAGCCGGCCAAGACCGCGCCCTGCTTCATCCTCATGCGCAACGGCGCGGCCGTCCCGGTCGAGCAGCTTCGCGCCAATCCCGATCTTTCTGTCGACGGACAAACGACTCCCTGAACGTCATACCGCAGAGGGGCTCACGCCGGGCCTCAACCTTGGGGCGCGTGGTGATTAGGGTTTCACTAACCACTCTAGAGCCTTAAGGTCGCTGCAGGCGTAAATGACGTCCGCTGGCACCTGACTTGCAACCGGCTGCAATATCGGGGGGCAGGCGGTCACTGACGTCGCTGAAAGGCGACCGATGTGCCGAAATGGTTAAGGAAGCCGGCTGGTGATGAAAGTGGAACGAAGTTCGGTTGGCGTGGGACAGTGGACCGCTTCGGGCGTTTCCGGCCGGCCGGTGCCTGAGAAGGGGATTGAATTGACGAAGCAGGACGCGGCCCAGCGGCCGCGCGGGGCCATCATCCTGGCCGGATCGCATGGCGCCATCGCACTCGCCCGTGTCCTGGCCCGCCAGAAGCTGGATGTGTGGTTCGTGACGAACTTCACGCCTCTGCCGCGCTTCTCGAACGCCGTGGCGCAATCGCGCGCTTGGCCGGGCGCCGAAAATCCAGGCGCCATCGAGGCGCTCGAGGACCTCGTGCGGCGCGAGAAGCTCGAGGGTTATCTGCTCATTCCCGCCGCCGATGCCGATGTCAAATTCGCCGCCCAAGAGCATGAGCGCCTGTCCCGTCACCTGACCGTCCTCCTGCCCGACTGGTCGAGCCTGCAATGGGCGGTGGACAAGGCGATGACCTATCAACGCGCCGCCGAGCTCGGCATCGCGGTTCCCGAGACCTATCCCATCCGCACATCCAAGGATGCCGCCGACATGCCGATGCGGTTTCCGGTGGCCCTCAAGCCCGCGATGCGCATCGCGCTCAATCGCTTCACGCGCGACAAGGTCTGGCGCGCCGACGACCGCGAGAGCTGCATCCGGCTTTATGACGAAGCGGCGCGGCTCGTCGGAGCCGATTGCGTCGTTGTCCAGGAGCTGGTGCCGGGGGATGGTG
>NNBT01003493.1_pt1 | contig 11327 bp, 10 predicted proteins | sample 1173831 | NCBI WGS metagenome assembly NNBT01 (sample SAMN07173936, study PRJNA388173) | plant metagenome | isolation source: symbiotic tissue sample KVJ10 | place: Norway: Troms, Kvaloya island | reverse complement strand
GCGCATTGCCGAGATGCTCCTCGCGGGTGACCGCGCCGGTGCCGTCGGGCTTGCCGATGGTGAAGGCGAAACCGGCGCTGGTGGTGGCGATCGCCTGGAAGCCCAGATTCTGCAACAGCCTGGCGCTGCCGGCGTCCCAGGCATTGGGGATGACGAAGATGCCTGGTTCCGCATGCAGGCTCGCGAAGAGTTTTCCTTTTTCCGCCTGGGTGATCATGATGTTCCTCTTCAGAATAACTTGAGCTGCTCGCCGGGCTGCGGCGGCCGCCGGAAGGCGTCGGTCGAAAGCTGGAGCCGGTTCTTGTTGTAGCCTAACCGCTGCGCCGCCATTTCGAAACGCCGACCGATCGTCCAGGCATAGGGCCCGGTGCCGGTGAAGCGGCGTCCGAAAGTGGAATCATTCTCCTTGCCCTGGCGGATCTGCCGGACAAGCGACATCACCTTGGCGGCGCGGTCGGGCAAAGCTTCCTCGAGCCAGGCGCGGAAGACGTCCTTCACCTCGAGCGGCAATCTCAGCACGACGTAACCGGCTTCGCGAGCTCCCGCCACATAGGCGGCTTTCAGGATGCCTTCGATCTCGCTGTCATTGAGGCCCGGAATAATCGGCGCCGACATGACGACGGTGGGGACGCCGGCTTTCGACAGCGCCTCGATGGCGCCGAGCCGCCTGGGCGGCGTCGCGGCGCGCGGTTCCATGGCGCGGGCGAGCTTAGGGTCGAGCGTCGTCACCGACACCGCCACTTTCACCAGATTGCGCTTAGCCATGTCTTCGAAGATGTCGAGATCGCGCAGCACGAGCGCCGATTTGGTGACGATGCCGACCGGATGGTTGAATTCCGACAATACTTCCAGGATCTGCCGCGTGATGCGGTATTCACGCTCGATCGGCTGATAGGGATCGGTATTGGCGCCGAGTGCTATGGTCAGCGGCTGGTAGTTGGGGTTCGCCAATTCGGCCCTGAGCAGGCTCGCTGCATTGGTCTTGGCGAAGAGCTTGCTTTCGAAATCGAGCCCGGGCGAGAGGCCCATATAGGCATGGGTGGGCCTGGCATAGCAGTAGCTGCAGCCATGCTCGCAGCCGCGATACGGATTGATCGACTGGCGGAAGGAGATGTCGGGCGAGTCGTTGGTGGTGATGATCTTCTTCGGCGTCTCGGCATACACCGTCGTCTTGAACGGCGGCAGCTCCTCGAGCGTCTGCCAGCCGTCATCGAAGATCTGGGTGCCATGCCGCTCATAACGCCCCGGCATATTGACGATAGCGCCCCGGCCGCGCTGCTGCTGCGGCAAGGTCGCGTAACGGGCCGCGCCCAAGGCGGAGAGGTCGAGCCCGCTCGTCTGGCGTCTGTCGATGAGGGTCGTCATGGGGAGAAATATAGGCGTTCTCCCTGAACAAAGCAAGAACAAGAACGGCCGCGCAAACCATCGCGCCCCCAGCCGGGAGCGCCGAAGATTCAGCCCGCGGTCTCAGGGCTTGGGTGTGGTGATGGCGTCCTTGAGCTCGGGATATTTGGCGGTGATGCGGTCGAACTCGCCGGATTTCGCCACGTCCTTGATGGCGGCGTCGAGCTTGGCCTTGAGGGCCGTGTCACCCTTGCGGATGCCGGCGCCGATGCCTTCGCCCAGCACCTTGGCGTCGGTGACGCTGGCTTTGTATTCGCAGCAGCCCTTGCCGCCGTCGGTCGCAAGGAAGCCCTGCATCACCGCGGCGCTGCCGATCGTGTAGTCGATACGGCCCGAGGCGAGGTCCTGATTGGCCTCGTCCTGGGTGGCGTAGGTTTTGATCGTGGCGCCCGCCGGCACATAGTCGTCCTCGGCGTGTTTGGCCGAGACGGTCGAGCCCTGCACACCGATCGTCTTGCCGGCGAGATGCGCCGGCGTCACGTCGAGATCGCCATTCTTCGGGCCGACGACGAACAGGGTGGTGCGGTAGTAGCTGTCGGAGAAATCGATGACCTCGCGGCGCTTCGGCGTGATCGACATGGCGCTCCAGATGACGTCGATGGTGTTCGACTGCAGCGCCGGGATGATGCCGTCCCAGGCCACTTCGACATAATCGCACTTCTCGTTCATCGCCTTGCACACGGCGTCGATGGCGTCGATTTCCCAGCCCACCCATTTGCCGGAGGCGTCCTTGGAACTGAAGGGCGGAAAAGGTTCAGCCGCGAAACCGATCTTCAGATCGGCATGGGCGAGACCTGTCTGCAGCGCCGTCAGGCCGGCCGCCAGGACAAGTGCCTTGAACATTTTATGCATCATCAACTCCGGAAGGATTTGGGCAAGAATCGGAACACCATACATGCCTTTAAGGCACGTATGGTGATGGTATGTGACAATATACGACAGTATCTGTACGGGTGGTTAAATCGGCCATCCGATGTAAATTGATCGTTCGCGGCGCGTCGCTATGATCGTTTTAAGTCCGCTTGCCGCCGTGGAGCACCGCCCCGGCCAGGAGCGCGCTGAGCTCGGCCTGGCGGCTGACGCCGGTCTTGGCGAAAATCGCCTTGAGATACCAGCGCACCGTTTCCCGCGTGAGCTTGAGGGCGCTGGCCGCTTCTTCCGTGCTTTTGCCTTCGGCGATGCATCTGGCGACCCGCGCCTCGGTGGGCGTCAGGTCGAAAAGCCCGCCGAGCAGCTCCGCCGCCGGCGCGCTCGGACGGTCGAGCTGCGTCACCACGAGGAGTGCCTGGGCGCAAAAGAAGATATCGGCCGCCTCGCCGGGCAAAGGCAGGATATGGGCGACGGCGGAGGGCGATCCGGAACTGGATGGAATGGGGATCGACCGGGTCGTCGCCGCCGACGAGATCTGCTCGAGCGCCGCGCCGAGCAGCGTATTCGCCCGGCGGTCGGCGGCCGCGATCTTGTCATGGGCCAGGATCATGAACTGCTCGGAGAGCCCTTCCAGCCGCTCATTGGCGGCGATCACCCGTCCGCCTTTCGCCAGCACCGCAGCCGCCAGCCCGGCGGTTCCGAGCGCCTCGACGACGGAGTTCGCCCTTTCGAGATTGAGGCGGGTGGCGATGACGGCGGCGCGCCCGAGATGCGGGCGAATGCCGTCCAGGGCGGCGATCTTGTCGTCGGGAACCGGCCCGTCGGAATGACGCCGTTCCAGGTTGAACACGGCGATATCGCCATTGGGCATGGGAATGACGGTGCCGGCGCAATAGCCGAGGCCGCGCGGATAGAAGAACTTCGAATAGGAGAGATTGCGTTCCAGCTCTTCCGAGCCATAGAGCTTGTCGTTGCCCACGAAACCGTGATGTTTCGCCGCCATGGCACGCTGCAGCCACAGATTATTGGCTTGCAGCTCGCTGTCGCGCGCGAAGTCCTCCATGAGGTCGCGCACCGCCGGCGAACTGATCCAGCGGCCGACATTGTCGGTGCTGGCCGTCGTGCTGAAGACCGCCCCGTAACACCCGGCCATCTCCGACACGTCCTGGAGAATGCCGTCCCAAAGGTCGGGAACAATCGCAGCTTCGTAGATGCGGTCGATCAGTCTGTCGTGGTCCATACGCCGTCCCAAAAAAGCACTTCGGCCCGCCAAGCCGTCTTCATCTGATCTCCTCCCGGATGGGAGGTCAAGTCTCGCTCCGCATCGGCCATACTAGCGCGGGGACGTCTAGGTTTCATGGCCCATTTGGGTCATGCCGGTCTGGCCGCCGGCGGCATCGGCCGGGGCCTCCCGTCTGAGAGGTGCGGTCCGCCGGGCTTTTGGCACTCTGGTGGTCATGACCCGCAAACATCACCTCTGGCTTTTGCCTCTTCTCCTCCTCTCGTCCATGCCGGCCGCCGCCGAGGATGAGAACATCACGCCCAGGCTCGAAGGCGCGCTCGTCGAGTTCAGCAACGGCTCGCTCTATCAGTTCCGCCCCAAGGGCCGTTTCGCCATGAAGGTGATGGGCAAGGATTTCAAAGGCAAGTGGCGGTTCAAGTCGAGCAAGTCGCTTTACTGCGCCACCGTGACCTTCAGCTATGGGCCCGACACCACGTGCAGCAAGATCGTCAAACGTGGTGAGCGCTATATCGAGATCACCGAGAGCGGCGAGGTCGGCGGCACGCCGATCAAAGACGTCAAGTTCAATCACTTCAAGAAGTGATCTGAAATTTTCGCGGCGGCCTCTCGTCTGAGAGGTGCTTTCGTCTCCGCCTGTGGCACAAGTGAATGCATCCCGAGGATGCAAAAGGCTCCCCTGGAAATCTATTCCGTATCCGGACAAATGAGGCTGTTCATGCGCATCGTGTGCCTGCTGTTGCTTGCCCTTCTGGCGGAACCGGCTCTTGCCGCAGCGGCTGAAGAGAATGTGACGGTCAAGCTTCGTGGCGCCCTGGTCGAGTTCGAAAGCGGGGCGCAATACGCTTTCTATCCGCGTGGCAGCATCCTCGTATCGCGTGATGGTGAGAGCTATCTTGGCACCTGGTCGTTCAAGCCGGACAGATCCGCCTATTGCATCACGATCGCTCTCAACCTGGGGTCCGAGACGACCTGCGGCAGGATCGTCAGACGCACCGAGCGCTATTTCGAAATTGCGGAGGACAGCGAAATCGCCGCCGCGCCGGTCAAAACGATCACCTTCAATCGATACAAGAAGTGATCCGATCTATCCCTTGCGCCGTTTGAGATGTTCGTCGAGCCGCGGCATGATCTCGACGAAATTGCACGGCAGGTGGCGGTAATCGAGCTGGCTCTTCAAGATGCCGTCCCAGCCGTCGCGGCAGGCGCCGGGCGAGCCCGGCAGGCAGAAGATGTATTTGCCCTGCGCCACGCCCGCGGTGGCGCGCGACTGCACCGTCGAGACGCCGATCTTCTGGAATGAGATCATGTGGAAGGCGACGCCGAAGCCTTCGATCTCCTTCTCGAACAAGACCCGCATCGCTTCCACCGTGACGTCGCGCCCGGTGAGGCCGGTTCCGCCGGTCGAGATGACGACGTCGATATCGTCGCGCTTCAGCCATTTGCGCATCAAAGCGCGGATGGCGCGGACATCGTCCTTGACGATCTGCCGGTCGGCGAGCGTGTGCCCCGCTTCGGTGATCCGTTCGGCGAGCGTATCGCCCGATTTGTCGGTGGCGAGCGTGCGTGTATCGGACACGGTGAGCACCGCGATGCGTACCGGAATGAACGGGCGGGGAGTGGCGTTCTGCGTCATGAGGCTCAGCGGCGTTCGAAGGCCATGCGGGCGGCGAGGATGAGGAACAGCGAGGCCGAGAGAACAGAGAAGGCGCGCGCGATGGTGCGGCTCTGCGCCAGCTTCTCGCCGATCTTGCCGGCGAAGGCGGCGACCAGGCAGTTGATCGCCGTGCCGCCGATATTGAAGATCATGCCGAGGATGAAGAGCTGGACGAGCGGCGCGCCGTTCTCCGGCCGGATGAAGGGCGGCAGGAAGGCGAACATAAAGATGATCGTCTTCGGGTTGAACACATTGACCAGCACGCCGTCGCGCCAGGCGGCGAAGAGGCTGCGCTGCCGGCCTTCGGCGTGCAGGTTGCCGACCGGCGTGGTCAGCGTCTTATAGGCGATCCAGACGAGATAGGCCGCGCCCGCCCAGCGGATGGCGTCGAAGACGGCGGGATATTGCGTCAGCACCACCGCGATGCCGAGCGCCACCAGCACCAGATGGATGAGCGAGCCGGTGGCGATGCCGAAGCTCGCCGCGACACCTGAGCGGGCGCCGCCTTTGATCGACTGGCCCAGCACATACATCATGTCGTTGCCGGGCGTGAGATTGAGGGTCAACGCCGCGGTGAGGAAGATCAGGAGATCGGTCGCGTTAAGGGGCATCGGCCTTGAGCTTCTGCTGGAGGGAAAGGAGATCGCGCCAGGCGAGGCGCTTCTGCGCCGGCTGGCGCAGCAGATAAGCGGGGTGCAGGGTCGCGAGCAGCGGGATGCCGCCGAAATCGAACCAGCGGCCGCGGAGCTTCAAGATGCCTTCGGATTTGCCGATGAGACGCTGCGTCGGTGTGGCGCCGAGGCAGACGATGTAGCGCGGCTGCTTGATCTCGATGGCGCGCCGGAGAAAGGGCAGGCACATCAGCGTTTCCTGGTCGGTCGGCGTGCGGTTGCCGGGCGGACGCCAGAAGATGACATTGGAGATATAGACCGCCTCTTCCGGCTTCTCATTGTGGCGCGCCAGGCCGATGGCCTTCAGCATGCGGTCAAGAAGCTGGCCGGAGCGGCCGACGAAAGGCTTGCCCTGGATGTCCTCGTCGCGCCCCGGCGCCTCGCCGATGAGCATCACCGGCGCATCCGGATTGCCGTCGGCGAAACACAGATTGGTCGCGGTCTTCTTGAGCGGACAGGCATCGTAGCGCAGCAAGGCCTGCTCGATATCGGCGAGCGTCGCGCATTGCGCCGCCAATGCCGCTGCGTCGCTATTGCCGGCGGCAACTGGCGCGGTGCTTGGCGCAGCCGCGGGCCGGATAAGGGTGGGACGGGCAAGGGGAACGCTGGCCACCCGTGCCGCTTGCGGCGCCGGCGCGGCCTGAGGCGGCGGCGCGACCAGGCGATTCACCGGCTCCGCGCCGATGATTTCGTCCGCGCCCATCTCGACCAGCCACTCGATGGCGGCCGCTGCTTCCGCTGCTCTCATGTCGTAATCTTTGCCTTCAATGTCTGAAAGGGTGGCTTGCACCCCCGGGTCCTGACACTATAACAGGCCGGAAACGGGTGCGCCTATAGGGAGAAGACTGTGGAAGACGTCCAGCGTGAAGCCATGGAGTATGACGTCGTTATCGTAGGGGCGGGGCCCGCCGGGCTTTCGGCCGCCATACGATTGAAGCAGCTCGCTGCCGAAACCGGCCATGACGTGTCGGTCTGCGTTCTCGAAAAAGGCTCCGAGGTCGGCGCCCATATCCTCTCCGGCGCGGTGATGGACCCGATCGCCCTCAATGAGCTGATTCCTGACTGGAAGGAAAAGGGCGCACCGCTCAATACCGAGGTCACCGACGACCGCTTTTATGTTCTGGGCCCGCAGGGCGCCATGCGGCTCCCCAATATCATGATGCCGCCGCTCATGAACAATCACGGCAACTACGCCGTCTCGCTCGGCAATGTCTGCCGCTGGCTGGCGCAGCAGGCGGAAGCCTTGGGCGTCGAGATCTATCCGGGCTTCGCCTGTTCCGAGGTTCTCTATCGCGAGGACGGTTCGGTGAAGGGCGTCGTCGCCGGCGTCTTCGGCATCGCCAAGGACGGCTCGCACAAGGCCGATTTCCAGCCCGGCATGGAGCTCCACGGCAAATATGTCTTCATCGCCGAAGGTGTCAGGGGCTCGCTCGCCAAGGAGATCATCGCCAGGTTCAATCTGTCGGAAGGCAAGCAGCCGCAGAAATTCGGCCTCGGCATGAAGGAGCTCTGGGAAGTACTGCCCGAGAACCACAAGCCCGGCCAGGTCACCCATACGATGGGCTGGCCACTCGGCCTCAAGGCGGGCGGCGGCTCCTTCATGTATCACCTCGAGAACAATCTGGTCTCGATCGGCTTCGTCGTTCACCTGAACTACGAGAACCCGCATCTCTTCCCCTATATGGAGTTCCAGCGCTTCAAGCATCACCCGCTGATCGAGCCGGTGCTGCGCGGCGGCCGCCGCGTCGCCTATGGTGCGCGCGCCATCACCGAAGGCGGTCTGCAATCGGTGCCGAAGCTTTATTTCCCCGGTGGCGCGCTGATCGGCTGCTCGGCCGGTTTCGTCAACGTGCCGCGCATCAAGGGCTCGCACAATGCGATGAAGACCGGGATGATGGCGGCGGAAGCGGCCTTCAAGGCGTTGCAGGCGGGGCGCGCCGGCGATGAGCTCGATGCCTATGAGCAGGCTTACGAGAAGTCCTGGGTCTATGAGGATCTGAGCCGGGTGCGCAATGTGAAGCCGATGTGGTCGAAGCTCGGCCTGGTCGGCGGCCTGGCGCTGGGCGGCGCCGACATGTGGCTGAACCAGCTCTTCGGCTTCGGTTTCGGCACCTGGAAGCATGGCAAGCCTGATTATGCGACGCTGAAGCCCGCCTCCCAGATGAAGCCGATCGACTATCCGAAGCCCGACGGCATCATTTCCTTCGACCGTCTGACCAATGTGGCCTTCTCGGCGACCAATCACGAGGAAGACGAGCCGCCGCATCTGAAGCTCAAGGATCCTTCCATCCCGATCGGCGTCAATTTGCCGAACTGGGCCGAGCCGGCGCAGCGCTACTGCCCGGCCGGCGTCTATGAGGTGGTGGGTGAAGCTGGCAAGGACATGCGCTTCCAGATCAACCACCAAAACTGCGTCCACTGCAAAACCTGCGACATCAAGGATCCCTCGCAGAACATCAACTGGGTGGTGCCGCAGGGTGGCGAAGGTCCGAACTACCCGAACATGTAGTGCTTGCTGCGTGATCTAGGAATAAACTGCGAATCTTATTCGCAGGCCTTCAACACCGCTTAGTCACACGGTTAACAAGCGCGGGTTTTCCACAGCTTGATTAAAGTTTTAATCAAACTGGCAAGCCCTTGCACATGATGCCTGCCTAGTTTGCGCCCACGCGACGGATGACTTTCCAAAAAGGGCGCAAGAGCAGTGACGAACCAATCTTCGAAATCGACGGGCGCTGGCCTTCTGCGCCGCTTTGCCGGCGATCAGCGTGGCAATGTCGCGGTGTTCACCGCGATCGCGGCTCTGCCGTTGCTGGTCGCGGCCGGTGTCGCCATCGATTCGGCGCGCGCCTCGCGCAGCCACAACGCCTTGCAGGTGGCGGTCGATTCCGCCGCCCTTGCTGCCGCCGCCTCGGACAAGGTGAACATGGCGGGCCTCACCACGGCGCAGAAAGCGGCGCGCAAGAAGGAGCTCGAGGACCTGGCGCGCAACTACTTGAAGAGCAATTACGCCGACGAGGGTGCCGACACCACCATCGTGGTCGATGTGACCGACACGACCCTCGCCGTCGAGGGCCGCAAGCTCTACCCGACGACGCTCATGGGGCTCGTCGGCTACAAGACCATCGATGTCAAGGCGCGCGCCGAAGTGAATTTGCAGGGCGGCATTTCCGAGAACATCGAGATCGTCCTCGTGATGGACACCACGGGCTCGATGGATCAGAACAACCGGCTGCGCGATGCCAAGCAGGCCGCGAAGGATCTCATCACGACGATTCTCGGCGAGGCGAAATCGGATGACAAGGTCAAGTTCGCGCTGGTTCCCTTTTCGGGATCAGTGAATGTCGGCGCCGACAAGCTCAACAGCGGCTGGATCGACACGATGGGCAAGGCCTCGGTGTCGAAGGTCAATTTCACCGACGCGAACTATCACAATATGCAGGCCTGGAATGACATGAAGTATGTCAACTCCAAGGGGCAGACTGTTTCCTTGCCATGGACCGGCTGCGTCGAAGCGCGCCTCGGCAATCTGGCTGTTACCGACGCTCCCGCGGTCGTTTCGACGAACTCCACGACGTGGGACACGTTGTTCACGCCCTATATGGCGCCCGATGAGCCTGATTCTTACTACAACACCTACATTTCGAAGACCAATGAGGAGAAGGATCTTAAGGGTACGAAAACCGACGCAATGCGCCAGGCCAACCAGGCGAAATATGCCACCAAGACCTTCACGAGCCTGACCGGGGCGACAGGTCCGTGGTCCAATTGCGCGGCCTCGGCGATCGTGCCGCTCACCACGGATCGGAGCGTGATTGAAACGGGCATCGACGCCATGGCGGCCCGCGGCAGCACGGTGCTCCCGGAAGGATTGATGTGGGGCTGGCGCGTCATGTCGCCGAACCAGCCTTTCCCGGAGGGCGCCGCCTATACCGACAAAAAGTGGCGCAAGGTCCTCGTGTTCATGACCGATGGCGAGAACGATGTCGGCGCCGGCCTCAACAGCCTGAACGGCTCCTACTATACCGCTTATGGCTTCGCCACGGCGCCAACGGCCAAGAACCGCTTCGGCACCACCAACTCGAGCAGCGCGAATAGCCAGCTCGATTCCAAGCTCACCACGGCTTGCACCAATCTCAAGGCCAATGCCGAGCCCCGCGAGGATCCGAAGAACAAGGCCAAGACCATTCCCAGCATCGAGATCTATACGATTGCCTTCCAGGCCCCCGCCGCGGCGAAAACGCTCCTGAAGTCCTGTGCGACCGCCGAGGGCTATTACATCGATGCCGCCAATGGCACGGAGCTCAAGGACGCCTTCAAGGCCATCGGCGCCCGCCTGAAGACCATGTATCTGAGCAAGTAACCCTTACCACCGGGGGCGACTTGCAGACTCGAGGGGGCGTTTCCGGGCGAAACGCCCCTTTTTTATTGACTCTCCGGGCCCCGGAGCAGGCGCCCCTTGCGGCGATCCTGAAAAAACCTCATTTTATGTCCTGAATCGCGAGGCATAGCGCTTCTGCGAGCGGAAAGATTTCTGATGACAAAGCCTCTTAGCCGGATGCTGCCGGCGCTGGCCTTCGGCCTGTTTTTTGCCGCCCTTCCCGCCCAGGCGGGTTACGAAGACATCGATGTCGAAGGAACCTCGCTCTCCGGCAGCTACCTGGCCGGCCGCTTCGCCGGCAAGCAGCGCGACATGGATGCCGCCGGGCAGTATTTCCAGCAGGCCCTGCGCGATGATCCCAACAATGCCGTGCTCATCGAGCGGGTCTTCATCTTCGACCTCTCCGACGGCAAGGTCGCCAGCGCCGAGGACTATGCCGAGCGGGTCCTGAGCTTCAACAGCCAGCACCGGATGGCGCGTTTCGTCCTGGGACTGCGCGACGCCCGCCTGAAGCGCTTCGTCAAGGCGCGCGAGAATTTCAAGAAGGCCGCCTATACGCCGATCGGCGAATTGACCTCCACTTTGCTGACCGCCTGGACCTATGCGGCCCAGGGCAACCAGGCTCAGGCCTTCAACACCCTCGACAAGCTCGACCAGAACGAGTCGCTCGAGAATTTCAAATCCTATCACGGCGCGCTGATCGCCGATTATCTCGGCGCCAATATCCGCGCCGACAGCTTCTACAAGAAGGCCTTCGCCCAGGCCGGCAATTCGCTGCGCGTCGTCCAGGCCTATGGCAACTACCTGGAGCGCAACGGCCGCAAGGACGAGGCGCGCAAGGTCTATGAGCAGTTCCTCGAGACGGCCGAGAAGAACCCCCTGGTCCGCCAGGCATTGGGCGATCTCGACAAGGGAACCAAGCCGCAAGCCTTCGTGAAGACGCCCGAGGCCGGCATGAGCGAGGCGCTGTTCTCGGTGGCGAGCGCGCTCTCCGACGACCAGGGGCTCGAAGTGGCGCTGGCCTATGCCCAGCTCGCTTTGTCGGTGTCCGGCGACCGCAACATCAATCTGACGCTGCTCGGCGACATCTATGAGAGCATGAAC
>NNBT01002474.1_pt1 | contig 11331 bp, 4 predicted proteins | sample 1173831 | NCBI WGS metagenome assembly NNBT01 (sample SAMN07173936, study PRJNA388173) | plant metagenome | isolation source: symbiotic tissue sample KVJ10 | place: Norway: Troms, Kvaloya island | reverse complement strand
CGCTTTCAATTAATAAAAAAATAGAATTATCAGATATTAATTAAGGAGATTTCCAATGTAGTAATTTAAGAATATCAAAGAAAAAGCATAGTTCGTCACTCCAAAAGCATCGTTCGTCAAAAAGATTTGGTATTTTTTTTAATGTGAACTACTTTGCAATTAAACCCCAAACCGGAAACAACTATTTATTTTTTTATGCTAAAAATTACACCACAACTTGCAGTTTCAATTTTACTTGTGATCACAATCGTCCTGTCTTTATTATTAGTTACTAGCTTTTTTATAAACAACAAAAAAATAGCTTATGTCGATTCGATGAAAATATATAACGGGTACGTAGGTATTAAGCAAGCAAAGGCCGAATTTGAAAAAGAAGTAGAGTTTTACAAAAGTAGAACCGATACCCTAACTGCAAGGGCGAAAATTACGATCCTAAAATTAGAAAAAGCAAGAGATAATAAGACTGAGTACACTAAATTATCAGATTCAGTACAGTTTTATAAAAGACAGCTCAATAATTATCAGTCATCCATGAATGAATCCCTGAAACAAAAGGAATCGCAGCTTACGCAAAAAGCCATGCTAAAACTGAATTCGTTTTTAAAAGAATACGGCAATTCCCAAGGGTATGATATGATCCTGATTGCCAACCCATCAGGTACAATTGCTTTTGCAAAAGATTCATTTGATATTACTGAGGATGTTTTAAAAGCAGCAAATGAAAAATTTTAACTTTTTTTTGGTAATTATTTCTTTGTTGTTCTTTTTTTCCTGTAGAAGGGAGATGAACCGCGAACAGCTTAGGGCATATATTTACGATGATAGCAATGGTTTGAAAAAGGTTTACCAGGATAAGAACGGTTTGCTTTTTGAAACCTATCTTATCCGTAAGGAATTGATCGCATCAAGCAAATTTAAAGATAATACCTCTACAAACGATTCTTTAGCTTATTTTATGTTATCATTTAGTAGAAACGGACGAGAATTACTTGGGCAGGGTAATGATTTTGGTGCTTATGCTACATTGATCAATAACCTGAGTTTTAATGCTGCTTCTTACWRTMASTKAYWGGTAAAWGMAAAGGATACCCTAAAATTAAATAATAGTAGTTTCGTAAACACTTTTGGAACTGCTTCTGCAAATAACCTCCTTTTGGTTTTTAAGACCAAAAAACCGATAACCGATTATACCTTACTATTTGAAGATATTGGTTTTGGTACCGGTAATCAGAAATTTTTATTCCGTAAAAAAGATATTCAACATTTAAATAATATAGTTCTCAAAAATTAACATGCTCTTCTATGTTCAAAAAAGCTCCAATTAGGAAGATTATAGCGCTTACGCTAACTTTATGTGTATTGAACAACATTTTAACGCCAAGTGTGGTGTTTGCACTTACCGCCGGACCAGAAAACCCTGATGTAACCAGTTTCGAGCCGGTTGATACCACCGATATGGTGAATTTACTAACCGGAGATCTGGCCTACAATATTCCTTTATTGGAAGTGCCTGGCCCTGAAGGCGGTTATCCTTTATCACTTTCTTATCATGCAGGTATTATGCCAGATGAAGAAGCTACCTGGACAGGTTTGGGATGGAGCTTAAGCCCAGGTTCGGTTAACCGGACAGTTAGCGGTTTTCCAGATGATTTTAACGGACAACAGAATGTGGTGCGAGACTATTGGGCGGGTGGTAAAACCTCTACGACTTCGGTTGGTGTAAACATTGGTCTTACGGGAGCTCTGTCGGCCGAATTTGGATTAAGTATCTCCCATGATACCATGCAAGGGACAGGAATTGGTGGATATATTGGCTTAAGCGCAGGATATAGTTTTGGTGGAGGTATCGGCGGATCGGCCTCTATTGGTTTATCTTTTGATCCTTTTGGTGGAACATCCGTGTATGGTGGCGTTGGCGTTGGTATTAGGTTAGCAAAATCCGGTGGTGCTTCTTTGAGTGCAGGATTAGGATTAGGGTTTACGGCAAACTCGAAAGGATTTAACATGGGAGCAGGGGTTGGTTTAAGTGCTTCGATAAGCCGAGGAGCAGCTTACCAGGAAGGTGGTGCTAATCAAAATTCAGCGTTTGGAAGCATGTCACAATCGCTATTAGGTGCGTCAATCAGTTCAGGTGGCGGTGGCATGAGTTTAACTACTGGAGGGGGATATAGCAGTGTAGAAAATGTAAATGCAGGTAGGATCCAAACCCAATCACGTGGTTGGGGGATCACCATCCCTGTATGGTTTGGTATATCAATTTCTTTAAAACGTAATTTTACGCGTTATTGGTCTGACGAAACCTCGTATGTACGTACTTTTGGTACATTAAATTATCCAAAGATAGCAGAAGAAATTGGCTACTATAACACAGAGTATGATAGTTACTATTTAGCAGATATCAACGATCCTAATTACACCCTATTAGGTAAAAGTGATCCGGTTAAATCTACAGGTGGTACTTTTCCTGATTATGATACCTACTCGGTTTTAGGTCAGGGGGTTTCTGGTTATATGAGGCCCTACGGCTATCAGATGCAGGTTATTGGAAAAGGCAAATATTATTCAGGTTATACTACCAATAGAACCCAGGTAGATACAAGGGAAGAATATCTTTGTGATTTCGACTGGACAACAGGCAACGATTACAACTGTAGAACAGAAACTTATTACACTACACATATCAATAATCCAGATAAGCTGAATTTTAGGTTCATCAACGACTTTTCCAATAACTATATTCAGCAAAGTCCTTTGGTTACGAATGTTTCCAATATCAATTTTGATACCAATCCTTCGCATGGAAATAACGATGGCAACTATGGCTATGATCCGGCTGCAGAACGTTTGGCATCATCAAAAAATATAGAATATTTCACCAACGATGAAATAAAGAATGGTTCCGCCAAACTTAAAGGCTTTATCAATACACAAGCTTCTGGTTTCGATCGTACTAAAAACCCTGATGGTTCTAATATTTCTACCGAAGACCGCAGGATAGGTGGTTTTATGATCACCAATGAAAGTGGGGTTACCTATCATTATGCTTTGCCTGTATATGCTTATGATGAATTAACCCGTACCGAGAATACTTATGGTATTCAGAACTATAATCAACAAACTAGGCCAAACCCCTATGCCACAACCTGGCTTTTAACTGCAGTAACAGGACCAGATTATGTAGATACTAATAACAATGGTTTAACCGATCAGGGCGATTGGGGTTATTGGGTATCATGCGAATATGGTAAATGGACTGGAAATTATAAATGGCGTAATCCAGGCATGGGTAAAAAGAAGGATATGGATGCCCGCTTCCAATATTTTTCTACCGGGAAAAAAGAGATTTATTATCTTGATGCTATAGTGACACCATCACATACTGCACTTTTTGAGAAAGAGATAAGGGCTGATGGAAAAGGTACGGCTAGCGATAATGCAAATGATCCGTATAATGGGATGCCTCATAGTTTGTTAAGGTTAAATAATATTATTTTAATCAATAACAGTGCATTACCCAATGGCCTGAATACATTAAGAACATCATCAGGGGGCTATAATAATTATGGTATTCATCTTGGCAATAATATTATAGATAAATTCGATATTGCCCAGTTAGCTCTAGCCCCAGAAGATCTTTTACGGAAGATCCATCTCGGGTATGATTATACTTTATGCCCTCAAACACCAAATAGTTTTGATGAGGCTGGTTCACTCTACGATATAGCTAATACCAATACTTCAATTATGCCTCGTTTGGGCAAGTTAACCTTAAATTCGGTGCAGTTTTTAGGTAAAGGTGGAGAAGCCAATATACCTGCTATGACATTTGATTATGAAATTCCTGAAGATCGTGTTACCACAAGCCAATCAGTAGAATATGTTTCGAAAAAGGCAAATTCTGATAATTATATTTTTACGATTCCAGCATTTAACGATTTTGGGCAATATGAAGGGTTTAAAGAGGGTGAGATGGTTAAGTTTAACTTCAATGGAACCACTTTTTATGCACTTATAAAACAGGTGGTTAACGCTATTTACGGAGGAGGGTTAACCACGCGGAATTTTGAGATTAAATTCTTGTCGAGCCCGCCCTATTTTCCTGCTGGTCACGACAAATACTTATGGACCACTACTAAAAATCCTCCATATCTTGCAGAGAACTATGATATGTGGGGGATGTTCAAAGGAGATTTTCAGGCTTTTAGTGGTAATGAAAATTTAACCCGATTGCCATCTAAAGCTTCTGCCCAATCGGTTGATGCTTGGTCGCTAAGAAGGATACATCATGCTCTTGGGATGACCACTGATATTATTTACGAGTCGGACACTTATAATAAAGTTGCCTTATACCGCAATGCCGCTATTCAGGTTAGTGGAGTGGTGAATCTCGGTAATTCCAGTATGCAGATCAATTCGACTGGTGATTTTGGTATTGATTTAAGAGACTTTATTAAACCTGGTGATAAGGTAAAGGTAAATTTAACAGGATTATATGAGGTTTATGGTTATGAGGATCAATATGGTAATCCCATAAATACTCAGCAACCTATTAATCCTAAATCGGGAGATACCCCATCTTTGTTGGTTACGAGTGTTTCAGAGAATTATGTTGTTATAAATGATGTCGGTTTTTATAATCAGGTATTTGTAGATCAACCAAATGCCAGCTATAGCCATGGAAATATGACAGCTGGTGGAATAGGAAATAATTATGGCGGTGGTCTTAGGGTTAAACAGGTGATTAACCGAGAGCCGATAACCGATGTTAAAATGGCTGTAAACTATAATTATAACCGTCCCGAAAATCCGGGATTAAGTTCTGGAACTACCTCTTATGAGCCGCTTGGCTTAGATGCTGTTGAGTTAAGGGGCGGGGCCGACCAGGTAGATATGCTGAAATCCTTTTCTAAATTGCTGGGTATTTCAAGAGAGGTGCCAGCGCCTGGTATTATGTACGAATACGTAACGGTAACAACAGAAAGGACCACAGCCAACATAGCTGTACAACAGCTCGGCAAAACAGAATATCAGTTTGAAGTATTTAAAGAAGGCATGGTAGGTGTATGGAATTTGAATCCGGTAAAATCACAGTACCAGGAAATGTCGACCATTCTTTTACAAAATTATGCAAGTAGGATCGGTAATCTCCGCCGTATGATCCAATATGATGTAGAGGGTAATAAACTTAATGAGGTGGTAAATCATTATCTGCATGATGAACAACAGGGGCAATCAGCAGATGCCAATAGAGCAGAGTTTGAACCCTTATTGGCGCGATACAATAAGCAGGGACTGATTATGGAGCAAACGGTAGAAGGTAGGTATAATGATGGTAAAACTAGGGCCGTATTATCTACCAGGGCTAATTATCCTTCGGTAATGACAGGTACAACCAGTATAGATTATAAAACGGGTATTAAAACGGGTAGTCAGACACTTGCATTCGATTTCTACTCCGGACAGCCTGTTAAAACATTAACCACCGATGGTTATGGAAACCGTTTTGTAAGTGAAAGTAAGCCAGCCTACCGTTTCTATCCAGATATGGGACTAAAATTTATCAATACCAAAAATGCCAATATGTTAAGCCAAACAGCAGAAGAGTTGGTGTACAAGGTTGATCAGAGCAATAATCCCATCGGACTTTTATCAGCCAGTGCTATTACCTGGAGTAATCAATCTATTTTGCTGAATGATAGCGAGCAGGAAGTAAATTCAAAAAATGCGCACAGTTCGGAACCGAATATTTGGCGTAAAAATCAAACTTACCAATGGATGCCGCAAGAAAGAACAGGCGGTTTGACTAATATGGCAGAATTTGCTTCATTTTTTAACGGTGGACAAAGTTTACCGAATTGGAGTTTAACGGGACAGATTACTTTATACAACAAATATTCTAATCCACTCGAAGCGAAAGATATTAATAATAATTACGCTTCCAATAGAATGGGATACCGCCAATCTAAAATTGTAGCGAGTGCTAGCCCTGCCAGTTATTACGAAATGAATTATACCAGTTTAGAAGATGATGCGATTGGTTCTGGTATATTGGCAGGAGGTTTCTATTTAGGAAATGCCACTTTGGTACAGAACGTGAAACATACTGGTGAAAAATCTGCTATGATTAATCCTGGCCAGTCGGGTATCAGTTACACGGTAAATAGAAACAAGTTAAAACCTGGTCGTAATTATTCTGCTTCGGTTTGGATGAAAGAACAAGGCATCGGCGCATCATCTGGTTTATATTATAGGATAAATGGAGGTGCATTGGTAACAGCAGTAGCTAGTGCTGGTAAAAAAGCTGGAGATTGGTATTTGATTAATTTACAGATACCTGGAGCTAATATACCTGCAAACGCAAATGTAGAAATAGGATGCTTTAATAATGGACAAACAGCAGCTTATTTTGATGATTTAAGGTTTAAACCCATCAATGCCAGCATGAATACTTATGTGTATAACCTAAAAACCGGTGAATTAGAATACACATTGGACAACAGTAATATATTTACCCATTTTCAATATGACAGCCAAAGCCGCCTGGTTAAAACCTATCGCGAAACATTTGGCTATGGTGTTAAACCTGTGGGCGAATCTGTATATAATTATGCAAAATCGTTAAAAGATACATGGCAGAATACAGGTATAGAAAGATGTCAGACCATAAATGGAGCAACTACAGGATTAAGAGAAGTACAGCAAGTGGATGTAAATATACTGAGCTCTACCTATCTTCAAAACAGATGGATCGTAGATGGAAGTTCATCAGCCTGTGGTGCTAATCCTGAGTCCTGCAATGGCCCTGACCGCAAATACATCAATGGAACATGTATGACAGGTTATAAAGAATACATAAGGTCTATAAAGAATCCTTATGGTAATGGATACAGTTGTATTTTTTGGTACACTTTCCCGGATGGAACGCATAGTTCTGAGTATTCTGAAGAAAATCCTTATGAATGTAATGTAAGCTGGTAAATCTAAATTAACGTTATGAAAAAGATAAAACTCTCTATTCTTTTCTCTTTTATGCTGTGTCAATTATTGGCGCAGGAAATTATTACCAGCCCCGGTACGGTAACTTTGCCAGCACAGCCGGGAAGTACGAAGGTTGTTGCAAATGGCCAATCGTTAAGGGTAACCAGTGGGCAATCCATTGTACTTAAAGATGGGTTTCATGCCCAGGCAGGCTCTGATGTTTTATTGAAAATTGCTACCGGTACGCTTTATCCAGCCCCACCTTTGGTAAACAATGCCAACCCTGAATTGAACTGGGTAATGAGCAGAACTTTTAATGCGAATGGAGACACTATTTCTGAAAGCAAAAATTTCTTCGATCTGGGCGGACAGGCCTTACAGAGCCAGGTTAAAAGTTTTGCAACCAAACATGTAATGGCTTCTCAACCGGTTTACGATCTATATGGCAGGCAGGCCATTCAATCTTTAGCTGCCCCGATAAACAGTAGTGGTTTTTACTATAAAGCTGACTTTTTAAGAAATGGCAGCGGTAGGGCATATCAGGCATCCAATTTTGATATCGAAGGTAAGGTTAATAATCCCGATCCATTGGATGCTTCACAGCCTGGTACCTTGGGTTGGTATTACAGTAATAATAATAGTTGGGACAGTTATGTACCTGCTACAGGTTATCCATACAGCCGTAATGAATTTATGACCGATGGTAGCGGCTCATCGGCACGTTCTGCAGGTATAGGTGAAATACTGCGTTTGGGTAGTGGGCATGAAACCTACGGCGGAAATTTTGCAGTTGAATCTCAGTTAAGCCATTATCTTTCTTTACGAAATACTTTTTTTAATGATGCCACTATGGGCAATACAGGCCAAACTAATCTTATTGGTGAGGCTACTCAAAGTGTGGTCCGCGATCAACAGGGAAACTGGGGAATTGTAATTGCAGATAAACAAGGGAATACACTAATGGCCGCCAGGCCAGGCAACTGGCTGAGCACCAATAATACCATTCAGTTAACTCAATATAAAGATGAATTTATATTGGATGGAAATACAGGCGATTATATCAATAACATCAGTGTTGTTGGAGCAGGTAAGCTAAAAGTGCTCGATAATGGCAATTTAATCTATCATGGTGCAGTATCTGCATATACACCTCCAACCAGCTTAAATTCTTCGCATATCTATACTTTACGATCTGATAAACCTTTAAAAGTATCGTACAGTGTTGTGTATAGTAACAAGGTTGATCGTTTTTGTGAGGATTGCCATTCCAAAATAGCAACGGGTAATGTAGTAGGACAAGATTTTCATTACTTCAGTTTGGCACAAGGCAGCACCCTTACCGTGACCGGTGGAAGTATTAATTTAATCAACCTGATTACCAACAATACAGAAACAAATTATAGCAGCCTGCCTGCCGGCCTATACAAAGCAACAGCTCAAAGTGGCGAACCACAGCTTAGTTATACTGCTGGTTATGGCGAGATCAGTTATAGTTTTTATAACCAAAAAGGAGAAGTTGTTGCAACCATTGCACCCAATGGCGTGCAGCAGATTTTAGTTAATGGTTTGGCCGCTTATGGTAATAAAAATGTACTACCGTTTATTAATTTTTACGAATATGATAAACAGGCACGTTTGGTAAAAACGATTTCAACTGATGTGGGAATGACAGAGTTTATATATAGAAAAGATGGAAAGATGCGTTTTAGCCAAAACAACGAACAAAGAAAAGATGGAAGATTTTCCTATTCCAATTATGATGAAATAGGACGAAGTGTTGAATCTGGTGAGTATTTTGGTAATGACGTATCTTTTGAATCAGCAAAAGCAGATTATGTTTTAGTGAACTCTTCTGCAGAAGATGGTGGACTTAACTCTGCAAATAAACGCGAATGGAATAAGATTCATTTTGATTTATCAGATAATAGTCATGGATTAGCTAATTACTATCAGGATTTTGTTGATAATGCAGTGTCTTGGACAGAGAATGAGCAGTCAAAAACTTGGTATAGTTATGATGAACAAGGCAGGGTAAAGTGGATGATTAAAAAGCTCACTGGCTTAATGGCTAAATCTATTGATTATGAATACGATTTTTTAGGCCACACTACATCGGTAGTTTATCAAAAAGATAATAATTTAGAAAGTTTTTATCATTATTATCTTTATGACCTAGATCAAAGATTACAAAATGTTCAAACTAGTACTGACGGAATTAATAAGCTTCAACAAGCAAATTACCAATATTATTTGCATGGGCCTTTAAAAAGATTAGAGTTAGGAGAATCTTCTCAAGGAATAGACTATACATATTCGGCTAATGGCTTACTTAAAGCGATTAACTATCCAGACCCAAATGTAGATCCCGGTAAAGATGGCTTTCAGAATAATTTTGCTACTGATGCATTTAGTATGGCTTTAGAGTACTTTGAAGGAGATTACAATCGTAGTGGAACCAAAATTTCTAGTATCAGTTCAAATAGTAATACGGCTTATTATAATGGTAATATTGTAGCTCAAAGCTGGAAAACTATTAAGCCAAGCGCTCTCAGCGGGTCAGACAATACCGCAGCTATGACGACTTATGAGTATGATAATAATTATCAGTTCAAGAGCGATAAGTATGGTAAGCCTAACTTTAATGCTAAAGCATTTACGGAGAGTGTAGGAGTAAATCGTGAGTATGATTTGAATTACGATGCCAATGGAAATATCCAGAATCTGAAAAGGACTAATGGAGTAGGTGTACCACTTAGTTTAAATTATCATTATGAACTTAATACCAATAAGCTTTTAAGTGTGGATAATTATTCTATTTACAGTTATAATGATATTGGCCAAATGACCGGACAAAAAAGAGCTGGCGGAGAAAATTTTTATGTTTCCTATACATCAACAGGTAAAGTTTTGGCTATTTACAATGATATTAATAAAACACAACTCAGACTGAGCTTTAAGTATGATGAAAATGATAAAAGAATTATTAAGAATGACCATTTGCAGCATTTAACTACCTACTATATTTATGATGCTAATGGTAATGTACTCGCTGTATATGATAACAATGGTACAGTTATTCAGGAGAAAGAAATTTATTTATATGGAAAAAATAGATTGGGAGTTTTTATAAAGCCAGCTAGTTCATATCAATATGAACTAACAGATCATTTGGGGAATGTCAGAATTGTAATGAATCGTAATAAAAATGCTACTGGACAAGCGGATGTAATTTATTATTCTGATTATTATCCGCTTGGGTCTCCTTTAACTTTGATCAATAATAATTATCGTTATGGATTCCAAGGAAAATATTCTGAATTTGATAAAGAAACAGGATGGAATAGTTTTGATTTTAGAATGTATGATGCTCTAATTGGTCGTTGGATGACTACCGATCCAAAAGGAGAATATAGTTCTCCGTATGTAGGTATTGGAAACAATTCTATAATTGGGACTGATGCTGATGGCGGAGAGACTAAGGTTGAACGACCTGATGGATATAAAGGGATAATGGGCAAGGGAGACTGGTATGAATCCGATCGCTTAAATAGAACAGAGAGATGGAATTCGGCAAATCTATACAATTTACAAAAACTAAACTTTAATGATTACAAAACCATTGATGAACGAGCTGATTTTTATCGTTGGACTGCAGATAAACTGGCAGCAAGGGGTTTTGAAACAGTGTGGCCAGCAGCTGCTAATGTTATTGCAAAACAAATGTCTGCACTTGATAATTCAATGCTCGCTTGGTTTGCTGGTGATGATGTTGTGGCATTTGGTAATGAAGGAAATAAGGCTATATTTGATGATGTTTTTGATAATTTAAAAGATTTATACAACGGTCCAGTACTCAAAGGAGAAGCTGCAAAGTTATGGGACGCCCAAACTTTGCGTCATGAGCAGTTTGACGTGGTACAGCCAATATACGCCAAACAAAGTAAAGAAACAATTAAGGAACTTTCAAAGATGGCAGCAGGTACTGGAATATATTCATTTACCGCTATTCCATCCCTTAAATTTACAGGAAATATTCTCTCTGCATCAGATCGATATAAACATGGTGCAGCTGCAGTTGTAAATTTTTATAAAATGATGAAATCTCCAATAACATTTTCCGTTTCTGGATTTACTCCTAGAAGATTTTAATATGATTAGATACGCATTTCTATTGACAATAATAGATTTTTTTGCAAGTACTATAGTTTTATTATTTAGTAAAGAAAATATAACTGCAGTATTAATGGTAAATTCATTTGTTAGACCTCCGGTAATTCTAATTGCTTGTGCATCAGTTATATTTTTATTAAATAAGCTAGGTGTCAAGTCAAACATATTAAGGATAGTCTTGCA
>NNBT01000271.1_pt1 | contig 11341 bp, 12 predicted proteins | sample 1173831 | NCBI WGS metagenome assembly NNBT01 (sample SAMN07173936, study PRJNA388173) | plant metagenome | isolation source: symbiotic tissue sample KVJ10 | place: Norway: Troms, Kvaloya island | reverse complement strand
GCTCTGTCAACCGAAGAGCAAGATTTACTACTCGAACTAATTTCTAAAAGACGCATTGAACAACGGCGTAAAGAAATTGCGGCAAATGCTGCACAAACCCTGAAAGCAATTAAAACAGGTACAGCCAAGCATGGTAATATCGAGGATCTGCGGGCTGATTTGCTAAGTGAAGGATGAGAGTTCTTGTTTGGGATAGTAGCTTTAAGCGTGCTTTTAAACGACTTATTCGTAAAAAGCCTCGCTTAGAAGAAGCAATTTTTGAAGTTTTGGAATTACTTGTAACCGATCCATTTACACCTACTTTAAAATCACATAAGTTAAAAGGTGATTTAGAGGGTTTATGGGCTTGTTGGGTAGAGTATGATTGCCGTATTATCTACACGTTTCAGCCCAATCCTGATGAGGCTGAAGATACGATCGTGCTAATCGATATTGGCACTCATGATGAGGTTTATTGAGAAATGCAGAGAAAGCGATCGCTTTAGGAAAGTTTCAAAATGCAATTTTCTCTGTTCCCAGTTATGCTTCAGTGCAAGCGTTCTATTGGGTTAGGCTCGTGCTGACACTAATTAATCGGATTCATCCTAGATTGCTGCCCATACTATCACCGCTAATTGCCATTGCCTCTGCCCTCATCGTTGGTGCTATTCTCATGCTAATTGCTGGGGCAAATCCCATCACTGCATACAGCATCTTATTTCAAGAATCTCTCTCTACCTACTTTGGATTTGGTAACACCCTCACCAAAATGACACCGCTATTATTCGCTAGTTTAGGCGTATTAGTGGCGTTGCGGGCTGGGCAATTTAATATCGGTGGAGAAGGACAAATTTATCTGGGTGCGTTGGGAAGTACTTTAATTGGGTTATACGTGCAAGGATTACCTGCGGTGATTCATATCCCCTTAGCACTTTTGGCAGGATTTTTCTTTGGTGCAGTTTGGGGTTGGATTCCTGGTTATCTCAAAGCCATACGTGGAGTGAATGAGGTAATTACTACATTGTTGCTCAACTATATCGCTGTGAATTTAGTTAGCTACCTCGTCCAAAATCCATTAATGGCCACAGGTGCGCCTAGTCCTTATTCGCCATTAATTGCCAAAACATCCCGCTTGCCGATTATATTACCCCAAAGCCTCGCCCATGCTGGGATTTTATTCGCTTTAATTGCCGCAGGTATTTTATGGGTATTGTTAGTGCGATCGCCATTAGGTTATCAAATTACGGCAGTGGGATTTAACCCGATTGCCGCCCGTTATGCCCACATATCTGTTGAACGTACCATTATGCTGGTGATGGCTGCTGCGGGTGGTTTAGCTGGGTTGGCTGGAAGTTGTGAGGTGATGGGGTTGAAATATCGGCTATTTGAACAAGTTTCGCCAGGCTATGGATTTGATGCCATTGCGATCGCTTTTTTAAGTCGTGCTAGTGTTGTCGGTGTAGTCTTAACTTCTTTGTTTTTTGCAGCCCTTCGCAGTGGTGCAAATGTGATGCAGCGTAGTGCAGGTGTGCCTGTAACTGTAGTTTACGCAATCCAGGGGTTTATGGTGTTATTTATCGCTATCAGTTTCGCAATCGAAAGAGAAATAAGAGTAAAAACGCAAAGGGACGCAAAGGTTTAACGCAGAGGAACACAAAGAAAACTCTGCGATACTTTGCGCTTCCCTCTGCGAATCTCTGCGTTAAAAAATAACTCCATGAATAATCTCAACTTCTTCTCTGATTACTTAATAGCTACCTTACGTCTAGCCGTCCCCCTAGCATTTGCAGCCCTTGGAGGATTGTACTCGGAACGTTCGGGCGTATTAAATATCGCCTTAGAAGGGATGTTGCTTACAGGCGCTTTTACTAGTGCTGCGGCTACTTTCTACACAGGTAATCCCTGGCTTGGTATCCTTGCGTCCTTAATTGCAGGGGGATTAGTCGGACTACTCCATGCTGTTTTGTGTGTAACTTTGCGTGTCGATCAATTGGTATCTGGGCTAGCAATTAACCTCGTCGCAGCTGGATTAACATCATTTTTAGCCCGGTTATTGTTTAGTGGCAGTAGTACGCAGCAGTTACCTGGAATTGGGACAATTATAATTCCCGGTTTAGCCAATATTCCCCTGATGGGGCCGCTACTATTTCAGCAAGATTTTTTAGTATATTTATTATTTATCTTAGTTATTTTCACTACATACATTTTATTTAAAACTAGCTTTGGGCTGACATTGCGGGCAGTGGGAGAATCTCCGAAAGCTGCTGACACGGCTGGAATTTCAGTACAAACTGTACGTTATATAGCAGTGGTGATTAGTGGCTGTCTTGCGAGTTTAGGAGGTGCTTATTTAACTCTGGTACAGGTGAGATTTTTTGCCGAAGGGATGAGTGCTGGTAAAGGATTTATTGCGATCGCAGCATTAATTTTTGGTAGATGGCATCCTGTAGGTAGTGCTTTGGCTTGTTTGCTGTTTGGGGCTACAGAAGCTTTACAACTGCGAATTCAGGCATTAGGGGCAAATATACCTTACCAATTTTTAGTCATGCTACCTTATGCGATCGCTCTATTGGCATTAGTGGGATTAGCAGGAAAATCTACACCCCCTAAAGCTTTAGGTACTCCCTACTTTGGAGAAAATCACCGCTTAGACTAATTTAACGCGATCGGTCTTCTTTGTACTGAGAGCGGTTTAACTTTTACCTTCTTACATTACTTATTAGATACCGAAAAATTACCGTTATAAACTGAAAATCTTATCAGATAAAATTGCGAGTTCTGCTGAACCGGAACGCCGTTTAATTGAGGTAGTTCAGTCATGGAATCAAATCAATCTTACAAAGAGACAGAATAGTATTCAAAAATTCCTTTAATTCAGGACACAGATTGACTGCATCCATTAGATTATTGTTTTTTAAAATCTTGGCTGCATCGCGAGTTTTACTATAACTGCGTTTTTTACCTAACTCGAATATTTCTTTAATATGATATGACGGAGGTTTATTGTGATTCACCTGCTCAGGTAATCCCCTTGGTGCTGACTTATTATGTCCAGCTAATTTTTGAATAGTTGGCCAATAAGGTAGTAGCCAAGCTTCAAAATCATACTGCGCTGCATGGGGATAAAAATTAGGGTTATTCCCCACCCACATTTTCATTTTTGCTTTAGCATCTGCTGCATCTTGAAAATCATTGGTTCCTGTATAAACATCTGTTAGTGCAATCACAGCATTAAAAGCATCTCTCCCTGTCAGTAAATTCTCAACCTTACGCCTGAGTTTTTCTTCTTTAGGAATCCGACCATCATCAGGTATAAACTGAAGTTTAGGCATCTGTTGTTGCAAGCGTGACTTCAGGAAATCTCGTAAAATCGGCTCAAAAGCTTTTTCTGTTGCACCCTCAACTAAAATTGCTATTCTCATGGACGACCACCGATTAAGTTCATCGCCCAAATTTGATCTAAACTATAATCTTTTAGCCATTTTTCTAAATCAAAAAAGTCACCCCAATTCATAGTTGTTAAACCATCCTCAGAATCACAAACTAGAACTTCTTCAGGTTTTAAAAATCTTATTAATCTATCTGAATGAGTTGCCACAATTAGCTGAGTTCGTTGGGCAGCTTCGCGCATTAAATCAGCTAATAGTCTTAATAATTCTGGGTGTAAACTGACTTCTGGCTCATCAATAAGAGTGACAGCAGTTAAATCTGGGCTTTGCAGCAGTGTTACTAACCAAAGAAATCGCAAAGTCCCTTCAGACAACTGGTGCATATAAAGAGGCTTAGAAAAATTTTTGTCTTTCCAAGTCATTGCTAAAGTTCCTGCTGCTACTGGTGGAAACGACAAACGCTCAAAATCTGTAAATGCAGCGGCAAGGGTATCTTCAATAATTTCAAATCGTTCTGAATCAGTTTCTCGCAAATAATAAAGGCAGGAAACTAAATCTTCTCCATGAGAACCTGGTAAGGTCACTGGACGCATTGATTGTGGTAAACGAACTGGGCTTTTAGGAGCAACATTTAATGCTCCATAAAAAGTGCAAGAAGCTAATCTTTTTCGCAGATTCTCTGGCTCTTGGTACATTTTGGGAACTTGAGCAAGAGAAGTTTCTAAGGGATTGTGATCCCAATTTGGGCGCAATAGCTTTTGATCTTCTGTATTAAAATATTTAACATCTAAACCACGAGAGTCAATGTGTTTAAAGGGTTCCGATGCATGGCGATCGTTTTGTTGAGTAAGTGTTTCTAGAGCAATTTCATATGCTAACCCTTTAGGAGCGACTTCTAGCGAGTAGTCGAGTGGTGCATAACCAGGCACACTCATGGACAAAGAAATTGTTATACTTTTAGCCTGATCGCGGGTCATAATATCACCCAGTCCACCCAACTCGGAAATTTTGGTTCCTAGTTGAGCATTTGCTGATGCTGCTAAAAGTGAAAAAATTTCTAACAGAGAGGTTTTACCTACACCATTAGCACCAATCATCACCGTCAGGGGTCGCTCATGCATATCGATTTGTACATTATACAAGCGACGATATCCTTCAATTGTTATACTTTCAAACGAGTTCATAATATAGTTATTACCAACTGTTGTACCTATTGCTTTCTAATGTCCGTACTTTCTGATCTTTTCCCTACTGTAAAGCCTTAAGGCTATTCTTAGCAGTATCGCTAAAATCTGAATAGGTCAACGCGGGCGTTAGCATAATAGCAAAATCAACAAATAATGTGATATATGCCTATATCAAAAGCCACTCATGCCGCAAAATAACCAAACCGCCATCGAATTCCGCGATGTCACCTTTAGCCGCAACCATCGCCCAATGGTGTCAAATCTCAATTTCAGCATCCGTCAAGGAGAAGCACTGGTATTACTTGGGCGCAGTGGTGGCGGCAAAACCACGACAATGAAGTTAATTAATCGCCTATTCACACCTACACAAGGCGAAGTTTTATTTGATGGCATTTCCACAACTCAATGGGATGAAATTAAACTGCGGCGAAAAATTGGTTACGTCATTCAAGAAATTGGTTTATTTCCCCATTTCACTGTCGAACGCAATGTGGGTTTAGTCCCGTCTTTAGAAGGTTGGCAACCAAAACAAATTAAAATCCGGGTTTATGAATTGTTGCAACTGGTAGGCTTAGAACCAGCACAATTTGCCACACGTTATCCGCACGAACTTTCAGGAGGACAAAGGCAAAGAGTTGGTGTGGCTAGGGCTTTAGCAGCAGATCCGCCAGTGTTGTTGATGGATGAACCCTTTGGCGCACTCGATCCAATTACGCGGCTAGAACTGCAACAAGAGTTTCGGCATTTGCAGCAAGAGTTAGGTAAAACTGTTGTGTTTGTCACCCACGATATTCAAGAAGCCTTAGTATTGGCATCGAGAATTGGTTTAATGTATGGCGGAGAATTGGTAGTATTGGGGACGAAAGATGAATTTATGCGATCGCAACACCCAGAAAGCCTCGCCTTTCTTCAATGTCTGCGTTCCCTGCAAGATACTTTATGAAAAATTTCTTCCTCGTTAAGTATGCCCCAGAAATCCTTCAGCATACACTCGAACATCTATTTTTAGTAGGCATCGCCATTGGAATTGCCATCCTTGTAGGCATTCCTTTAGGTATTTTAATTACACGTAAAACCTATCTCCGTCAACCAATTCTCGGTATAGCAAATATTTTTCAAACTATTCCCAGTTTGGCACTGTTTGGCTTACTTATTCCTGTTCCGATAATTGGTGGAATTGGTGCAGTACCAGCAATTGTTGCTCTGACTGTATATTCTTTGCTGCCGATAATTCGTAACACTTACACAGGTATTACTGGCGTAGATCCAGCGATTCGAGAAGCTGGGAGAGGCATGGGAATGACAGATAGACAATTATTGTTGCAAGTTGAGATTCCCTTGGCAATGGGAGTAATTTTGGCAGGTGTGCGAGTCGCAACAGTAATCGCCATTGGTATTGCAACTATTGCCGCCGCAATTGGGGCTGGTGGTTTGGGAGTATTTATTTTTCGCGGTATATCAGTAGTGAACGATCAGTTAATTTTAGCTGGTGCAGTTCCGGCAGCGGTAATTGCATTATTAGCTGACTTTGCAATTGGCTGGATGGAGAATAAATTAAAAATTAAAAGTTAATGAAAAGATTTTTCACACTTTGCTTTTTAAGTTTTGCCTTATTATTGGTAATTGTTGGCTGTACGCCGAATTTAAATAGTAATAACGGTGGTAATATTATTGTTGCTTCCAAAGATTTTACCGAACAAGACATTTTAGGCGAACTGTTAGCACAGCAAATTGAGGCGACAACTAATTTAAAAGTAGCTCGTCGTCCCCGTTTGGGTGGTTCTTTTGTTTGTCATAGTGCTATTATTGCTAGTAAAATTGATGCTTATATTGAGTATACAGGCACATCTTTTACTGCAATTTTAAAGCAAAAAGCAGTTAACGATCCGAAAGAAGTTTATGAGAAGTTAAAACAAGCATACTCCCAGCAATTCAATTTGGAAGTGATGCCAAGCTTGGGTTTTGAAAACACTTTTGCGATGATTATTCGGGGTGAAGATGCCAAACGCAACAATATTCAAACTCTCTCCCAAGCTACTCAATATACACCGCAGTGGCGTGGCGGTTTCGGTTACGAATTTTTAGAACGAGAAGATGGTTTTCCCGGATTAGCGAAAACTTACGATTTACGTTTTGCTAAATCTCCGCAAATCATGGACTTGGGTTTAATATATCGTGCTTTGATTCAAAAACAAGTAGATATGGTGGCGGGTAATTCCACTGACGGGCAAATTTCTCGCTTGGGTTTAGTTGTACTCAAGGATGATAAACATTATTTTCCACCTTACGAAACAGTGCCTATTGTCCGACAAGAAATATTAAAAAAATATCCTCAATTAAGAACAGCGATCGCTTCCCTTGCTGGAAAGATTTCAGCAGATGAAATGCGACAGTTAAACTATTTAGTTGAAGGTGAATTACGTGATGTTAAAGATGTTGTCCAGGAGTTTCGCAAATCGAAGGGATTATAATAATTCGTAATTCGTAATTCGTAATTCGTAATTAAGGGTTAGTGTAACGCACCCTACTAGCCTGTCAAGTTTAAATTGTTCGTAGTAAGGACTTTAGTCCTTATCCTTTAAGCACTAAAGTGCTTACTACAAACTTTTAAAACTACGTTAGCCATTGTACTACTGTTGTCCATGCAAATAGTTCTTTAACCACCTAATGACTTCACTTGTTGTTTGCTCATTGGCCATTTGGAGACATTGCTGCACAATTTCTCTGAGGTTAGGAAAGTAGTTGCTTTCTGTAAGCACATAACTTTCTCCCTGCAATCGATAAATTAATAACCGATTACTCTTTAATATCCAAACTTCTGGCACTCGATAAGGCAAGTAATCATTAATATCAGTGTAGCTTGTGACATCTATTTCAATTGCTAAATCTGGTGGTGGATCTGACTCCCAATCAATTCTTTTTTTGCCTACTACTGCTCTGCAATTTTCAATGTAAAAGCAAAAGTCTGGTTCAATACCGCTAACCTCTGGCAAGCTCATGGTGATGGGCGTAAATGACTCGTATATGCGGTTTAAATAATCCAGCAAAACCTTAGCAATATCTGCCAATAAACTCGCATCTCTTCCATGCTCTGGTAGCGGTGCCATTAGCAAAATTTCTCCTCTGCGATATTTAATGCGAGGTGAGGAGCGATCGCCTAGTTGCTGACTCAATACTTGATAGTCTTTCCAATCTCCCAAAAGCTTCAACACCGCGCCAGGTGGTAACTCGATTCTTTCTGGTGTAATTACGGTATCCATAATTAGCTCATATTTTAGATATTGGCGATCGCAGGATTGATAAATCCAATGAACAGATTGTTAATCAAAGGTTTTTGCTTACAAATACAAAGCCACGGCTCTTCTTTGATGCGGAATCATTTGTCAGCATTGCTTTCCATAAGTCTGTTGTTTTTACCCAAACTGGTGGATACTTGTAACGAGAAACATCAAGAATTAAAAATCTATCTGTTTGCTCATTATATGCTGCTACAGGAGAAATATGTCCGCCTTTCTCTTGACCAATTTCTTTGCGTAAATAGTTTACTAAAATAAAATTTTGCGGTTGTTTTAAATTTTCTGCTGCTTGTTTGCGGAACTCTTCTAAACTAGTGTCGGCAGCGTGGTAAACATTAACTTTAACGCCATAACTAGCTAGTAATTGCCCTAACTGATCTAGAGTCATACCTTCGCGAGACACAGCTTCGGGAGTTAGCACTTTTTTTGTATTATCATTACTAAAAAAGTTTTCTTGAGTAAATACTCGATATGGCTTGTATTGTGGTACTTCTGGTGCTGGAATTTTTAGACTATTCAGTACCATAACCATACTAGCAACACCACAATATGCCTGATTATTTTGAGTGGTAAATTGCATACTCAACGGAAAGAAGTCTTCATTGGACTTACTCTCAAATAATAATTTTTCACCTTCAGGTGTATTAAAACCAACTAAATTAGAGGATAGCGGTAATGTTTGAGAAAAAACGCTTCCACTAGAGATAAATAATCCAATAGTTAAAGCTTTAAAAAATGTTTTACTTATTTTTCGCAACATAGGATTTATAAGTAATGTAAAATTTTCAAATCAGCTTGTATTAATAATCTCACACCATGATGCTAGACAAATATAAAATTTTAGGAGAAATTGTATAAAAATGCTTACTGTTGCTAAACCCAAGCGAGTTGCCAGCGCAATCTTTTCTTTCACTGTCTTACTTTACAGCCAAGTCGCATCAGCCGCCTTAACTTTACCTTTACGCAGCAAGAAGGGAATGGTGGTTTCAGCCCATCCCCTAGCAAGTGAAGCGGGAATTTTGATGTTACGCAAAGGGGGTAATGCAGTGGATGCAGCTGTAGCCACAACTTTTGCACTTTCTGTAGTTGAGCCTTTTTCAGCGGGAATCGGTGGCGGCGGATTTTTACTGATGCACTCTGAGAAAACTGGCGATATGAAAGCGCTAGATTTCCGCGAACGCGCACCCCTGAAAGCTACAAGAAACATGTATCTAGAAGCAGAAGGAAAAGTGCGTCCCAATGCAAGTATTAATGGGTATTTGGCAGTAGCGACACCAGGAACGGTAGCGGGACTTTATGAAGTGCATCATCGCTATGGTAAGCTTGCTTGGCAAGAGGTAATGAAACCTGCGATCGCACTCGCTAAAGATGGTTTTATTCTTAGCGATATGGTAACTTGGCGTTCTCTGCAAGCAAACGATCCCCGCAAGCAAGTAGTTCTCAACAATCCCGCCGCGCGGGAAATTTTCACTCGCAAGGGTGAATTTTACCAACCAGGGGAGAAGCTAGTGCAGCGCGATTTGGCACGCACCTTAACAGCAATTGCCGAAAATCCCCAAAGTTTTTACACCGGAAGTATTGCTCGGGCGATCGCTTCTGATATGGTAAAAAATGGTGGTTTAATTACTCTCGAAGACCTGAAAGCCTACAAACCAATCTGGCGCACTCCTGTTTGTGGCAATTTCCGCAAAGCTAAAATTTGCTCAATGCCACCACCATCATCAGGAGGCGTTCACCTATTGCAGATTTTAAATATTATCGGTGACACTGATCTCAAATCTTTGGGATGGCATCATCCAGACGCGATACATTTAATGGTAGAAGCAATGAAGATTGCTTATAGCGATCGCTCAAAATATTTAGGCGATCCTGATTTTGTCAAAGTCCCTGTACAAGAACTGCTCAGTCCAGCTTACGCCAAAAAACGCCGTCAAGAAATTAATATGCAAATGGCTCGACCCTCCACCGAAGTCAAGCCAGTAGATTTAAATTCAAAATGTCTGCGTCTTCCCTCATCCCCTTGTCTTCCCCATGAATCTCCCCAAACCACTCATCTGACTGTTGTGGATGAACAACACAACGCCGTAAGTCTGACTTTCACGATTAACCTCATTTTTGGTGCTGGTATTGTGACACCGGGAACTGGAATTGTTCTCAACAATGAGATGGATGATTTTGCCGCTGCGCCAGGAGTGCCTAATGCTTTTGGTTTGGTTGGTAATGATGCCAACAGTATTGCACCCCGCAAAACTCCTCTATCCAGTATGACTCCCACAATTGTCACAGAAAATGGTCATTTTCGGATGGCAGCAGGCGCGCCTGGTGGTAGCACCATCATCACCCAGGTTTTGCAAGTAATCCTGAATGTGCTGGAATACAACATGGATGTTGGTGCGGCTATTTCTGTTCCACGCATACATCATCAATGGCTGCCAGATGAGTTGCGCGTTGAATCTTGGGGCTTGGATGCTCTGACTTTGCAAGACTTACGCCGTCGGGGGCACAAAATTAAGGAAACTACTCCTTGGGGTAATGGTAACGCGATCGCTGTTACATCTGATGGAACTTTAGAAGGAGCCGCCGATCCTCGCGGTGAAGGTTCCCCCAGAGGTTTGTGAGGGAGAGGCAAAGACGCAAAAAATAACTAATGACAAATGACTAATAACTATTGATTTTGGATTGTTGACTCTGCGTAGCTGTTGCTACCAAACTCGTTTGCCCGTGCGCTAGGTACTAGTGTCCAACCTGCTTTCAAAAGTTTTTGATAAGTTGCCCAACCTTTAGAACCACCTGGTATTTGATAATCTGGGACTGCAAAATGTCCAAAAGCTGTGTAAGGACGCCAGGGTTGGTTGGGTTCTGTCTGCAAATACAAAATTTTCTCTCCGTCGCCACCAGACTTAGATAACCAGCACATTTGTCGATGCATTGCAAACTCCTTTGCTTTTAGCTAATGATGCATAATAGCTGATCTTTGTCAAGCTAATTATCACCCTTGGGGATAATTTTTGCCTAATACTTTAGACAAAATGTAATTAAGTTCTATCCACTAAGGGATAATTGCTTAACAACTCATAGCCTGGAAGACAGCTGTTAAAAGGACATAAAAATAAACAGCTTTGCCTCACCTTGTTTATTAGGTGAGATTTTTCCCATGTTATCCGCGTTTTTTGCGATCGTGTGTAACAATCACTACTATTTTGACTGAGGCTTGCAATCAGACTATTTGTTTTTCTGCTGAGAGATATAAGCGTAGATTCTATAAGTTAGTTATAAAGTTCCGTTGATTAAACACTCTTATCTATAAGCTAAATTTAAATCCCCGACTTCTTTAAAAAGTCGGGGATTTGGGTAACAAGTTGGGTTATTAGAAGGATGGAGCATACAACTTATCGCCGACAATCTGGCGAATTGTCTCTACGAGTTGGCTGTATGCAAAGTTAGATAAAACTGGTTGTGTTGTTTCCAAGTGAATCGATCGATCTAAATC
>NNBT01003694.1_pt1 | contig 11358 bp, 9 predicted proteins | sample 1173831 | NCBI WGS metagenome assembly NNBT01 (sample SAMN07173936, study PRJNA388173) | plant metagenome | isolation source: symbiotic tissue sample KVJ10 | place: Norway: Troms, Kvaloya island | reverse complement strand
AGCATCGACGGCGTCGAAGTGGTGACGCTCAGCGCCGATGGCGACATCGCCAAGCAGAGCAGCGATATCGCGACGCTGGTCAATCGCAAGGTCAATGTGCTGCTCGTCACCTCGCTCGACGGCAATGCCGTCGTCCCGGCGCTCAAGAAAGCCGCCGATGCCGGCATCCCGATCCTCGCCGTGTCGAACGAGCCGTCGGAAGCGGGCCAGGCCTTGCTTGCCGGTTATTCGGGTCCTGATGATTATGTGCAGGGCGTGATCGCGGCGGAGCTTCTGAACGACGCGTTGAAAGGTGAGGGCGCCATCGCCGTCATCGAAGGCTCGCCCGGCCAGAGCACCACGCTGTTGCGCACGCAGGGCCTCAAGGACGGCCTCGCCAAGCTCAACTCCAAGATCACCATCATCGGCTCGCAGACGGCCGACTGGAATCCGGTCAAGGCGAAGGACGTGGCGCAGGCCTTCCTCACCGCCCATGGCGATCAGCTGAAAGGTGTCTTCGCGCAGGACGACAATACGGGTGCGGCGGCGGCCGAGGTCTTCAAGGCGGCGGGCCGTGGCGACATCAAGGTCGTCGGCACCGGCGGCACCATCAATGGTCTGAAAGCGATCCGCGACGGGCTGATGTATGGCACGATGGACCAGTCGCCGACCACCGACGCCAGGCAGGCGCTCGATTTCGCGGTGAAGCTCGCCAAGGGCGAGAAGCTGCCTGAAAAGCGCAACATCATCCCGATGCCGAAGATCACTTCCGCCAATGTGAACGAGTTCAAGGGCGAGTGGTGATCTGACTCACAAAAAGTCGCGCGACGTTTGGCGGAGAGAGGGGGTACATCTCCGCCAGACATTCCGCGCGACGGCCGGCCGGCTCATCCCGGCCGGCATATTTCCTTATTCTCTTGAAGGTCTGCGTCCATGTTTGATCCGCGCGTCGGAATGAAGATCTATGACAATGTCTGGTATCTACGCCATCGGCTGGAGCCCGAGCAGGCGGCCGACATCCTCAGCGCCATGGGCGTCACCTATGTCATGGCGCAGAGCAAGATTTTGCCGATGCAGGACACGGCGATCGAAAGCGAAGTGACGGCGGAGGAAAAGCTGCGCTTCGCGACGTTGAACGACCGCGCCTTCCGCGACGCGCTGAAAGCCCGCGGCATTTCCTATTTCGCCAGCATCAATATCGGCTTCGATCCCAACTTCATCGCCGCCAATCAGGATCTCCTGCCGGTCGACCAGTTCGGCAAACGCGAAGGTAAGACCGACTGGTATATCGGCCTGCCGCCCGACCGGAAGCCCAATATCGATCACAAGCTGGCCCTGCTCGAAAATGCCACGCGGATCTTGGAACCGGATGGCGTACATCTGGGGTTCATCCGTTGGCCGGGCTTCTGGGAGATCTGGCTGCCCGATGTGAAACGCGCCGAGATGCCGGATTATTGCTATGGCGCGGGCACGCTGGCCCGTTTCCGCGCGGCGACGGGCATCGATGTGCCCCTCAACGATCCGATCGCGGCGGCCGCGCTCATCGCCCGGGACCACAAGGCCGCCTGGCGCGATTGGAAATGCGGTGTCACCGTCGCGGCGGTCGGGCGCATCCGCGACGCGCTCCGGGCGATTAAGTCCGACGTCAAGATCGCCATCAATACGCTGCCCTTCTTCCTCACGGATTTCGACAATGTGGTGGAAGAAGTCTTCGGCCAGAGCCCGGCGCAACTGAAAGAGGTGGCCGATGTCTTCGAGGTCATGGCCTATCACCAGATTCTCCGGCGTCCGGCGACCTGGCCGGCCGAGATCGCCAATGATGTCAAGCGGCGCAGCGGGGCGACCACCGTCTCGACCATCCAGGGCAGCGCGCTCTATTTGAACGGCATGCATGCCGACCGTGGCCGCGCCACGAGCCTCTCAACCGACGAGTTCATTTCCATGGTCGACGGCCTCGAAAAAAGCGAGGCGGATGGGCTTTGCGTCTTCACCTTCACTGACTTCCTCGACATGCGCGAGACGGCGGAGGGGAAGAGGCGGATCGAACGGCTCAGAGCCTTCCGGCGATAAAATAATCTGCCGCATTTTCAATTTAAGATTGTGCAGCCTATTGCAATGCCCGTTTTGGTAATTATGAATCGCTCGACTGGAAAAGGAGCGATTTCATGGAGCGTGTTGCATTTCTAGCACCTCAGGGCAGTTCTACCTTTGGCTTTGTCGAAAGGGATGGCGACTATTGGCCTCATATCGATCTTGCCGTACCCGCGGTCACGAGAACGATCAGTCATCAAGGGTGCTGGATCTTTGTCTGCCGTCCTGATCCGGCGGTCCATTTCTTTGAGCCCGAAAGCGGCAAGCGATGGTCGATTTCCTTGCCTGCGGAATCGCGTCCCTTTGATCTGGTTGTCTGGCGAAACTGGTTATTCGTTGCGGCCGGCGGGAAGACGCTACTGGCAATTCCAGAGTGGGGGGCCGGAACGCGATGGATATCGCTGCCTTGCGACAAGGATGTTCACGCACTGGCCGTATACCAGAAAACCTTGATTGTCATCGCGCAACAGAAAGGGCTGCGTCATGAACTGACGGCTGAGGGTGCAGGAGAGCTTTCCAGCATCGAGTTACCCCACCGCTCTTTCGAGACCATAGAAGCAGCCGCCTATTGCAACGGCAAATTCGCCACTCTTTCGAGGATGGTGAATCATGGACTGTTCGGAAAGTATGTCAGCGTTCAGTGCTGCTCGACATTCCGGGAATTGGGCCGTGCCGGCACCTATCAAGTGAAACCTGGATTGCGATACCGCTTCAGTTTTCCACCATTGAAAGGCGCAAGAGACATTGCGACCTATCGCGATGTGCTTGTGATTGCGGCGGATCGCTACGGGCTTATCACGACCAGGATGAGTCCGGAGCAAATGTCGCATTCCGAATGTTACAGTAACGAATATGAGGGTGTACTATATGATGGCTTCCGGCAATTTTGGCCAGATCCCGTGAATCGCCGACCGATAGTCCGAGTGCAAGCCTGCGATGAGCCGGCGGGGTTCATCGTGACGTCGACGGGGCGTAGCCAAGACGGCAAAGCCACTCCCTGGGAAGTTGCCGTAACTAAGATGCGGACGAGTGCAACCTCACTCTTCCTCCCTTACGAGCAGATGAGCGGCCTCATCAACTCAACACCGCCCGGGACAATCCAAGCGAAGCCGTTGAGACGCGCCGAACTGCCCGGCGAAACCGATAAGGAAAAATAAGACCTAGCGCCGCCTCGGCGCGTAACCGTCGGCGACGAAGACACCGCCCTGATATTTGACGGCCGGATCGCCGAGGTCACGCTTGTCGCCGTCGGGCATCAGCTTGGCGGCGAAGGCTTCGGCATTGTCCTGCGGCCGATAGTCGACATGGGGGGCGAGCGCATTGCTCCACCAGCGCCGGTCATTGTTGGATACGCCATAGAGAATGGTGCAGCCGAGCTCCGGGGCCTCGAAACAGGCGTCGATCATGCGCAGCAGATCTTCATAACTCTGCCAGGTGGAGAGCTGGCGTATGTCGGTCGGGTCGGGTCTGGCCGTGCCGATGCGCAGGCAGGCGATGTCCATACCGTATTTGTCGGCAAAGAAGCTCGCGAGATCCTCGCCGAAAGCCTTGGAGACGCCGTAGAGCGAATCGGGGCGCTGCGGGACGCTGGCGTCGAGGCGGTCGTCACGGGTGTAGAAGCCGATGGCGTGGTTGGAGCTCGAATAGACGATGGGACCGGCATCGTGCCGGCGTGCCGCCTCGAAGACATTATAGGTGCCGGCGATATTGGACTGAAGTATCCGGTCGAAGGTTGACTCGTAGGAGATGCCGCCAAAGTGGATGATCCGTCCGACACCTTCAACCATGCGGTCGACCGCCGCCGCGTCTGCGAGATCGGCGATGACGATCTCTTCGCCGGGCAGCGCCGGGCCGAATTCGACGACATCGGAGGAGCGCAAGCGCCCATACTTCTCGGCGAGGCGCGGCCTCAGCCAGCGGCCGAGAATCCCGGCGGCGCCGGTGAACAGGGTCGGTCGGGTATCGGTCATGGTGGAAAGGTCCCTTGGACAAACTTGTCAGGCGAGTTTATATGCTGGCCACCATCCTTCAAGATGTGACAAATCGCATCGTCCCCCGAGGCCCCATGATCGTCGATTCCCACCTGCATGTCTGGTCCAGTGATCCTCAGGTCTATCCCTGGCAGCCGCTGCTCGCCCATGTGCCGCCGCCGACCTACACTGCCCCGGTCGAGAGGCTCATCGCCGACATGGCGCGCGCCAAGGTCGATAAAGCGATCCTGGTGCAGCCCAGCGTCTATGGCCGCGATCACAGCTATCTGATCGACAGCGTCAAGACGGCGCCCGACCGTTTCATCGGCGTCGGCCTCGTCGATCTGCGCTCGGCGACACCACGGGAGGATTTCCTCGATCTCGTCGGCAAGGGGCTCGGCCGGGGCTTACGCCTCAACACGATCCAACGCGGCGATGTCACGCGGCTCGCCGGTCCGGATTATCGCGGCCTCTTCGATACTGCCGAAGACATGCGGGTTTCGGTCGCCTTTCAGATGGATATCGAGCAAGCGCCGGTGATCGCCCGGCTGGCGGAGCAGCATCGCGCTTTGCCGCTGATCGTCGATTATCTCGGACCTGAGATTCACGCGCGAAACGATGCCGCGCCCTATCTCGACCTTTTGGCGGCGCATCCCAATATCTACTTCAAGCTGCTGTGCACGGCGGAAGATACGAAAACCGCCTATCCCTTCCCCGATGTCGTCGCCTTCTATCGGGCGGTACTCGCCCGTTTCGGGGCGGAACGTCTCATGTATGGCTCCGACTATCCGGGGGCGGCGAATATCTGCGCCTATGAAAAGCTCATCCAATGGGGCGAGGACTTTCCGGGCCTTGGTGCTGCCGACAAGGCGCTGGTCATGGGCGGGACGGCGGCGCGCCTGTTCGGGATTTCTCGATAAAAGACGTAAGACAAGTTTATGTCTTGGGTTGACTTGGGCGGGAATGACGGGTTAGGACTGGCGTCGCTTCTCGCAACCCTCATCTCGCCGACAGGAAAAGCCAGTGCATAGTGATCCGGGAAAATCGGTCGTGGCGGTGCCGCCGCTGGCCCGAAATGACGATCTCACCCTCAATGTCGCCGCCAATGCGGCGCTCATCCGTCATCTCGAGGCGGGCGGCGTGTCGACGCTGATGTATGGCGGCAACGCCAATTTCTACAATCTGGGCTTGAGCGACTTTCCGCGTGTCCTCGACATGCTCATCGAGCTGGCTCAGCCGACGAGCTGGATCATTCCCTCGGCCGGTCCGGATTTCGGCAAGCTCATGGACCAGGCACGTTATCTGCGCGAGCGGCCGTTCCCGACGGCGATGGTGCTGCCGGCGAGCGGCTTTTCGACCGATGCCGGCACCGCCGACGGAATCAGCCGGTTCGTCGAGGCCTTCGGCCGTCCCGTCATCGTCTATCTCAAGGCGGAGAACTATCTCTCGGTGGCCTCGGTCGCGCGGCTCTGCGACAAGGGCCTGGTCAGCGCCATCAAATATGCCATCGTGCGCGACGATCCGGGCCGGGATCCGTATCTGAGCGAGCTGGTCAAGGTCGTCGACCGGTCGCGTATCATCAGCGGCATCGGTGAGCGGCCGGCCGTCCAGCATTGGCGCCAGTTCGGGCTTAGGGCCTTCACCTCGGGCTCCGTCGCGATCGCGCCGAGGCTCTCGAGCGCGCTGCTCGCGGCTTTGAAAGCGGAAGCCTATGACGAGGCTCAGCGCCTGCGCGAGCTTTTCCTGCCTTTCGAAAACGAACGTGACGGCATCAATCCGACCCGCGTGCTGCATGACGGGGTGACGCTTGCCGGCATCGCCGATATGGGGCCGATCCTGCCGTTGATGTCCAATCTCAACGAGAGTGAGCGCGCCCGCGTTGCGCCGGCGGCGCGGCAACTGTGGACGCAGGACACCGCATTGGCAAAGGCGGCGTAAGCTTCTTCAGGGTTCAATGCTGTCGCTGAGGACGCGCAGCCTGGCATTGTCGATATGGGTGCGCATGGCGTTGCGGGCTTCCTCCGGCTCCTCGGCGGCAATCGCGGCGAGGATGCGGCTGTGCTCCTGCTGGACGAGCTGCAGGCGCCTGGTGCTCTGGCGCAGCGACAGGGTGCGGGCGAGCTCCATGCCGCGCAACGTATGTTCGGAGAGCACTTCCATCATCTGGACGAAGATCTGGTTCTGCGCCGCGGCGCCGATCGCCACATGGAAGGCCTGGTCGGCCTCGCTGCCGATCTCGCCCCTGGCGATGACATTCTCGAGCTCGTCGAAAGCGCGCTTCATGCGCTCGAGATCGGCTTCGGTGCGCCGCGTGGCGGCGAGAAAGGCCGCCTCGCCTTCGAGCCCGATGCGGAATTCCATGCAGCGCATCAGCCCGGCGATGTCGTCGATCGGCGCCAGCAGCGAAAAAGCCTGGTTCGGCCGGCGCTGGACGAAGGTGCCGGAACCATGGCGCGAGATCACGACGCGATCGGCCTGGAGGCGCGACAGAGCTTCACGGACCACCGGCCGCGAGACGCTGTAGAGCTCGCAGAGCTGGCTCTCGGACGGCAGCTTCTCACCCTCGGGCAGGGCGCCGGAGACGATGCGGTCGAGGATCTGGCCATAAAGCTGGTCGGCGAGCCGGGAAGGCCGGCTCGGTGACTGCACTTGCCATTCCGTCTTGCTGCGCCGCGGCTTTTCGCTGGATTTGCGAGCCAAACCTCGTCTCCCGTCTTACTCGTTCTGGCGCGTGTCGCCCGCGCTGGTTGCAGCCCCGCCTCGTGTTTGCAGCATCGCCCGATCTTCTGCAAGTCCCCCTAAGGGATGGCTTGCCCAAAGATGTAAGATAAGTTTACAATTATGCCGCCGCATCCATCAAGGGACAGGAAATCCAATATCATGACCGCTAACTTCACCGACCGCCTCGCAGCCCTGGGCGCCGAGCTGCCGCCCGTCGCCAAGCCGGGCTCGCCCTTCTTCCTGCAAGGGGTGGTCATGGGCAATATGGTCTTCATGTCGGGGCAGATCCCGCGGCGCGGCGACGACATCATGTTCAAAGGCCGCCTGGGCGACACGCTCAGCAACGAGGATGGCTACAAGGCGGCCAGGCTCTGCGCGCTCAACCTCCTGGTCCAGCTCAACGAGGCGCTCGACGGCCGCATCGACCGGGTGAAGCGCTTCCTGAAGCTCACCGTCTTCGTCAATGCCGCCCCATCCTTCACCGATGCATCGAGCGTCGCCAATGGCGCCTCGGAGCTGCTCATGGAAGTCTTCGGCGATGCCGGCCGGCATGCGAGGAGCGCCATCGGCGTCGCCACCTTGCCGCGCGGCGTCGGCGTCGAAGTCGAGGCCATTGTGGAAATCACGCCATGACCCAGGACCCGGCCGCCCACCTCGCAGGCACGGCGCCGCGCCGGCGCGATCCGCGCTATGATCTCCTGTTCGAGCCGATCCGCATCGGCCCCAAGGTGATGAAAAACCGCTTCTACCAGGTGCCGCAATGCACCGGCGCCGGCCATCCGCGGCCGGGTTCGAATGCCGGCCATCGCGCCGTCAAGGCGGAAGGTGGCTGGGGCGGGCTGTCGACCGAATCCTGCTCGATCCATCCGGAAGTCAACCAGACCGGCTCGACCAATACGACGATGTGGGACGAGGGCGACGTCATCAATCATCGCCATATGGTCGACGAGGTCCATAAATGGGGCGCGCTCGCCGGTGTCGAGCTCGGCGCCGGCGGCGTAAAGGACAATCTGTGGAGCCGCTATGTGGCGCCGGCCTTCGACCGCTTTCCCTCGGGCGGCGTGCCCAAGGTCTATACCTATGCCGCCACCGAAGAGGACATCGCGCGCGTCATGCAGATGTATGAGGACGCGGCGCGGCGCGCCAAGGATGCGGGCTTCGACATCCTCTATATTCACGGCGCCGCCGGCGTCTTTCCGGTGCATGCGCTGTCGCGCCATTTCAACCGCCGCACCGACGGGTATGGCGGCTCGTTCGAGAACCGCGCCCGCTTCTGGGTCGAGGCGCTGGAACGCTTGAAGAAGGTGGCGGGCGATCACTGCGCGGTGGCGACGCGCATCTCGATCGACGATCTTGCCGGGCCCTGGGGGCTCGAGCTCCATGATGAAGGCCTGGCTTTCGTCGAATACATCACCAAGCTCGGCCTGGTCGACATGTGGGACGTCATCATCGGCGGCTCGGGCGAAGACATGTGGGGTGAGGATTCGGGCCCGTCGCGCTTCTACAAATCCAACCACCAGTCGCCGTGGAATGCCGAGGTCAAACGCCTCGCCAAGGTGCCGGTGGTGGGGGTGGGGCGGTTCACCGAGCCCGACGAGATGGTGCGGGTGATCCGTTCCGGCCAGCTCGACATCATCGGCGCGGCGCGACCCTCGATCGCCGATCCGTGGCTGCCGCGCAAGATCGACGAAGGCCGGGTCGAGGACATCTGCGAATGTATCGGCTGCAATGCCTGCGTGTCGCGCTTCAACCTCAACAACATGATCATCTGCACGCAGAATCCGACGGCTTTGGAAGAATACCGGCGTGGCTGGCACCCGGAGCGCTTCGAGCCCACGCCCAATCCCGAGATGGTGCTGGTGGTGGGGGCGGGGCCTTCCGGCCTCGAATGTGCCCGCGTGCTCGGCAAGCGTGGCTATGATGTGCATCTCGTCGAGGCGAAGGAGCAGCTCGGCGGCCATCTGCGCGATGTCGTGCGCCTTCCCGGCCTCGCCGAATGGGGCCGCGTCTATGAATATCGCGAGAGCCAGATCGCGCGCATGCCCAATGTGACGGTGATGCGCGGCACCGGGCTCGTCACGGCCGAGGACATCCTCGATTACGGGGCGCGGCGCGTCGTGCTGGCGACCGGTGCGCGCTGGGCCGGCAACGGCCTCGGCGCCAGCGGGCCCGACACGGTGCCCGGCATCGACGCGGCGCTCGATCATTTCGTCACGCCGGAGCAGTTCTTCGCCGGCAAGGCGATCGGCGATCGCGTCGTGGTGCTCGATTCGGACGGGTATTTCATGGCCATCAGCATCGCCGAGGTGCTCGCCGACCAGGGCAAGCAGGTGACGCTGGTAACGCATCTCGAAACCGTGGCGCCGATGACGGCGCTGACGCTCGAAGGCTACAATCTGCGCCGCATGCTGCGCGAAAAAGGCATCAAGGAGCGCACCGGCCACTGGGTCGACAAGGTCGAGAAGGTGGGCAATGGCGTCGAGGTCGTACTTTATGACCGCTATCGCGACGGCTCACGGCGCACCACCACGCCGACGACCGGCGTCTATCCGCGCCGGCTCGGCGACGCAGTCGAGATCCTCGACTGCGACAGCGTCATCCTGTGCACATCGCGCGAAGCGAAGACCGAGCTCTATGATGGCGTGATGGCGCTCAAGCCGCGCTGGCGGGAGGCCGGGCTCGAAACGGTGGTGCGCTCGGGCGACTGCCTGGCGCCGCGTTACCTGGCGGACGCCATCTTCGACGGCCACCGGATCGCGCGCGAATTCGAAAGCGTCAATCCGGAGCGGCCGAAAGCGATCATCCGCGAAAGGCAGATCTGGGGGCATGAAACCTTCCCCAAGCTCGGCGATCACGTGGTGTGAGGCGCGCCCGTCACTTAAGTATCGTCACCCCGGCGAAAGCTCTCGCCGGGGTGACGGAAATAGCGCGTTGATCCTCAGCGCTGCTTCTTCCACGCTTCGAAGGCCGCCAGCGTCTCGGCATTGGGCGGATAGAGACCGAAGGTCGACTGGCCGGCCAGCACACGTTCGGTGACGAAGTCCTCCATCAGCGTCTGCTCCTTGCCCTGGCGCGCCACCTCATCGGCGAGATGACGCGGAATGACCGCGACGCCTTCACGGTCGCCGACTATGATATCGCCCGGATAGACCGGCACGTCGCCGCAGCCGATCGGCACATTGATGTCGACCGCGTGATGGCGGGTGAGATTGGTCGGCGCCGAGCGGCCGCCGCAATAGACCGGATAATCGAGCGCCTCGATGGTGGGCGAATCGCGCAAGCCGCCATCGGTGACGACGCCGGCGGCGCCGCGCATCATGGTGCGGGTGACGAGAATGCTGCCGGCGCCGGCGGCGCGGATATCCTGGCGGCAATCGATGACCAGCACATGGCCTTGCGGGATCGTCTCGACGGCGCGGCGCTGCGGATGGCTGCGGTCCTCGAAGACGGCGGAGACGTCGATGTCCTCGCGCGACGGGATGTAGCGCAGCGTGAAGGCTTCGCCGACCATCGAGGGGCCGCCGGTGGTCAGCCGGTGCACCTTCTGCATGAAGGTGTTGCGCAAGCCGCGCGCCATCAGCTGCGAGGTGAGGGTCGCGGTGCTGATCTCAGCCAGCAGGGCGCGGGTTTCAGAGGAAAGGGGTTCGGTGCTCATCGTGAGGCTTCCTGGTTGCGGGGGCCGGATCAGAAGAAGGTGCGGATGGCGGAGACGACAGTGTAATCGTCGTCGACGACCGAGATCACCTGCCATTTGTCGAAGGTGGTGCAGGGATGCGAGATGCCGAAGGCGACCATGTCGCCAACGGCGAGGGGGCTCGTCTCGGGGATCTTGAGGTGGCAATGCTGATCGTTGAGCCCGGTCACCACGTGATCGGGGCCGATCGGGCGCAGGTCGGCGGCGGTGACGCCGGGGCCGGGGCGCAGCCATTTCAGCGGCGTCGGCATGGCCGAATCGAAGGAGATGTCACGCCGCCCGACGGTGAGCAGCGCCTTGCCGGGCTCGGGGCGCGATTGCACATAGGCCCAGACTTCGAGCGCTGCCTGAGGCCCGGGCCCCAGATCGTCGACCCAGCCATTGCGGGCGCGCAGCTGCTCGAAATGCGCCACATAGCTCGCCGAATCATGGGTGATGTAGCAGCCGCAGCGCAGCACGACGCGGAACGGGCGCGACAGCTTGGCGCTACTGAAATGCCGGGTCACCAGATCGTAGAAGACAGTGCCGCCGGCGGTGAGCAGGATCTCGCCGTCGCCGAACAGACTCTCGCGGTCGCAGCCCAAGGCGATGTCGAGAAGAAAAGTGAGGAAGCCGTCGACCACCTTGGCCGATTCATCGGGCGAGGGCCGGCGCAGCAGGCCTTCATAACCGCCGACGCCGCGCAAGGAGAGRTGAGGCGCCTCGGCCTTGACGGCGCGCGCCACGGCAAGCGCTTCTTCGAGCGTGCGGCAGCCGGTACGGCCGCCGGCAAAACCGCCTTCGATGATCACCTGGATAGGACGATCGAGCTTGCCGTCCCGCGCGGCGCGGCCGAGCTGGCGCACGGGGTCGACCGAATCGACAACGCCATAGCAGTCGAAGTCCTTGTCGCGCTTGAGCTCC
>NNBT01004262.1_pt1 | contig 11379 bp, 11 predicted proteins | sample 1173831 | NCBI WGS metagenome assembly NNBT01 (sample SAMN07173936, study PRJNA388173) | plant metagenome | isolation source: symbiotic tissue sample KVJ10 | place: Norway: Troms, Kvaloya island | reverse complement strand
GGCCGCAGCTTCATGCTGCAGACAGATTTCGCGAGGAGAAATTTCGACGAGATCGACAAGGAGGCGCTCGCCACCGACCGCCGGTTGGAGACGCTTTCCAGCACCCACGCCACCGTGAAGATGCTGCTCTTCGATGCCTGCCGCAACAACCCGCTGGAGAGCCGCGGCGCAACGGTCATCGAAAAGCCGGAAGAAACGGAGGCGCGCAGCCAGGACATGCTCATCGCCTTCTCGACGGCGCAAGGTGCCGTTGCGCTCGACGGCAGCGGTGATCACAGCCCCTTCGCCGAAGGCCTGCTCGGCAATATGAACAAGCCGAATGAGGAGCTTTCCGACCTGATGCGCTCGGTGAGCCTGCATGTGCGCGAGCGCACCGAAGGACGCCAGACGGTCTGGCTCGAAAACTCACTGACCAAAAGCTTCTTCTTCGCCAGCGCCGCCGCCGCCGCGCTGGTCTCGCCCGGCAAGGTGGTCGACCTGACGCCGCCCGAACCCGACGCCAGCATCGGCGTGATCTTTCCGCGGTCGAGCGATGAATTGCTGAGCCCGGCGGATCTCGAAGGCAAAGACGCGGCGACGTTGCGGCTCGCCCGTAACGAAATCTTCGCCCGCAATGGTCGTCTCTTCAACGATCCCGCCTTGCGCGCCCATTTCGAGAAGTTCGACTGGTATCAGGGCACGACCTACGAACCGAAGATCAACGCGGTCGAGAAGAAGAATATTGCGCTGATCCGCCAGTATGAGATGAACCAGTCGGCACCCCAGGCCGGTTTTCTGTTCGCCGATTCCGACCGCCGCCTGCTCACGGCGCCGGAGCTCAAGGGACTCGACAAGGCGCAGCTGCGCAACGCCCGCAATGAAATCTACGCTAGACGCGGGCGCAAATTCGTGCGCAAGGAAGTCTCCAGCTACTTCAAGCAATTCGACTGGTATCGCCCGCAATTCGGCGAAGTCGAGCTCACCTTTATCGAAACCAAGAATGTCGAACTGATCCAGAAGTTCGAAAAGGCCAAGTGAAGTCTCTCCTCGCCCTCCTCCTTCTGTGCCTCACCGTGTCGACCGCCGCCGCCGGCGAGCCCACTTATGGCGCGCCACCCGCCGATCTCGCCGATCATCTGGAGCGCCTCAAGCAGGCCTATCCGGATGTCATCGCGGATTATGACAAAGCGAAGCTGACACTGAAATCGGGAGCGACGATCCCGATGTCGGACGGCCGCCGCGACAAAAGCTTCGAAGGATTGCTCGACAATCCCGATATCGACGACATGTTCGCCATCCCCTATCCGGCGCATGCCAAACCGCAGGCGCCGGGCATCAATGTCGATCCGGGCCGCGTCCGTGTCGAAGCGCTGTTCCGCGCGCTCTACGGCGACTGCCGCAAAAGCGAGGCCGAGCTCAAGATGCGAGAGCTTCCCTGGTTCGGCGGCCATGTCCGCATCACCACGCGCCAGGGCGTCGACCGGGCGCTGGAAGCGGCGGCGCGCGACCTTGCGAAACTGCCCAAGCCGATGATGAAGTACCTCGCCCCCTCAGCCGGCACTTACAATTGCCGGGCGATCGCCGGCACCCAGCGCCTGTCGATGCACGCCTATGGCGCCTCGATCGACCTCAATACCGAATTCGCCGACTACTGGCGCTGGCGCAAGCCCGGCAAGGACGGGAAGATCGCCTGGACCAATCGCATGCCGGCGGAGATTGTCGAGATCTTCGAACGCCACGGCTTCATCTGGGGTGGACGCTGGTACCACTACGATACGATGCATTTCGAGTATCGGCCGGAATTGCTGGGGCGCTGAAGGTTGTCTCCGTCCCCTGGAAAATACGGATCGTCATCAGCACGCCGGCAGTCAGAATGATGATCCCGACCAGTTCGACATTAGTCGGGAAGCGGCCATGGACTCCTAAGCCGAATATCGTCCCGAATACGGTTTCCGAAACCAGCAGCTGCGCCGAGAGCGCGACGGGAATTCGTTGCGACGCAAAGGTCCATGCCCAGGCGCCTCCAATCGAGGCGAAAAACGCCAGTAACGTCCCCCAGAAAAGGAGAGGCGCGGCGGTCCCCCAGGACAGGCCGAGCTCGGGAATGCTGAAAACACCCAATGCCAAGCCAACAGGCATGAGAAGCAACATCTCGAAACCGCTCCCGACCAGGATGAGCGCAGTCCAGATCCCGGCATTCATTCCCGGACGCTCGGCGAGCGCCTGCTGATTGGCGACGCCAAACCAGGTCCACAGACCCACAGCGCCGACCGCCAGCAATATCCCGAGCACAGGTGATTGCGCCGTTGCCATGCTCGCAGCGTCGAACACGCTGAGATTCACGAGCACTAGACCAATGGCCGTCACCAGGATCGAAAAGGACAAGGCCTGCCAGGAAACCGTTTTCCGGCTCAGATTTCCGACAATCGCAAGGACGACGGGAACCAGGCCGAGCGATGCCGGCGCGATCACCGGACCGGCATAAATGGCGGCGCCGGCGACGGTAAGGAAATAGGCGAGATAACCGATGAGACCGAGATAGAAGGCGACCAGATAGTCCTTCGATTTTAGCCTCTTCACATCACCCCTCCTCCAGATGAGGAAGAGGGCCGCCAGCACACTGGCAATGACAAAGCGGATCAGCGCGAAATCGAAGATCGAATACGCGTCGATGACAAAAGGAACGACAAAATTCAGGGACCAGGCAAAGGCCGCGAAAAGCGCGGCGAGAATGCCAAGCAAGTAGGAATATCTGACGAACACGGCCTCAACACTCCCTGCTGATGCCGGGGAGATATTGTTTCCATTTCTGGAAAGAAACGCCTATTATTGGCAGATCACTTTCCAGAAACAGAACGATGAACTGGAACGATATCCGCTACCTCCTGGCCGTCAGCCGCCATGGCGGCCTGACCGGTGCGAGCCGCGAGCTGAAGGTCAGCCAGTCGACGGTCGCGCGGCGGATCGAGACTTTGGAAGCGGCCCTCCGCACACGCCTCTTCGAGCGCCATACGAATGGCTATGAGCTGACCGAAGCGGGGCGCGGGATGGTCGACCGGGCCATTCCCATCGAATCCCGCATGGTTGAGTTGCTGGATGATTTCAAAGGGCGGGACACCGAGGTCTCGGGCGTCGTCAGGATATCGACCATCGAGACTCTGGCCGTTCCCATTCTCATTCCCCGCCTCGCGGCCTTCCGGCAAACCTATCCGGGACTTTCACTCGGCATCGCCATCCAGGCGTCGTTCGCGCGATTACCGCAACGCGAGGCGGATATCGGATTGCGCCTCTGCCGGCCCGAGCAAGGTCTGTTCATCGTCAAACGCCTCGGCTCGATCAGCTTCGGGCTTTACGCCGCGCCGGATTATCTGGCGCGCCATCCGGTGGAAGACGGTTCTTCGCCGGTCAGTGGCCACCAGCTCATCGCCTGGGCCGACCCGCTATCCTATATTGCGCTGCCGCGGCTGATGAAATCCTGGACGACGGAAAGCGGCACGGCGCTCAATGTCGATTCAATGCAGGCGCAGGTTCTCGCGATCCGCTCCGGCTTCGGCCTTGGCATCCTACCCTGCATCATGGCCAATCGAGATCAGAGCCTGGTGCGGGTGAATGCCCGGCAGTTTCACCATGAAGAGACAATCTGGCTCGTGGTGCACAGCGACATTCATCGCGCACGAAGAATCAGGATCGTTTCCGATTTCCTCGAAGCGACGATACAAGAGCAGCAACCTGCGCTGTCGGGCGCGGATGAGTTGCCCGTCCCCTGATCACGGCGTTCCCAGCGTCAGATCGTTCGCCGAAAACGGCTTGGTCCAGCCGGTCAGCCGATAGCTGCCGATCAGCTTGCCATTGTCCGAGATCATCACCTTATTGCTGCCGCCGGCGCTGGCGCGCAGCAGCTGGCGCACCGCCCGAAGCACATCCGCGCGTTTGCCCTCGGGCACCGCCTCGGTGGAAACGATCTTGAGCTGCACCACGCCGCCGGTCTGCAGCCAGGTCACCTCGACATCGAGCGTTTCATTGGACACGGTCAGCATTGTGCGCACCGGTCCGCCACTGCCTTCGACGGCCCAGACTGGGCTTACCCAAAGGCAAAGCAGGATTGCAGCGAGCCGCATTGTCATCGCCCAGTCCTCCTTGTAGAGGGGCACAACCGTCCTTTCCTTGATATAATATGGCAACCTCTCCGCAACAGCATAATGCGCCCCTGACCGGCATCCTTTTGATGCTGGCTGCCATGCTTATTCTGCCGTTCCTCGATGTCGCGGCAAAATTCCTGGGCCAGATGAACATGCCGGTGATCGAAAGCGTGTGGGCGCGCTTCTTCTTCGGCACATTGGTTAATCTGCCCTTCGTGCTCAGGAATCGGCCGGTCAGCGTGCTCAAATCCAATATGCCGGTGATGCACACGGTCCGCGCCGCCCTCGTGCTCGCTTCGACCGCACTGTTCTTCCTCGCCCTTCACTATCTCCCGATCGCCGACACGCTCGCCATCTACTTCGTCCAGCCGCTGATCGTCACCGTGCTGTCGCCGGTGATCCTCAAGGAACAAGTGGGATTGCGTCGCTGGATCGCCGTGGTCATCGGTTTCATCGGGACACTGATCATCATCCGCCCGGGCTTCCAGGAGATCAATGCGGGTGTGCTGCTGGCGCTGCTCTCCGGCACCACCAGCGCCATCTACATGATCCTGACCCGGCGCATTGCCGGGCGCGCCGAGCCGATCGTCACCATGTTCCATACCAATGCCGCCGGCGCCGTGCTCAGCACACTGATGGTCGGCTTCTTCTGGGTGACGCCGAGCCMCGAGCAATGGGGCCTCCTGCTCCTCATCGCCGTCATCGCCTTCGTCGGCCATTACCTGGTGATCGCCGCCTATCACTATGCCGAGGCCTCGCTCCTGGCCCCCATGGCCTATGCCGAGATGATCATGGCGGTAGTCTGCGGCTGGTGGTTCTTCAGCGACCTGCCCGACCGCTGGACCTTCACCGGCGTCGGCATCCTCATCGCCTGCGCGATCTATATCTCCTATCGCGAGCGCGTGCGCGGTGTGCCGGTCGAGCCGACGCCGCCGCAGCCTTAATCCGTTTCCGCGATACAGAGCATGTGCCCGTCCGACGCCACCAGCCTGATCGGCACGCCGTAAGTTTCAGACAGGACTTCGGCCGTCAGCAGATCCCGCGTCCTTCCGAGGCGCGGTGGATGATGCGGTGACAGGATGAGCGTTCGATCGGCCAGCGCATAGGCCTGATCGGGCGCGTGGGTGGTGAAGATGACGGCAAGGCCGGCCTTGGCCAGGCGGCGCAGCAAGGCCAGGAGTCGCGCGGTATTGGCGAAATCGAGATGCGCCGTCGGCTCATCGAGGATCATAAGCCGAGGTGCCTGCACAAGCACGCGGGCGATCTGCACCAGTTGGCGCTCACCGCCGCTGATTTCGGTATAGGATGCTTCGGCCAGGTGAGCGATGCCGAGGGTCGTCAGTGCCTCCAACGCAAGACGCGCCTCCTTCGGACCAGGCCGCTCGAACAAGCCAAGATAGGGCGCGCGTCCCATTTCGGCGATGGCATGGACGGCGAAGGCGAAGACCGCTTCGTCGCTCTGCGGCACCAGCGCCAGATGACGGGCGATTTCGTTGCGCGAAAGCTCCGTCATGTCTTGCCCGGCGACATGAATCGCACCGGTCGTGGCGGGAGCGAGGCCTGAAAGACATCTGAGCAAGGTCGATTTGCCGATGCCGTTGGGCCCCAGGATGCAGAGAATCTCACCTTCGGCAATATCGAGGCTCACGCCGTTGAAGACCGGCTTTGATCGGCCGGCATAGGAGAAGCCCACTCTCTCGGCGGCGAGGATCACGCCCATCCGAGCGATCCCCGCCGCAGCAGTAGCATGAAGGCGGGCGCGCCGACCAACGCGGTCAGAATGCCCAAAGGTATCTCCGCCGCGGTGACGGTGCGGGCGATGTCGTCGATGAGAAGAAGATAACAGGCGCCCAAGGACAGCGTCGTCGGCAGCAGCTTGCGGAAATCGGGACCGACGAGGATGCGGGCGAAATGCGGGATCACCAGCCCGACCCAGCCGATGATGCCGCTGATCGCCACGGTCGAGGCGGCGACCAGAGTGGCGAGGAGAACAATGAGGAAGCGCAAGCGGCCGACTTCCAGGCCCAATATGCCCGCCTGCTCGTCACCGAGGGACAGGATGTTGATGCGCCAGCGCAGGAGGAGCAGCAGGATGGAGGCCGGGATCATGACGATGAGAACCACCACGACATCCTCCATCGACACCGCCGACAGCGAGCCCAGGAGCCAGAATTCGATCACCGGGAGCTTCGAATGCGGGTCGGCGACATATTTGAGCAGCGACAGAAGTGCTGTGAACAGCGAGCTCACGATGATGCCGGCCAGCACCAGGACCAGCGTCGAACCGGCGCGGTAGAGACGGTTCATGAAGAAGCACAAGGCCACCGCGGCGAGCCCGAAGACGAAGGCCAAGGCTTGTGTCGCATAACGCTGCTCGAAAAGCAGGATGGCCACGGCTGCGCCGAAACCGGCGCCGGCCGAGACGCCGAGCGTGAAGGGCGAAACCAGCGGATTGCGGAAGACGCCTTGATAGCAGGCCCCCGCCAGCGCCAGCCCGCCGCCGACCGCCATGGCGGCCAGAAGGCGCGGCAGGCGCACATCGAGGACGACGGAGGCGACGAGCGGCGGCCAGTCGGGCTCGATCGGCAGGAATTGCGCGGCGATGATGCGGATCACGGTGAGCGGCGGCACCGGATAACGCCCGAGCAGGAAGGACAGCAGGAACAGGACGACCGGCAAGCCGAGAAGGACGGCGCCTCCGATCAGACGACGCTCCCTCCCCGTGGCGGACATCGGCTCAGTGCGGCCCGGTATAAGGCTGCCCATAGAATTTCGTGTAGAAAGCGTCGACTTCCTTCTGCATGTCGATATCGGCGAACTGCTCGGGATAGAGCTTCTTGGCCATCCACAGTTCGCCCAGCGCCAGAGCCTCGGGCAGCGGATAACCCCACGGTTTCACATATTCGGGTGTGATGTAGATGCGGTTGTTCTTGACCGCGTCGGTCTCTTGCCAGGCCGCGCCCTGCCGGATCTCGTCGGCGACCGGCGCATAGCGGTCCTGGACGAAGATCACCTGCGGGTTCCAGGCGAGCACGTCCTCCATCGACACTTTGGTGGAGCCTCTGACGGCCGTCGCGACATTGATGCCACCCGAGCGCTTCATGATGACGCCGGTATACTTGCCCGAGCCATAAGTGCTCATCTTGGGGTTCGCCATATAGAGGCGGACGCGATCGGCATCGGCGATCGTGGCGACACGCTCCTCGACCCGCTTGCGGTTGGCGAAGGCGAAGTCCAGCAGCTCCGCGGCGCGCTCGGACTTGCCGACGATCTCGCCAATCAGCTTGACGCCGATCCTGAGCCCTTCCGCATAAGCGACATCGTCATCGGCGAAGGTCGGGTTGAGCTTCGGCGCCTCGACGCCCTCGCCTTTCGACAGCGATATGCCGACGACCGGCACGCCGGTCTTGGCGATCGCTTCGATCATCTCGGGCGGCGCATAATTGGTGACGAAGACGACATCCGGCTTGAGGCTCAACACCTCTTCGACATTGGCGGCGGAGAGATCGCCCGGCATCGGCAGGCCTTTAAGCCCCGGCGCATATTTATCGAGGCCCGGAATAAGGCTCGGCCAGCTCTTCAGCACGCCGACGACCTTATCGGCAGCGCCGAGCTCCACCAGGATGTCGAGCGTCTGATGCTGCAGCACGACAATGCGGTTGACCTCGGCCGGCAACGTCACGGTGCGGTTGAGCTGGTCTACGATCGTGCGGGTCTCGGCCCGCGCCGCATTGGGAAGAGCGCTCAGGCAGAGAAGAGCAAGCGCCAGAAAGGCACGCCGGTGGAAAGACATCGGACCCCCAATTTCAAACTTCGTTATATCCGATGGTATATATCGATGGCCGGCAGCCAGCAATGGCTGCAAGGGGTCAGGCGTCGGCGGAAAGTGCGACCGGCAGAAAACCCGCTTGCCGGATCAGCTCTTGGCCGGCAGGCGACATGAGAAAAAGGGCGAAGGACAAGGCAGCGGGCGATGCGTCCTTGAGCGCAGCCAGGCCATATTCGGGAACGACATTGACCGCTTCCGGAAGCTCGACAATGCCGACGTCCCCGAGCCCGCGCGCCAGGGGCACGAGTCCGGTGGCGTAGCCCAGGAACAAATGGACGGTTCCCCCAGCCAGAGCGCCACCGACGATATCGTAAGAAGGCGGCAAGGCGGCCGTGGGCACCGAGCCGCCGACAAGCTTTTGCGCCTTGGCGTCGAGGATCACATAAGCCCCTGCCCGCATGTCGTCGATGCGCCGGAATATCTCCCAGGCGTAGTCGCCGGAAGGATCGTTCATCGGCGTCGATGTTCCGATCCGGATCGCCGGGTCGAGAACGCGGTCGAGGAAATTGTCCTGCGTGATGCCGGCATCGCGGCGGACCAGAGCCACCATGCGATTGCGGGCGAAGAGAATGGGTGATGCCGCAAGCCCCGTCCGGTGAAGCCGGACGGGATGCGCCATGTTCGCCGACAGGAAAAGATCGGGCCGGTCGCCACGTTCTATCTGCTCGCGCAACAGGCCGGCGGGACCGTGCCGGACGGTGACAGCGATGCCGGTATCCTTGGTGAAGGCGCCCGCGACGAGCGGCAGCGCATTTCTGAGGCTGCCCGCGGCATAGATCGCGACGGCAGCCGGCATCAGGTCAATGCGCCGGGGCCGGTTCGTCGCCGGTCCGCAGCCGGAGCAGATACCAGACGATGAACACCCCCACCGCCTTGCTTAGCACTTCCATCGAGAAGGCGGCCGGGGTGAGGTAATTGGCGAGATACTGGAAGGCCAGCGTATCGAGCGGCACCGCGACCAGGCTCGAGATCAGGATGCGTTGCTGCAGGGGCTTCCGGGTGAAGGAATAGATCGCCCAGTCCGTCATCTCGGACAGGATGAAGGCGGTTATGCTGGCGATGGCGATCGCCGGATCGACCATGAAATAGGTGATGATGCCGGCGACGAGCGTCGCCAGCAGGATCTTGTGGCCGACCTGCCTCTGCCCGTAGTCACGGAGCACGAAGACGAAGCCGACCACCAGATTGGCAAGATAAAGGTCACCGAATACCGTCGGCCATGGCGAAACGGCCACGAAGAGCCAATTCACCAGGACGATCGACACTATGTAGACGGCGACCCACATCGGCTTAGCCCACGATCTCCGCGGCCTTGAAGCAGAGCTTGATCTCCTTCTTGGCGTTGTCGGCGCTATCCGAACCATGGACCGAATTGGCCTCGATCGATTCGGCGAATTCCTTGCGGATGGTGCCCTTATTGGCATTGGCCGGGTTGGTGGCGCCCATGACATCACGGTACTTGGCGACCGCCTTTTCGCCTTCCAGCACCTGGATGACGATCGGGCCCGAGGTCATGAACTTGACCAGGTCCTTGTAGAAGGGACGCTCCTTGTGGACCTTGTAGAAGGTCTCAGCGTCCTTCTTTTTCCACTTCACGCGCTTCTGGGCGATGATGCGGAGGCCGGCGCCTTCGATCTTGGCGTTGATGGCGCCGGTCAGGTTGCGACGCGTCGCGTCCGGCTTGATGATGGAGAGCGTGCGCTCTTTGGCCATTAAAATCCCCTTGGGTTTTGCTGATAAACGTCGGGCCGCCTTATAGCGGCGGCCCGGACAGGCTTCAAGTAGCGGTGGAGCGGCCTTTTCGGCCTATTCGGCCTGTTCGGCCTCGCCCACCAGCGGCGTCACGCGCCGGAAGGACACCCGGCGGTTCTCCTCCTCGGGCTCAGCGGTCGGGATCTTGAGATACCGCTCGCCATAGCCCGCCGTCACCAGGTTGCGGGGCTCGATAGCATAGTAGCTGGTAAGCGCCTTTTTAACCGCCTGGGCACGCTCGCGCGACAGCTTCAGATTATAGGCATCCGATCCCACCGCGTCGGTATGGCCCTCGATCATGAAGACCTCGTCGGGATGGGCGGCCAGGATCTTCTCCACCACCTCGGCGACACGGTCGAGATTCTCGACCTCCTCCTCGCGCAGGAAGGATTCGTTGAAGCCGAAGTTGATGTTGTCGATCTCGATGGCCGGCATCGCGGTGCGGATCTCGGGCTCCTCCTCGATCTCGGCCACCGTATAGCGGCGCGGGATCTTGCGGCGCGGCGCCGTGACCAGATAGTCCTCGAGCTCCTCATCGTCGATCTCATCGATGAAGGCCGACGGCGGCGGCTCACGGTCTCCGCCCAGATTGATATTGATATCGATCCGGATGTCGTTGCGGTCGCGCCGGTCGCGCCAATAGCGCTCGCGCTCGTCCCGGTCGCGTCTCAGCCAATGGTCACCGAGATAGCGCCGGTCGCGGTCCATCATGTCGCGCCAATAGGCCCGCTCGTCGTCGCTGTAGCGGTCGTCATAGATCACCACGCGATAGATCTCGATGCGGCGGCGCAATTCGCCCTCCTCGAGCTCATCCGACCGGCGTCGGTCGCGCAGGATGTCGCGCTCGGCCCAATTGTCCCAGCGGCGATCCTGATCACGGTCGCGGCGGCGCGGGAAGCGGTCGCGCTCTTCGTCCTTCCTCTCCTCGACGACCACCTTTTCGGCGACGCGGTTACGGTAGAGGTCGCGTTCCTCCTTGAGCCGGCGGCGCAGCTCACGCTTGGTGTCGCGCGAGAGCTCGTTGTCGGAGAGAAGGTCGCGCATGCCGTCGAGACGCGCCCTGGCCTCGTCGTCCTTCAGCTGATCGGAGCGCCGGTTGTCGTCCAGATAGGACTTGGCCTTGGCTTCAGCCTGCGGCGTCGCCTTGGTGTTGTCGAGCTTCTCGACATCCTTCTTGTCGAGAGTGACGGTCGGCTGGCCCGGCTGGTCGCTCGTCACCACTTCCTGGCCTTGCGCGTTCTTCGTCGGCTCGGCGATAGCCGGCTGCTCGCCGGCCGGCTTCTCGGCCGTCGTCGGCTGCTCGCCGGTGGGCTGCTCCGTCGTCGTCTGCTCGGTCGGCTGCTGGCCGGCGGGCTGCTCTGCCGTCGGCTGCTCAGGCGGCTTGCCGGCCTTGCCGCCGCCCTGCTCGCGCGCAATGGCTTCGGTGCGGGCCTGCTTGGCCTTGCCGGCCAGCTCCTGACGGACATCGTCCGACAGACCCTTCATTTTCGACAGGTTGCGGCCGGCCCTGATCCGCTGGCGGAKCTCCGCGTCGGACAAGTCGCTCGCCGGACGCGTATCGGAAAGATATTGCGAGACTTCGGCCGGGACGTTGCCGCCGGCGGGGGTCTCCGGCGTCGTTTCGCCGGTCGTCTGCTCGGGCGTCGGCTGCTTGGCCTGCTCCTTCTTTTCCTTCTTTTC
>NNBT01000134.1_pt1 | contig 11384 bp, 8 predicted proteins | sample 1173831 | NCBI WGS metagenome assembly NNBT01 (sample SAMN07173936, study PRJNA388173) | plant metagenome | isolation source: symbiotic tissue sample KVJ10 | place: Norway: Troms, Kvaloya island | reverse complement strand
ACCGCGCTGCTTCACCATTACACCTTTACGTTCCTGAAAAAGCCTATGCAACCTACTAATCCTAACCAATTTACAGAAAAAGCCTGGGAAGCGATCGCCCATACCCCGGATATTGTTAAACAATATCAACAACAGCAAATTGAAAGCGAACACCTGATGAAAGCGCTGCTAGAACAAGATGGTCTAGCAATTGGGATTCTCACTAAAGCGGGTGTTAACCTCCAAAAACTGCGCGATCGCACTGAGCAATTTTTTCAACGTCAACCGAAAGTATCTGGTAATAGTACCTCAGTATACTTAGGACGCAGCTTAGATACACTTCTAGATCGAGCAGACGGATATCGCAAAGAGTTTGAAGACGAATATATTTCAATTGAACACTTATTGCTGGCTTACGCTAAAGATGACCGCTTTGGCAAAGCTTTATTCCAAGAATTTGGTTTAGACGAAGGCAAACTCAAAGATATTATTAAACAAGTTCGTGGGAGCCAAAAAGTGACCGACCAAAATCCAGAAGGCAAATACGAAGCACTGGAAAAATACGGGCGTGACCTTACAGAAGCCGCCCGTAAAGATCAACTTGATCCAGTGATTGGGCGAGATGATGAGATTCGTCGTACCATCCAAATTTTGTCACGCCGCACCAAGAATAACCCCGTGTTAATTGGTGAACCTGGTGTTGGTAAAACTGCGATCGCTGAAGGGTTAGCACGACGAATCGTTGCTGGTGATGTACCCAAGTCCCTCGAAAACCGCAAGCTAATCGCTTTAGATATGGGTGCTTTGATTGCGGGGGCAAAATTTCGGGGTGAATTTGAAGAACGCCTGAAAGCAGTATTAAAAGAAGTTACTGAATCTCGCGGTGATATTGTTTTATTTATTGATGAAATTCACACCGTTGTCGGCGCTGGTGCAACTCAAGGCGCGATGGATGCAGGTAACTTATTAAAACCGATGTTGGCGCGAGGCGAATTGCGCTGTATTGGGGCGACAACCCTAGATGAATACCGCAAATATATCGAAAAAGATGCGGCTTTGGAAAGACGCTTCCAGCAAGTCTATGTGGATCAGCCCAGTGTAGAAGATAGTATTTCAATTTTGCGCGGGTTGAGAGAACGTTATGAAAACCACCACGGGGTAAAGATTTCTGATAGTGCTTTAGTTGCAGCAGCAATCTTGTCGAGTCGTTATATTAGCGATCGCTTTTTACCTGACAAAGCTATTGACTTAGTAGACGAAGCGGCTGCTAAACTAAAAATGGAGATTACCTCCAAACCAGAAGAACTCGACGAAATCGACCGCAAGATTCTGCAATTGCAAATGGAGCAGTTGTCTCTGCAAAAAGAAAGCGATGCCGCTTCTCGTGAACGTCTAGATAGACTAGAAAAAGAAATTGCGGATTTTCAAGAAGAACAAAGAACGCTAAACACTCAATGGCAGTCTGAAAAAGATATTATTGACAAAATTTCGTCGGTTAAAAAAGAGATTGAACGCGTTAACTCGGAGATTCAGCAAGCAGAACGCGACTACGAACTTGAAAAGGCTGCAAAGTTAAAATATGGTACATTAACCGATTTGCATCGTAAATTGGAAGCAGCAGAAAGTGAGCTAGCAAGCACTCAAAGAAGTGGTAAATCACTATTACGGGAAGAAGTCACAGAAGGTGATATTGCTGAAATTATTTCTAAATGGACAGGAATTCCCATCAGCAAGTTGGTGGAATCGGAGAAAGAAAAACTGCTGCATTTAGAAGATGAACTGCACCGTCGGGTAGTTGGACAAGAAGAAGCAGTCACAGCTGTAGCCGATGCAATTCAGCGATCGCGCGCTGGATTGGCCGATCCTAATCGTCCCATCGCTAGCTTTATTTTCCTTGGGCCGACGGGTGTGGGTAAAACCGAGTTGGCGAAAGCGCTGGCTGCGTATATGTTCGATAGCGAAGATGCGCTGGTGCGAATCGATATGTCTGAGTACATGGAGAAACACGCCGTCTCTCGCTTAATCGGTGCGCCTCCAGGATACGTGGGTTATGAAGAAGGCGGACAACTTACAGAAGCGATTCGTCGCCGTCCTTACTCAGTAATTCTCTTCGACGAAATCGAGAAAGCCCACCCGGATGTCTTCAATATCTTCTTGCAAATTCTTGATGATGGTCGTGTCACTGATGCCCAAGGTCATAAGGTGGACTTCAAGAACGCTATTATCATCATGACCAGCAACATTGGTTCGCAGTACATTCTTGATATCGCTGGGGATAACGCCCACTACGACGAAATGCAGCGTCGAGTCATGGAAGCAATGCGAAATAGCTTCCGTCCAGAGTTCCTGAACCGGATTGACGAAATCATCATCTTCCACGGTTTGGATAAGAAGGAATTGCGGCAAATCGTTCTATTGCAAGTGGAAAGATTGCGGCAAAGATTGAGCGATCGCAAAATATCTCTCAAACTATCGGATTCTGCACTTGACTTTTTAGCAGAAGTAGGGTATGACCCAGTATATGGGGCGCGTCCACTGAAGCGGGCGATTCAGCGAGAGTTAGAAACGCAAATTGCTAAATCCATCTTGCGCGGCGAATTCAACGACGGCAACACCATCTTTGTAGATGTGCAAAATGAAAGGTTGTCGTTTAGCCGTTTACCAGTTGAAGTTTTTACCGGATAATTACACCTGATAAATCACAGACAAAAACCCGTTTTCTGACAGAGAGCGGGTTTTTGAATTATCTATATATAGGTAAAGTGAAAATCCTATCAGCAATGCCTGAATTTTTTATTGAGTCTTACACATAACTTGTCGCATTTTACGCATATTTGCAGGCAACTCTAAATTCATCGCTTGTTGAATAAAAATAGATGGAATCGGAATTAGAGGTGTCGCTTGCACAGTATAAGCAAGTATTGTGCCATTACCACAATCTTGTAGTTCTAAATTGGCATTAAAGTCCTCAAAAGTCCCATTTACCATGCGAAATTGGATTTGCTGCCCCAGTACTTCTACAACATTGAGGTAAATTTCCACTTGAGCCGTAAAAAAGAAGAAGGCTTTTTGTGCTGCTTGATACAGACGTTTGACTTCACCTTTATGTACTACCTCACTCTTGGTGATATCGGGAAAATATTGTACCCAGCGCGGATAATCAGTTAATTGCTGCCAAACGTGCGATCGCACCATCGGCAAATACATCCAGGCTGTCACTGCGCCACCCGATAGCTTGTGCGATCGCGTTTCTAGCAGAATTTCACCCTGTACCAGCAACTTTTGCTTGTCTTGACTCCAAGCCATATCTGAACCTGCAATAATTGAATCTGATATATAAGACGCAGACATAATGATTAAGTTACTCCTCAACTCATCCACCTAAATAGAGTTGAAACTACAAGCCATAAAACTTGATTTAGATCCAACCCATTATTAAATTAATTCCAGTTTAATACTTATCTTTTCCGGAAAGGATAATTTTTTGCTCATCATTTCAGTTACTTTACTGTAAAAACTGTGTTTCTTATCACAATTAACATAATTAATACTTCAGTGAGTTTTGTTAAAGTACTACTTGTAGATGAAAAACTACGTTGTTAACAGCTAGAATGGCACAAACACGATTTAACATCAAGTACCTTAACCTAACGTTTGCATAGTATCTCTCGGTTTTTACGTGTTATTTCTGATGAAACTATAACTTCATCGTAACTTCATATTTTAATTATCAAGATCAAGTTTAATGTCTGTTGAGTTCAGAGGAAAATTAGGTGAATCAATCTTCTTTAAATCGTAGATTAATCCAGATTTTTGGTACACTTCTCGGCATTAGCGTTGCCGTCTGGGTACTGAGAGGTATTGGTATTCTCACTTTTATCCCAGGTGGAATTATTTGGCTCTTGCTACTTGGAGCGATCGCGATCGGAATTATTAGTTATGCCCAAAGGACATGGTGGCGTTTTTAATGACTAATGACTTTGCGAAACGGTTTGATTTTCATACCGTAGTCTCGTTTAAGAATTGTAGCTTGCCTATTTTGGCCACTGCCAAAAGTATTTAATAGGGAAGCAATGCCAACAATTTACGAGGGGAAAGGAACATGGCAAAGTATAAATGTACTGTTTGTGGCTATATATATGACCCAGCAGAAGGCGATCCAGATAGCGACATAGCACCGGGAACAGCCTTTGAAGATATACCAGAAGATTGGTCATGTCCAACTTGCGGTGCGACAAAAGCCGACTTTGAACCTGATGAAGAGTGAAAATAACAGCTAGCCTAGAAAGTAGGTGCTGTAAAAGAGACATTTTTGAAATTGTTACCGTTACAAATTGTAGTTATTGGGGGTGGGGCAGCAGGATTTTTTGGCGCGATCGCTTGTGCTAAAGCCAATCCTGATGCCCAAGTTACTTTACTCGAAGCTAGTCGTCAACCCCTAGCGAAAGTGCTAATTTCTGGTGGCGGACGCTGCAACGTGACTCACGCTTGCTTTGAGCCGGAGGAGTTAGTGCAAAATTACCCCAGAGGTGCAAAAGCTTTGCGGGGTGCTTTGACTCGGTTTGGGCCTCAAGATACAGTAGCTTGGTTTGCTGCTGGTGGAGTCTATCTCAAAACAGAAACTGATGGCCGGATGTTTCCTGTCACCAACACTTCAGAAACCATTGTGGAATGTCTAATTAAAGCGGTGGCGAAATCTGGGGTAAAACTCCGCATCGGTACGCATGTAACTTCGGTGAAACGAACCGCAGCAAATGGGGGGTTTGATATTCTTCTGAAGTCGGGAGAGACAATTAAATGCGATCGCCTACTTCTGGCGACCGGTAGCAGCCTTGCGGGTTATAAAATTGTCCGAGAGTTAGGTCATCAAATTGAACCGCCAGTACCCTCGTTATTTACCTTCAACATTCTCGATCAAAAGTTGCGGGAATTGGCTGGAGTTAGCGTTAACCCTGCTCAATTGCGGTTATCTGCGGGCGGAAAATCCCAATTACAACAAACTGGGCCATTACTAATTACCCACTGGGGTTTGAGTGGCCCGGCTGTTTTGAAGCTTTCTGCTTGGGGTGCGAGAGTTCTGCACGAAAGCCGCTATCAAGCCACATTATTGATTAATTGGCTGCCTGATTTGCACCAAGAACAAGTGCGAGAAAAAGTTTTAGCAGTTAAAGATGAATGGGGAAAGAAAGCGATCGCATTGCATCGCGGCGTCGATCTACCCCATCGTCTCTGGCAATATATCATTGCTCGTGCAGGCATTACCACAGAAGACCGTTGGGCAGAAATATCTAGTAAAACCTTAAATCAACTGGTGCAAGAACTTACTCAAGGACAATACTTAATCAACGGCAAAGGAGCCTTCAAAGAAGAATTTGTTACCTGTGGCGGTGTCAAGCTCAAAGAAGTCAACTTCAAGACAATGGAAAGTAGGTTAGTTCCTGGTCTTTATTTTGCCGGAGAAATCTTAGATATTGATGGCGTTACCGGTGGGTTTAACTTCCAGAGTGCTTGGACAACCGGGTATTTAGCAGGCGTGGCAATGGCGACTAGCCATGAATAGTCTGCCGATCCAAAATTGATGGATTTGGAGTGACACAAAGACGCGGAGATTTTTTCTCCGTGTTAACCCGAACCCATTTACCAGTTCTTTAGGAAGAAGCGATCGCTACTTAACTATATTTACTTATCAAAATTCTTACTAATCCTCCAGCATTTCCCACCTTGCCACTCTATATTCACACCAGCCACCCTAGAGAAGACAAATTTTTCCGGGTGTATTATTTTTTCATGAAAAATATATGAGTACTGATAAAAATGCTGCGTCTGCAATTACGTTGCAGGAAAGCCAGTATATGCTACATGGCTTTCCAGTGCTTGGTATTCCTGATGAGGAGCGGGCTGTAAAATACTTCAGCCTGAATCCATTTCTACCAAATGTCCAGAACCGTTGCCCGATTGAATGTGCCTATTGTGTCTGCCATCAAGACCGTGACTGGCATCATTATCCACAAAACTTTCAGGATGTCTCAGCTCCGGTTGACCTACTCGATCTTTTGCTAGACCACATTTTTGCTACCCAGGAGGGACAAAAGGGCTTTCCAATTTCACTATGCGATTACTCTGACCCTTTTATTCCAGCCCACCGAGAACGCGTACTATCAATTCTGGATGCACTGATTGACCGCAAAGCTGCCAACCTAGTTTACATCACCACCAAAGTCCATCCTGGTCAATCTTTTCTAGAACGCCTCAAAACAACTCTAGAGCGACCTCATTCCCTTCGAGTCACTGTCTTTGTTAGTCTACCACCCTTGAAACCAGGCTATGAGCAAGCCTCAATTCAGAGCCGGGTACAGTTACTGCAAGATTTAGTAAACCTTGGCATTCCCTGTTGTTGGTATCTGCGTCCACTGGTTGAAGAGTGGTTTGATGAAGCCTTAATGTGGCAATTAGCACGTACATTATTGCCTCATGTTTCTCGTCACGTTATTCTGTCCGGGCTTGTGATGTCTGAAGAGATTGAAGCGAGTCTATTAAAACAAGAATTAATCGTTCCAGAATGGGATCGTACACAACCAGGACGTAAGCAATACTTGTCATTAGAGTTTGAGTCAAAACTGCGCTCAATTCTCAGCACTGTCGCTAGCGAGCAAAATATTTCTCTCGGCCCGGTGATGGGACATCGGCTATGTGGTACAAATGGCAATCATGCCTATGGCTGCTTGATTTGCGCCAAACAAAACCGTTATTGCCAGCTTTTTCAACTTCATCACTATGGTGAAACGATCGCTGCCGAAGATAATCAACGCCTCAAGACGCTACTGAGACAAGATTCAGTGAAAGTAAGCTCACGAGAGCCATCAACAGAAGAATGTCAGTGAAGTAATCCAACCGGAAGCGAAGCTAGGAACAGTCTGATTGTTTTATCACTACGCATCTACAAAATTATTCTATTGGAGCATAAAGAGGGAAAATTATCTTGCAATTGTAGATCAATTTTGAACACACCCAACAATGAAATTCAGCGAAATCCTCCGTCAATTTGGTGACGCGGCCACCAATCATAGCCTGACTATTAACCCAGACCAAGACCCAGAAATTACAGGGGTAGCAGCCATTGATGAAGCTACCAACGGTACGATCGGTTACGTAGAAAGTGCAAAATTTAAATCTTTTGTCGGCAATACCAATGCTAGTGCTTTAATTTTGCCCCAGGACGAAAAATTGCAGGCGCTTGCACAAGAGAGGGGTATTGTCTGGCTAGCAACCCCAGATCCGCGATTATTGTTTGCCAAAGCGATCGCCCTTTTTTATCAACCATACCGCCCTATGCCAGAAATTCATCCCACCGCTGTGATTCACTCCACCGCAAAAGTTGGTAATGATGTTTATATTGGCCCCCATGCTGTGATTCAACAAGGAGTAGAAATTGGTGATGGTGCAATCATTCATCCCAATGTAGTGATTTATCCAGATGCCAAAATAGGCGATCGCACCACCTTACACGCCAACTGTACCATCCACGAACGCACACGTATCGGTGCAGATTGCGTCATTCACAGTGGTGCTGTCATTGGTGCAGAAGGCTTTGGTTTTGTTCCTATCCGTACTGGTTGGTTCAAAATGGAACAATCAGGCTATACAGTCTTAGAAGATGGTGTAGAAGTTGGCTGTAACACTGGCATTGACCGCCCAGCAGTGGGAGAAACACGGGTAGGTCGCAATACAGTAATTGATAGCTTAGTACAAATAGGTCATGGTTGCCAAATCGGTTCTGGTTGTGCGATCGCAGGTCAGGTTGGTATGGCCGGAGGTGTTAAACTGGGAAATCGCGTTATTTTAGCTGGACAAACAGGAATAGTCAATCAAGTGAAGATGGGAGATGGGTCGATGACATCTGCTCAAACTGGAATTCACAACGATGTTGCACCAGGAGAAATTGTCTGCGGAACCCCAGCCCTTCCTTACAAACTATATCTCAAGGTATCTGCTGTTTATGGCCGCCTGCCAGATATGTATCAATCGCTAAAACAATTGCAACGTAAATTCAAAAATAGCAATGAATAAGCTGAAAGTTATCTAAACTACATAACCAAATTCAAAATAACTCTTGTGGGGCGTGAATCTTGCACGTCCCATTCTGTATTCTTGTTTAAGAAGATTTTGTTTTTATTCCTATTGACAGATGACAAAGAAAAGTTGCTGAATAATTTTATACCAACTTTAGAAATTTGTAGAAAAAAATAAAGATTTAGTTAATGATGTTTTTTTATTTGCTTACAAAAAAATAAAACACTAGAATTTTTATTAGGACAAATTACGAGCTTGTACTGAATTATTTTGCAAAAGAGGGTAACAAATTATTCGTAACAACTATGCATACAGTTCAGTTAACCAAAAACAAAAATTTTTGGAACGCATTCTAGTTAAAGTTTAGCCTCAATTGTTGAAGATAATGTCAATTTTCAAGCTTATCCTAACCGAAATAAGGATTTGCAAATAACTTGTGAAGTATGGTTACAAAGGGTCTGCACATTTTACTATGTAAACTGCCTCAGTAATTGTCCATTATTCGCATCCCATCAGTCAATCAATTAACTGAAGTGAGTTCACTTTTTTAAGAAGCATTTGCAAACATACTCTGAAACAGAGTTGCAAAAAATGCATACTTTTTGCTATGCAAGCTGTGTGAATAATTGTTTAGATATTCACGTCAAGTTAGACAATTAAGATCGATAAAAATCCACTTATCCCTTAGAATAATGACTGCAACTCTTTCTTTGGATGCTAAGATATCCAACCAATTACAGCAAGTTTTGTTAGAACTCACAACAGCACAAGATTTGTCTCTACATCCCTTTGTTCAACGCTTTGCCAAAGGAGAATTTTCACAAGATGCAATCCGCCAGTTTGCAATGAAAATGCTACCTGGCTCAAACAGATTCAATATGGCTTTTCTGAAAGTTGCGTCCAAAATGGATAGTTACCATGCTAGAACGATTATGCTAGAAAACGCATTTACAGAGCATGGAGAACTCAATTCAGACCTTGCTCATGTAGCATTATTTATGCGTTTTATGAAAGGTATTGATTGTCCTAAAATTGATATCAATGCTGATGATGGAGCGTTTTTAATTCCGGCATTACGCTTTAAGAAATTTGAATTTTGTGATGATGAACCTATAGTACGCTCTTTAGGAAGATTTGCAGCAATTGAGCAAGTATTACCTGGAATTTTCATCAAATATATCGAAGGACTTCGTAAGATATTTAAAGGTATTGACGATCATACCATCGAATATTTTCATCTTCACTGCCACTTAGATCCAGAACATACAGACGAATTGATTCAAGTGGCTCAAATTTATACCAAGTCTGAGAAAGATGTCGAACTCTTCCGTGAAGGAGTTGAAGATATGGTTAAATCAATTGGCGATATGTTTTCTTGGATGGATGAAAACATCGAAAAAGAAGCATTGACTTTACAAAGCTAATACCAAAGCGATTCTCAAAATTAGAGTTTAATTAAAGTTATCCAAAATTACCAATCTTATATATTGTAAGTTGGTTAATTTTGGAAATTTTTTATCAAAACAGAATAAAGGCGTCAGTTGTCAGAATAAAAAAAGGTTATTCTGTACGACTAACGCCTTGGCGCAGCTATTGTTGCTTTGCTCCTGAATTCTTCGGCAATTTTTGAAAGTCTCTATTAAAAGCCTTAGATAGTAAATATAATTCCAGGAGTGAGCACACTCAAACTGACATCCTCAGCTAGGGGATTAAGGGAGGTAATTAAAATCATAGCAAACACTTTTCAAACAACCTCTAAGCCCCTTGTACTCCATAAACTTATACCAATTCAATTAATGATTGCAACACATTCTTGGGTAAAGACGCGATGAATCAATCGCGTCTCTACAAATGGTCTATTTGTCGCATTCTTTTTTCAAATTGGTATTAGAACTAGCCTTTCAAGGTGGGTAAAATTTTGCTCAATAAACTCTCTTTAACCTCTTAACTCTGTGTTCTCTGCGCCTCTGTGGTTAAATAAAAGACTTTTGAACCGCAGAGACGCGGAGGGCGCAGAGAGAAAAAAAGAGATTTTACCAGTCAGATTAAAAGGGCTAGTCCTAAAACTAAAATCCTAATTTTTCCAACACTGGCTTTGTAGAAACAATGTGACGGTCTAAACCCAGTTCTTTTGGACTAACACCAAGTGCCAAAGCAATCAATTGGGGTAAATGTAATACTGGTAAACCTAGCTTTTGTTCAATCACCTTTTCTACCTCTGGCTGACGCGAATCTAAATTTAAGTGGCACAGAGGACAAGGTGTAACTATACAGTCAGCACCAGATGCTAAAGCGTCCTGAATATGCATCCCCGCCATCTTAAAAGATTGGGTAGTGGCATAACTAGAAAGCGGCCAACCACAACATTGTGTCCTACCTCGGTAATAAATTGGTGTTGCACCCACCGCCCGAAACATATTTTCCATCGCTTCCGGTTGGAAAGGGTCGTCATAAGGCATAGATTTTTGGGCGCGGAGGAGATAACAGCCATAAAAAGCCGCACATTTTAATCCAGTTAACTTTCGGGTGACACGTTTGGTAATTTCCTCTAAACCGTAATCTGTCACCAAGGCGTAAAGAAGATGTTTAACGTCAGTACTACCGCGATAAGGCGAACAACCTTCTTTATTTAGCAAGCCATTAACCTGTTCCATGTAAACAGGGTTAGTTGTTTGGCATTCCTTCAGGTGTTCGTTTACATGACCGATAACACCTTGACAAGTGCTGCAATGGGTAAGTAAGGGCAGATTTAATTCTTCTGCTAGGGCAATATTTCTGGCGTTGACTGTATCTTCTAGCAGTTGCGAATCTTCTTTAAATGTGCCAGAACCGCAGCAAGCAGCTTTTTTAAGTTCAACTAGTTCAATGCCCAATGCTTGGGTAAGCGCTTGAGTTGACTGGTAAAGTTCTCGACAGGCCCCTTGAGCAACACAACCGGGGAAGTAAGCGTATTTCAGTGTCTGAGGTAGCATAGAAGTATGTTTGGGTTAGAGCGATCGCTCTAAACAATAACTGTTTTATCATTCCCTTGTTAGCACTAAAGTTCTGATGTTTGACGTTTAGCTACCCTTTAAGCGTCTAGGTTAAAGGGTCGCGGCATCTACATATTCTTAACTGCTAGCAAGGCTGTAAATACCGATCGAGACATTGTAAAAAATTTTAGCAATAATTGGAAAACCAAAGCATTTACACGGCATTGGCGATGGCGTAGCACGCTCTACTGCTCAAGTGTTTCTAGAAAAGTTACCCCATTTATTTTAAAAATGGCAGAGGTTTTCTAGCAGAAAAACCCTTGGAAGTATGCGGGCGATCGCGCTTGACGATAAGATGTATAT
>NNBT01003119.1_pt1 | contig 11427 bp, 15 predicted proteins | sample 1173831 | NCBI WGS metagenome assembly NNBT01 (sample SAMN07173936, study PRJNA388173) | plant metagenome | isolation source: symbiotic tissue sample KVJ10 | place: Norway: Troms, Kvaloya island | reverse complement strand
TCCTGGGGCGGCAGGCGGTCGTCGATGATCTCGACCGCCGCGCCGTCGATCACCACCGAGCCGGATCCCCGTGTCTGCCGGACGGTGTTGCGGGCGACATAGGCTCCGACCAGCCGCCGGCTGGCCGGAATGAGCAGCAGGATCGCCGCGACATCTGAGAGCAATCCCGGCAGGATGAACAGGACACCGGCGAAAAAGCCCAAAATCCCGCCGATGGCCGCCTCGGCACCCGTCGTCTGCCCGGTCCGGCTCGCCTGGGCGATCTCGTTCAGCGACCTTATGCCGGTATGGCGGATGGTCAGCCCGCCGGCGACGAAGCCCAGGATCACCGCCAGGATCGGAAACCAGGCGCCGAACCACTGCCCGGTCTTAACCAGGAGAAAAAGCTCCAGGAGCCCCAGCGCAAAAAGGACAAAAAATATGGTTCTGATCACCTGAAACCTGTAGGAAACTGAAAGGACCGTGGTCTTTGGACCGCGCCCGAGCCCTCCTATATAAGGAGGCAAGGACCCAGACTTCAATTTGTGCCAGACGGAAAGACCCGCCGAAATGATGAATCAGGCTTTTGATCCACTCAATTTGCTGATCCTTGCGATTGCAGTGGTGGTCATTCTGCGCCTGCGGTCGGTCCTCGGAAAGCGGACCGGCAGTGAGCGTCCGCCCTTCGATCCCTATGCCGCGCAGCGCCGCGCCGAAAAGCCGCAACCCAACGGCAATGTCATCAATCTGCCGCAACGCGAAAACGCGCCGGAAAATCCAGTCCTGGAGAAGCCCGCCGAACCCATCTGGTCGGGTTATGCCGAGGCCGAGTCCCCCGTCGCCAAGGGGCTGGAGAAGATCGCCGGCGTCGACCGCGATTTCTCGACCAGTGTCTTCGTCGACGGTGCCAAGGTCGCCTATGAGATGGTGGTGACGGCGTTCGCGCAAGGCGACCGCCAGTCGCTCAAGAACCTCTTGGCGCGCGATGTCTATGAAGGTTTCGCCAAGGCGATCGACGATCGCGAAAAGGCCGGCAATGTCGTCGAATCGCGTTTTGTCGGCATCGACAAGACCGAAATCGCCAATGCCGATCTCAAAGGCAAGAAGGCCTCCGTCACGTTGCGCTTCGTCGCAGAATTCATCTCCGCCACCTTGAACAAGGCGGGCGAGGTCATCGAAGGCGATCCCAAGCAGGTGCGCCAGGTCACCGATGTATGGACCTTCGAACGCGATACGGCTTCGCGTGATCCCAACTGGAAGTTGGTGGCGACGGACGAGCCGGGTTAAACCCAGAGCCCAGTTCCCGGTCGTGCGCCTCCTCTTGTGTTCCGCCGCACTTGTGATCATGTCGTCGATCATGAGCGCCGCGGCTCCGATTCTCGAACCGACCTCCTTTGACCGCATCGCCGGCTGGCATGAGGCCGATCACCGCCAGGCCTTGGCGACCTTCAAACGTTCCTGCGCCGAGATCGAGGCGAGCGGCAGTGCCTTTCAGCGCAAGGTCGTTTTTGGCGGCACTCGGCGCGACTGGCTCGCCGTCTGCGCCCGGCTGAAAGCGGGTCTGGATCCCAGAGCCTTCTTCGAAGAGACGTTCACGCCGCTCATCGTGCGCGATCCGGCGCGGCCGGAAGGCCTGTTCACCGGCTATTACGAGCCCGAGGCCGAAGGCAGTCTGAAGCCTGGAGGCGACTACAAGGTGCCGGTCTATGCCAGGCCCGACGATCTCGTCGCCTTCGACAGCCGCGCCGCCAAGAAGCTGGGGCTCGCTTATGGCCGGATGGTCGACGGCCAGCCGCAAGGCTATTTCACCCGGCGCGAGATCGAGGACGGCGCGCTCAAGGGCCGTGGCCTCGAGCTGGTCTGGCTCAAGGACTGGGCCGACGCTTTCTTCATCCAGGTCCAGGGCTCGGGCCGCGTGCGCCTGCCCAATGGCAAGGTGATGCGGCTCGGTTATGCCGCCAAGACCGGCCAGCCCTACACCGCCATTGGCGGGCTCCTGGTCGAACGTGGCATTCTTGCCCGCGAGAACATGTCGATGCAGGCGATCCGCGCCTGGATGCGCAAGAACCCCAAGGATGCGCGCGCCCTGATGTGGGAGAACAAGTCCTTCGTGTTCTTCCGCAAAGTGACGGCGGAGAATCCGAAGCTCGGGCCGCCCGGCGCCCAGAAAGTGCCGCTGACGCCTTATCATTCGCTCGCCATCGACCGTTCTCTGTGGATCTTCGGCACGCCGATCTGGCTCGATACGCAAGCGCCGCGCGGCGAGACCGGCACGCTGACGCCCTTCCGCAATCTGATGGTGGCGCAGGACACCGGCACCGCCATCAAGGGCCATGCCAGGGGTGATGTCTTCTGGGGCGCCGGCGAAGACGCCGCCCTCACCGCCGGCCATATGAAAAGCCCCGGCCGCATGATCGTGCTGCTGCCCAAGCCTTTGGCGAAGCGGCTGCTCGGCAAGCAATGACCCGCAAGCTCCCGCCCGACTACGCGTTGTGGGAGGATGTCGCCCGGACCATCAAGCCGCTCACCAAGGCCAAAGCCAAGAAGAAAGCGCCGCCGAAGGTCGAGCCGCCGGCGCCTCTGGCCAAGGTGAAGAACAAATCCGCCGAAGCGCCGCAGCCGATCGCGCGCCCAACCGTCACGCGGCAAGGTCCGCCGCCGATCACCGGCCTCGACCGGCGTCAGGAGCGGCGCATGACCCGCGGCCAGGTCGAGATCGAGGCGCGCATCGACCTGCACGGCACCGGCATCGAACGTTCGCATGACCGGCTCCTGAGCTTCCTCGTCGATTCACGTGCGCAGGGCCTGCGTCTCGTGCTCGTCATCACCGGCAAGGGCGCCTCGCCTTTCGCGCGCCACACCCTGCATGGCTCTGATCACTATCACGCGCCAGAACGCCAGGGCCGCTTGCGCCGCCTGGCGCCGGAATGGTTCCACGAACCGCGCTTCCGCCAGCACATCGCCGGCTTCCAGCCGGCGCATCCGCGCCATGGCGGCGGCGGCGCCTTCTATGTGAAATTGCGCAAACGAGAGAAGGGTATGCGATGACGCCGTTCGGCGAGCGCATGCGCAAGCTCAGGGCCGAGCGCAATGTCACCTTGAAGGACATGGCGGAAGCGATCGGCGTGTCGAGCGCCTATCTCTCGGCGCTCGAGCACGGCAAGCGCGGCCGCCCCGGCTGGCATCTCCTCCAGCGCATCATCAGCTACTTCAACATCATCTGGGACGAGGCCGAGGACGTGGTGAAGCTCGCCCGCATCTCGCATCCGCGCGTCGTCATCGACACGTCGGGCCTCGAGCCGCAAGCGACGGAGCTCGCCAACCGCCTGGCGGACGACATTTCCGAACTCGACCCGAAAGAGCTGGCCGAGCTGCTCGTGGTGCTGAACCGGAAGAAGCAGAAGAAGAAGTGACTAATCCCCTCTCCCCCGCTGGGGGCGAGGGCGTCTTTACAAGATAAACTTCGACAGATCCGTGTTGCGCGCCAGGTCGCCGAGATTCTTCTCAACGAACGCCTTGTCGATCTTCACCGTCTCGCCGGAACGGTCGGTCGCCGAATAGCTGACATCGTCGAGCACCCGCTCCATCACCGTCTGCAGACGGCGGGCGCCGATATTCTCGATCGACGCGTTGATCTCGGCGGCGATGTCGGCGAGCGCGTCGATGCCGTCGTCGCTGAAATCGAGCGTCACGCCTTCGGTCAGGAGCAGCGCCTTATATTGTTTCATGAGGCTCGCTTCCGGCTCGGTGAGGATGCGGCGGAGATCGTCGCGCGTCAGCGCCTTGAGCTCGACGCGGATCGGCAGGCGGCCCTGCAGCTCCGGCAGAAGGTCGGAGGGCTTGGCAATATGGAAGGCGCCCGACGCGATGAACAGAATGTGGTCGGTCTTGACCGGCCCATATTTGGTCGACACCGTCGTGCCTTCGATGAGCGGCAGGAGATCGCGCTGCACGCCCTCGCGGCTCACATCGGCACCCTGGCGCTCGGAACGGGCGCAGATCTTGTCGACCTCGTCGAGGAAGACGATGCCGTTGTTTTCAGTGACGTTGATCGCCTCCTGGGTGATCTGATCCTGGTCGAGCAGCTTGTCGCTTTCCTCTGCCAGCAGCACCTCGTGGCTCGCTTTCACCGTCATGCGCTTGGATTTGAGCCGGTGGCCGAAGGCCTTGCCCAGCATGTCGGAGAGATTGATGACGCTGGCCGAACCGCCCGGCATGCCCGGAATGTCGAAGCTTGGCACCGAAGGCGAATCCATGATCTGGACCTCGATCTCCTTGGTGTCGAGCTCGCCGGTGCGCAATTTCTTGCGGAAACTCTCGCGTGTCGCTTCCGCGGCGTTGACGCCGACCAGCGCGTCGAGCACGCGACTTTCCGCATTGATATGCGCCTGCGCCTCGACATCCTTGCGGCGCGCCGTCTTCACCATGCCGATCGCCGCCTCGACGAGGTCGCGGATCATCTGCTCGACATCGCGGCCGACATAACCGACCTCGGTGAATTTCGTCGCCTCGACCTTGATGAAGGGCGCGTTGGCGAGCTTGGCGAGACGGCGGGCGATTTCGGTCTTGCCGACACCGGTCGGCCCGATCATCAGGATGTTCTTGGGCATCACTTCTTCACGCAACGGCCCTTCGAGCTGCTTGCGGCGCCAGCGGTTGCGCAGCGCGATGGCGACGGCGCGTTTGGCGTCCTTCTGCCCGACAATATGGCGGTCGAGCTCGGAAACGATTTCACGGGGAGAAAAGTCGGTCATGGATTACTCAGCTTCTGACGACAGGCAGATATTGGGTGAGGGGTGAGGGAATGAGTGACATCACGGTGCGCCGCGCCCGCTGCCAGCCGACGCCCAGCAGGATGACGCTGGCGCCGATGAGGAGCAGGGTGATCCACAGCGCATTCTGCTCGCCGCCGAGGCGTGTGAAGGCATAGACCATGGCGCCGCCCAGATAAGCGAGCGAGGAGACGAGCAGCGCGCGGCGGTCGATGATGAGGGCGGCCAGCGTGAACAGGATCACCACCGCGATGGTGATGAGGCTCGTCTCGGCCGTCATTTCCTCGCCTGACGAGATCAGCCCGGCGATCGGATGCACGATCAGCGGCGCGGCGATGAGGGTGAGCCAGAAGCCGCAATCGGCGCGTCGCGTCAGGCGCTCGCGGTCCGACATGTCGTACCACTGCGCCGCCGCCAGCGTGGCGAGGCCGGTGAACAGCACCAGCCCATAGCCGACTGGCTCGGCGGACGTATCGAAGAACCTCGCATAAGCCGCGATGAAGGCGACCACCAGACTGCCGGCGAGCAGCAGCAATGTGAAGGGCAGGCGGAAACGCAGGTAGAAAAGAAGTGCTGCGAGACTCGCCGCGAGCGCCGGGATGAGTAGATCCCGCGGAATGCCGCGCCAGCCGGTTTCGTCGCTGCCGGCATTCATCGCGCCATGGAGATACCAGGCGATGCCCGGCACGATGAGCAGAGCGAGCACGATGCTCGGCAAAGTGAGCTTGTGCTTGCGGGTCAGGAATTCGGCCAACGCCCACATGAGCGCGATGAAAATCACCGGAAACGCCGCGCCGAGACCGAAGAAGGTGCTGTCGGCGACGAAGAGGCCGATGCTCAAGAGCACGATACCGAGCGTGATGAAAAACTCGTTGAAGTTCTTCATGAATACGAAACGCTCATCGGCGAGCGCATGACGATGGCGCGCCGCGTGGCGCTTCGTCGGCAGCTCCTGCAATGCCGCCGCCTGGCTTTCGGTGATGATGCCGCTTTTCACGGCCTCATCGAGATCGGCGCGTGTCAAAAGTGTCGCCATCGCTATTCCATCAGCCTCATGATCGACTTCCACACCCGGCGTCCCTTCGGCGTCAGCTGCACGCAGCGCGATCTTGCGTCATCCGGATTGGGCAAGGTGCAGACCAGGTCGAGTCCGGACTTTCGGTCATCGGTGCGCACGCCCAGCGCTTGAACATTGCGGGTGGCGGATGACGAAGACAGGTCGAGTGCGGCCTGTATTTTCTTCATCTCCACCGGGGTGCCGTCCTCGCTTGCAGACGCGATATGCAGGAAGGCCGCCGCGGTCTGGATAGGCATCACCGCATCGAGCTTCCGGAACTCCTCCATCACCAGGAGAAGCCTGGTCTCGGGTTTCAGCATGCGAGGCTTTCGACGGTCAGGTTATTGTTGGTGTAGACGCAGATCTCGGCGGCGATGGCCATCGCCTTGCGGGCGATCGCTTCCGCCTCCATGTCGGTGTCGATGAGGGCGCGCGCCGCGGCGAGCGCGTAATTGCCGCCCGAGCCGATGCCGATCACGCCGCGCTCGGGCTCGAGCACGTCGCCGGTGCCGGTCAGCACCAGGCTCACTTGGCTGTCGGCGACGATCATCATGGCTTCGAGGCGGCGCAGATAGCGGTCGGTGCGCCAGTCCTTGGCGAGCTCGACGCAGGCGCGGGTGAGCTGCAGCGGATATTGCTCGAGCTTGGCCTCGAGCCGCTCGAACAGCGTCATGGCATCGGCAGTGGCCCCGGCGAAGCCCGAGATCACCGAGCCGCCGGCCAAGGGCCTGACCTTGCGGGCATTGGATTTGATGACGGTCTGGCCGATGGAGACCTGGCCGTCGCCCGCGATGACCACCCGGTTGCCTTTACGGAGGCTCAAAATGGTCGTGCCGTGCCACTGCTGGGGATCGCTCATATCAGTCCTTTTTCCGTCATTCCTCGGGCGGGCAGGCCCGGCTGGCCGTCATGTAAGCCTTGATAACCGATAAGAAAAGCCTCGCCGCCGATCATGAGGTTAACTGGAGGGCAGTGAAAGGGTAGTACTGGCTTGCTGCAGCTGCTAAGAGAGCCGCCGCAACAAAGGGTTAAGGGCCATGCGCAAGGCCAGCATCGAACGCAAGACCACCGAAACCGAGATCGCCGCGAGTGTTTCCCTCGACGGTACCGGCGCTTATGACGTCAAGACCGGCGTCGGCTTTCTCGACCATATGCTGGAGCAGCTGGCCCGCCATTCGCTGATCGACATCAAATTGCGCGCCAAGGGCGACCTCCATATCGATTTCCACCACACGACCGAGGATTCCGGCATCGCGCTCGGCCAGGCGGTGGCCAAGGCGCTCGGCGACCGCAAGGGCATCCGGCGTTATGCGAGCCTGCATCTGCCGATGGACGAGACGCTGACCCGCGCCGCCATCGACGTGTCGGGCCGGCCTTATCTCATCTGGAAGGTCGACTTCTCGCGCCCGAAGATCGGCGACTTCGACACCGAGCTGGTGCGCGAATGGTTCCAGGCCTTCGCCATGAATGCCGGCGTCACGCTGCATGTCGAGACGCTCTATGGCGACAATAACCATCACATCGCCGAAAGCTGCTTCAAGGCGCTGGCGCGGTCCTTGCGCGAGGCGATCGAGATCGATCCGCGCCAGAAGGACCGCATTCCCTCGACCAAGGGGTCGCTCAGCAAATAATGGCCTGGTGGACCGCCCATAACAAAAAGGGCCGCGGCGCCGACGACGTCGTCTTCGTGCGCGAGGGCTTCAACCGCTGGGCGCTTCTGTTTCCGCTGCTCTGGCTCGCTGCCAAGGGCATGTGGATCGTTCTCCTCCTCGCCGTCGCGGCGCAAGTGCTGATCTGGGCCATCGCCGAGGCGCTGGGCTTCGGCGAAGCGATGCGGCTGATCTTCGGCCTTGCGATCAACATCATCATGGGCTTCGAGGCCAACGACCTGCTGCGCTGGACCTATGCCCGGCGCGGCTATGAAGAAGTGGGGCTCGTCCAGGGCGACGATCTCGAGGAGGCGGAAATCCGCTTCTTCAGCGAGGTTGATCTGCCGGCGGAAACCGCGGTTGCGCCGCCGGCTCCGCCGGCGCCGGGCCTGTCGCGCAACTGGAAATCGGCGGAGTCCGATTTTATCTTTCCGGGACTGAGCCGCACATGAGCGATGTCGCCATCATCGATTACGGCTCCGGCAATCTTCATTCCGCTGCCAAGGCCTTCGAGCGCGCCGCCCGCGACGGTGGCTCATCGGCGACGATCCTGGTGACCTCGGACCCCGACAGGGTCCGCCAGGCCGAGCGTATCGTCCTGCCGGGCGTCGGCGCCTTCCGCGACTGCCATGACGGGCTGAAAGCCGTGCCCGGCATGTGGGAGACGCTCGAAGAGGAAGTCCGGCGCGGCAAGCCGCTTTTCGGCATCTGCGTCGGCATGCAATTGATGGCCGAGCGCGGCCTCGAACATGTCGAGACGAAGGGCTTCGGCTGGATAAAGGGCGATGTGAAGGTGATCGAGCCCAGGGATCAGGCGCTGAAGATTCCGCATATGGGCTGGAACACGCTCGATCGGATCAAGCCGCATGTGCTCTTCGATGGGATCGCCCTGGGCGCTGACGGCCTGCATGCCTATTTCGTCCATTCCTATCATCTGGCGCCGGGCGACCGGACACAGCTCATCGCCACTGCCGATTATGGCGGCGCCGTCACCGCTTTCGTCGGCTGCGACAATATCGCCGGCAGCCAGTTCCACCCCGAAAAGAGCCAGACTCTCGGTTTGGCACTGATCGCCAATTTCCTGAAATGGCGCCCATGATCCTGTTTCCCGCCATCGATCTCAAAGGCGGCCAATGCGTGCGCCTGAAGCTCGGCGACATGGCCGAAGCCACCGTCTTCAACGATGACCCGGCCGCCCAGGCGCGTGAATTCCAGGCGCAGGGCTTCCGCTGGCTGCATCTCGTCGATCTCGACGGCGCCTTTGCCGGCAAGCCGGTGAACGCCGCCGCGGTCGAGGCGATCCTCGCCGCCATCGACATCCCGGTGCAATTGGGCGGCGGCATCCGCAACATGGGCATGATCGAGACCTGGCTCGGCCGCGGCATCAGGCGGGTGATCCTCGGCACCGTGGCGCTGCGCGACCCGGAGCTGGTCAAGGATGCATGCCGGCGCTTTCCCGGCCGTATCGCCGTCGGCATCGATGCCAAGGGCGGCAAGGTGGCGGTCGAAGGCTGGGCCGAGACCTCGGAACTGACGGCAATCGATCTGGCCCGGCGTTTCGCCGATGCCGGCGTCGCCGCCATCATCTTCACCGATGTCGATCGCGATGGGGTTTTGAAGGGACTTAATATCGAGGCGACACTATCTTTGGCCAAAGCCGTGAATATTCCGGTCATCGCCTCGGGCGGACTGGCCTCGATCGCCGACATCAAGCGCCTGCTCGCGCCCGATTGCGCCATTCTCGAAGGCGCCATATCGGGCCGCGCCCTTTATGACGGCCGCCTCGATGCTGAGGCCGCGCTCAAGCTGATCGCCGAGGCCGCCTGATGCTGAAAGCCCGCATCATTCCCTGTCTCGATGTGAAGGACGGCCGCGTCGTCAAAGGTGTGAATTTCGTCAATCTGCGCGACGCCGGCGATCCGGTCGAGATCGCCAAGGCCTATGACAAGGCCGGCGCTGACGAATTGTGTTTCCTCGACATCACCGCGACGCATGAGAACAGGGGTATCATCTTCGACGTGGTGCGGCGCACCGCGGAAGCCTGCTTCATGCCGCTTACCGTCGGCGGCGGGGTACGCACGACGGACGACATCCGCAAGCTGCTGCTCGCCGGCGCCGACAAGGTCTCGATCAATACGGCGGCGGTGAAGAACCGCGGCTTCGTGCGCGAGGGGGCGGAGAAATTCGGCAGCCAGTGCATCGTCGTCGCCATCGATGCGAAGCAAGTGGCGCCCGCAAAATGGGAGATCTTCACCCATGGCGGGCGTGAACCCACCGGCATCGATGCGCTCGCCTTCGCCGAGGAAGTCGTGGCGCTGGGCGCCGGCGAATTGCTGGTCACCTCGATGGACCGCGACGGCACCGGCAAGGGTTTCGACATCCAGCTGATGCGCGCCATCGCCGACAGCGTGCCCGTGCCGGTCATCGCCTCGGGCGGCGTCGGCACGCTCGATCACCTGGTCGAAGGTGTGCGGGACGGCCATGCCACCGCGGTTCTGGCCGCCTCGATCTTCCATTTTGGTACGTTCACCATTTCCCAGGCCAAGAACCACATGGCCGAACGGGGAATTCCCATGCGGTTGGCATAAGTGATAAGAAAGCGGTCAGGGGCTGGAACATGACAGACAGATTACGCCACCGGCTGGACGTCCTGGCCGAGCTCGCCGACACGGTGACCGCTCGCAAGGGTGCTTCGCCCGAAATTTCCTACACCGCCAAGCTCCTGTCGCAGGGCATCGAGAAATGCGCCAAGAAAGTGGGCGAGGAGGCGATCGAGGCGGCGCTCGCCGCCGTCAAAGGTGATCGCGAGCATCTCAAGCTCGAGGCCGCCGATCTCTTCTATCACCTCGTCGTGCTGCTCGAAGTCTCGGGGCTGCCGCTGACGGAAGTCATGGGCGAGCTCGAGAAACGTGTCGGCACGTCGGGCATCGCCGAAAAGGCCAGCCGCAAGCAGGTGTGATCCATGGATTCCTTGCGCGACGAGATTTCGCCCTACCGCCATTTCGAGCGTAATGCCTGGGCGAAACTGCGCGCCGACACGCCGATGACTCTCGACCAGGCCGATATCGACGAATTGCGCGGCCTCAATGACCGCATCGATCTGGCCGAGGTCGTGGCGATCTATCTGCCGCTCTCGCGCCTTCTCAATCTTTATGTCGCCGCCACCCAGGAGCTGTTCCGCGCCACCGGCAGGTTCCTGCATGCCGAAGGCACCAAGGTGCCTTATGTGATCGGCATGGCGGGCAGTGTCGCGGTCGGCAAGAGCACCACGGCGCGTATCCTGCAGCGCCTTCTGGCGCGCTGGCCCAATCATCCCAAGGTCGATCTCGTCACCACCGACGGCTTCCTGTTGCCCAACGAGATCCTCGAGCGCGAAGGCATCATGAACCGGAAAGGTTTTCCGGAAAGCTACGACCTGCCGACGCTGCTGCGTTTCCTCTCCGACATCAAGGCCGGCAAGCGCAATGTGACGGCGCCGGTCTATTCGCATCTCACCTACAATGTGATGCCCGACAAACACGTGACCGTCGATCAGCCGGACATATTGATCGTCGAAGGCTTGAACGTGCTGCAAACGGGACGGCCGCCGCGCGACGGCAAGATCATCCCCTTCATTTCCGACTTCTTCGACTTCTCGATCTATCTCGACGCCGCCGAGGATGTCATTCACGACTGGTATGTGACGCGTTTCTTCTCGCTGCGCGACACCGCTTTCCGCGATCCCAAATCCTACTTCCATCGTTATGCCTCGCTCACCGACAAGGAAGCGCGCGCCACCGCCAACCGCATCTGGGAGACGATCAATCTCGTGAACTTGCGCGAGAATGTCGTGCCGACGCGCCAGCGCGCCGATCTCATCTTGCGCAAGGGCGCCGATCACATCATCCACAGCGTGTGGCTGCGGAAGCTGTAATTCTTATCCGTCAACCCGGCGCAGGCCGGGGCCCATTCAATAAGCGCAATCTGGGCG
>NNBT01002313.1_pt1 | contig 11462 bp, 11 predicted proteins | sample 1173831 | NCBI WGS metagenome assembly NNBT01 (sample SAMN07173936, study PRJNA388173) | plant metagenome | isolation source: symbiotic tissue sample KVJ10 | place: Norway: Troms, Kvaloya island | reverse complement strand
GGGCAAGGCCCTGTTCAGGCCGCGGCGCCAGGCCCTCACAGCGCAGGACCATGGCCCGGAGCTGGCCGCGCTGCTGCCGCTGATCGGGCGGGACAAGGCGCTGCGGCGGCTCAAGGGCGAGAGCGCCTGAGCCAAAATCCATCCGCGCCGTCATCCCGGACAAGCCGCGAAGCGGCGCCGCTCCGGGATCCATCGTAAAGCTCCGGAGCCCTACGATGGATCCCGGAGCTCCGCTTCGCTGCGTCCGGGATGACGAGGTGGTTCCGAGGAAAGTGATCCTCAATCGTGCCGGTGCATCGCCGAGTTATGCTTGGTGTCGCGCATCGTCACATAGACGAGCAGCGAGACGAAGATCACGCCCGCCAGGTAGTAGTAGAACCACTGCTCGTGGCCCTGCTGCTTGAACCACAGCGCGATCGCCGGCGCAGTGCCGCCGAAGATCGAGACCGTCACCGCATAGGGCACCGCGATGCCGGTCGCGCGGATCGCGGTCGGGAACAGCTCGGCCTTCACCACCGCGTTGATCGAGGTGTAGCCGGCCACGAAGATCCAGGCGCCCGAGATCAGCAGGAACGCCATCCAGGGCGATTTCGTGCCCGCCAGCGTCGTCAGCAGCGGCACGGTGAACAAGGTGCCGCAGACGCCGAAGAAGATCAGCATCGGCTTGCGGCCGATCCGGTCGGAGATCGCGCCATAGATTGGCTGCAGGATCGCCGCGAAGATCAGCGAGCCGGCGATGACATAGGTCGTGGTGATGTCGGAGAAGCCCGCCGTCTGGCGCACGAAGGTCTGCATATAGGTGGTGAAGGTATAGAACGCCGCCGTGCCGCCGGCCGTCAGGCCGACGACGATGGCGATTTCGCGGGGATAGCGCATCAGGCCCCGGATCGAGCTTTCGCGCTTCACCGGGTTCTTGTTGGCTTGCGTGAAGGATTCGGTCTCGTGCATGTGCCGGCGCATGAACATGGCGGTGATCGCCAGCAGCGCGCCGATGACGAAGGGAATGCGCCAGCCCCAGGCAACGAGCTGCTCATGCGTCAGGAAGACGTTCTGGAGCAGCAGCAGCACGAGGATTGCGGTGAGCTGCCCGCCGATCAGCGTTACGTACTGGAAGCTCGAATAGAAGCCGCGATGCTCGGGGTCGGCGATCTCGGAGAGATAGGTCGCCGACGCGCCGTATTCGCCGCCGAGGCTCAAGCCCTCGATGATCCGCGCGAGCGCCAGCAGCGCCGGGGCCGCGAAGCCGATGGTGGCGTAGGTCGGGGTCAGCGCGATGATCAGCGAGCCGAAGCACATCATCAGCACGGAAATCGTCAGCGACAGCCGCCGGCCGTAGCGGTCGGCGATATGCCCGAAAAGCCAGCCGCCGAGCGGGCGGACGATGAAGCCGGCGGCAAACAGCGTCGCGGCATTGAGCTGCTGCACGACCGGGTCGCTGGACGGAAAGAAGGCCGGCGCGAAATAGAGCGAGAAGGCGGTGTAGGCGTAGAAGTCGTACCATTCGACGAGGTTGCCGACCGAGCCGACAAAGATCGCCTTGATGCGACGCTTGGCGTCGGCCATCTCGATCGGGTGCGGGTGAGCTGTCGCTGCGGTCTCTGACATGGTGGCCTTTGGGGCGCTGGTGTCGTCAGGACTGCATCCGCCGGCTGCGGCGGTTCGATCAGGGCAGTATCCTGCGGCGATCCAGGCAAGAGGGGTTGGCGGTTGCCCTCTATCGCGCCGTCACCATCATGCGTCCATCATCTGCGAGGAGCAATTGTGCGCTATCGGCATGCTCTGAGTGCATGGAACGAGACGCGCTGCTACGGGCGCGCCGTCGCGGGGCCGAGATTGGGTGCCAGATTGGGTGCGACGATGCGGACGGTGCGCCGCTCGCCGGTCACGCTTTGCGTCTCGCGCTTGAGCCCGTCACCCTTGTCGAGCACCCGCTCGCCGACCGAACTCGGCCCGACACCGGCCGATTCCGTCCCGGAGGTCGGCGAATTCTCGGACGGCATCGGCTTCTCGTCGGGGATCGCGGGTGCCGCGGCCGGCTGAACCGCCGGCGCAGGCGCGCCCCGTCGCTTCGGATCGGGCTTAGCCTCCCTGGGGCGGGAGAGTTCCGCAGCGCGCTGCTCGGTGACGATGACGTCGCCCTTGCGCTTGTCGAGCAGATACTCGGCTTCCTTCAGCGCCTGCGCCCAGCTCTGGCCCTGTCCCCGGCAGGTGCAGGCGGCATCAAAACTGCGCTGGTACTTGCCGGCGTTCGGCAGCGAGGCATAGGGCTGGCCGGTGGCCCGCGCGACCGCATTCTGGATCTCGCCGCCATTGGTCATGCCATAGGCCAGGGTCTCGACGCCCGGGCACAGCGCCTGGCACATCTCGTCGGAGCTGTCGCGGCCGCCGGGATTGTTGGCGAGCGGGAAGAAGAAGCCGTCACAGGTGCGCACGCACACGGTCTGCGGCCCGCCCATGCGGGGCTTCTCCGGCTCGATCGGCTGCTCCGGGTCAAGTTCGGGCATTGTCGAATCGATTTCGCCGCGGCGTGGCTCGAGGCCGAAGATCGTCTCGAAGAAGCCGCGCTGCTGCGGGGCGCGGCAGTTGTTGTTGATCGCGGCCGCGAGCTGCGCCCGGCGCTGTTCGAGAGCTCCGCCCTGAGCCTGCTGCTGCAGGTTGCCATACTGCGCCTGGAGCTGGCCGATCTGGGCGCGCAAGCCCCCGCATTCGCGCGGCGGGCCCTCGCCGAAGAAGGTGAAGCCGCCACGCTCGCATCCCATGGCGCGGTACTGGTTGGTCGCCTGCGCGAGCAGGGAGCCGACCCGCTGCGCCGCCTGCGCCGCGCGCGGATCTCCGCCACCGCGCTGCCCCTGCAGGCTGGCGAGCTCCGAACGCCAGGCATTGCAGGAGGGCGACTGCGCCAGCGCGGCGCCGCTGAGGGTCGCCAGCGCCAGCAATGTGATGCCGAGACGCGCGCCGCGATGCAGCCAGGAGGATCGTGTTGTCATCGCGGGAAAGATCACGTCACCTGCTAACCGGTCTCAAAGCCTGACGATCCGCGCCCGGGGCTGGCGGGCTCGTCGTCTTGCGCGACAACACCTGCAAAACGCGACGGAACTATGGAGGAACGCCACGCCGGCCGCGACCGACGCCTCGTCCGCATGCCATATTCGCCGCCGCCGGGCAATCGGCGCACCCGACCGAAGCCCGTTATGCGCGCGAAGCGGTTGGCGCGCGGACGCCGATTTGTCTAGAACGCTCGCATCCATCCGCGCATCTCGCGCCGATGCCGCGACCGGGCGCTGACGACATGACACAACCTCTGGCGCTGCAAGGCCCGCTCGCTCTCGAAGAGGCCTTCATCCCCGAGCTTCCCAGCTATTACCGCGGCAAGGTACGGGAGAATTACGATCTCCCCGACGGCCGCCGCATCCTGATCTCGACAGACCGGCTGAGTGCCTTCGACAGGGCGATCGCCGCGATTCCCCACAAGGGCCAGGTGCTGACCCAGACCGCGCGCTACTGGTTCGAGCAGACGGCCGACATCTGCCCCAACCATGTGCTGGAATACCCCGATCCGAACGTCGTCATCGGCAAGCGGCTCGACATCCTCCCGGTCGAGATCGTGGTGCGCGGCTATCTCGCCGGCACGACCGGGACCTCGATCCTGACGATGTACAAGCAGGGCCTGCGCGAGATGTACGGCGTGCGGCTGCCGGACGGTCTGCGCGACAATGAGCGCCTGCCCGAGGCGATCATCACCCCCACCAGCAAGGCCTTCGACGGGGGCCATGACGAACCGCTCTCGGCCGCCCATATCGTCGCCGAGGGGCTGTTGACGAAGGCGCAATGGGACAAAGTCAGCGGCTATGCGCTGGCGCTGTTCGCCCGCGGTCAGGCGCTTGCGGCCGAACGCGGGCTGATCCTGGCGGACACGAAATACGAGTTCGGCACCGACACCGACGGCACGATCCTGTTGGCCGACGAGATCCACACTCCCGATTCCAGCCGCTACTGGATGGCTGACAGCTATGCCGCGCGGTTCGAGGCGGGCGGGAAGCCGGAGTCCTTCGACAAGGACTTCGTCCGCAACTGGGTCGTCGCCCGCTGTGACCCCTACAAGGAAGAGCTGCCGCCGATCCCGACGGAGCTGATCGCGCAGACCTCGGACGTCTATGTCCGCGCCTTCGAGACGATCACGGGCCAGACCTTCGTCCCGCCTCCGCCGGGCGAGCCGCCGCTGGAGCGCATCCGCCGGAATCTCGCGCGGTTTTTCTGACCCCTCAGCCCTCATCCTCGCGATACCCGCCCGCGAGGTGGCGGCTGCGCTCGGTCAGGGTCGAGAGCACGCGCTCGAACACCTTAAGCTCCTCGGGCGCGATGCCCTCCGTCCAGCGCGCCTGGAAGGCCAGCGCCAGCGGCACGATCTGGGCGTAGATCCGCTCGCCGGCCGCCGTCAGCTCCACGAAGGATTCGCGCCGGTCCTGCCGGTTCTCGGCGCGCGAGACGAGCCCGCGCTGTTCGAGCTCCGAGACCGCACGCGAGACCTTGGTCTTGTGCATCTGCGCGAGCTCGCCGATGTCGCGCGAGGTCAGCTTGCCGAATTCGCCGAGCTGCGCGACGACCCGCCATTCCGGAATTCCGATGCCGAAATGGGCATCGTAGATCCGCCCCAGCGCGCGTGCCGAATGGAAGGCCACGACGTTGAGGCGGTAGGGCAGGAATTGCTCCAGCCGCAGCGAGGTCTCAGGGGAAGAGGAGGGCGGTTTCGTCGTCATGGTCAACTCGCGGTCCCCCTGCCGCTCGCTCAGCGCGCCTTCAGCCGGTTCATGAACGAGTCGAAGGAGAGCTCCGCGACCTGCCACCAAAGCAGGTTCTCGCCGCGGAACGCGACCATCGAATCGTAGCCGGCCTTGAAGTCGGGGCTCTTGGCAGAGGTCTCGGCGTAATACTCCTCCGCCGCCTTCAGCGCCGCTTCCATGACCGGCAGCGGGAAGGGGCGCAACTGCGCGCCCTGGGCCACGAGACGCCGCAGGCCGCCCGGGTTCACGAAGTCGTATTTGCCCAGCATCCAATTGTTGGCCGCCTCGCAGGCGTTCTGGACGATCGCCTGGTAGTGCTTGGGCAGCTTGGCCCAGGCCTCCTTGCCGATGATCAGGTGCAGCATCGCGCCGCCCTCCCACCAGCCGGGATAGTAGTAGTATTTGGCGACGCGGATGAAGCCGAGCTTCTCGTCGTCATAGGGGCCAACGAACTCGGCGGCGTCGATCGTGCCGCGCTCCAGCGCCGGGTAGACGTCGCCGGGCGCGATCTGGGTCGGCACCACGCCGAGCTTGGCCAGCACCGCCCCGCCCATGCCGCCGATGCGGAACTTCAGGCCCTTGAGATCATCGACGCCCTTGAGCTCGTTGCGGAAGAAGCCGCCCATCTGGCAGCCGGAATTGCCGCAGGGGATCGAATAGGCGTTGAAGCGGTCGAGCACGCCGTTGACGATCTGCTCGCCGCCGCCGAAATACCACCAGCTGTGCTGCTGGCGGGCGTTCAGCCCGAAGGGAATGCCCGTGCCGAGCCCCAGCGTCGGATCCTTGCCGATGTAGAAATAGGTCGGCGAATGCGCGCATTCGACCGTGCCCGAGGAGACCGCGTCGAGCGCCTGCAGGCCGGGAACGATCTCGCCGGGCGCGAAGACCTGGATCTGGAACTTGCCGTCGGTGGCCTCGCTGACGAGTTTTGAAAACTGCTGCGCCGTGCCGAAGATCGTGTCGAGCGACTTCGGGAAGCTGGAGGTCAGCCGCCACTTCACCTCGGGCTGCGACTGTGCGAGCGCCGGCATCGCGACGGGCGTTGCGGCGGCGGCGAGCGCCCCTGTTTTCAAAAACTCGCGACGTTTCATAAGGTGCTCCTCCCGAGGGCTTGTTGAGCCCTTATTGGCGTGTCGCGCGAGGAATGAAAAGACATGAAACTCGCTTCGCTTATGCATGGCCGGGATGGCCGCCTCGTCGTGGTCTCGCAGGATCTCACGCGGGCCACCGACGCCTTTCCGATCGTGCCGACGCTGCAGGCCGCGCTGGACGACTGGGACCGTCTCGCGCCGCGTCTGGCCGACCTCGCGGTCAGCCTGGAGCACGGCTCCGTGCCGTCCTTCCGCTTCCACGAGCATGAATGCGCCGCCCCCCTGCCGCGCGCCTATCGCCGGCTGGTGGCGACGGGGCCGACGGGTGCGCCCGCGCCGGAGCGCTCCGATGGTGCGCTGGGCCCGCGCCAGCCTGTGCGGGCGAAGGATGAGAACGCCGGTCTGCTCGTGCAGGCCGGGCTCGCCGTGATCACGGGCGATGTCCCCGCCGATACGGGCCCGGCGCAGATGGCGGACGCGATCCGCCTGGTCATGCTGGCCTGCCGGGTGGTGGCGAAGCCGGCCGCAGGCGGTGAGGGGGCGGCCGGGGGCTCAGGCGCGATGGAGCAGGCCTCCAGCTTCTCGCCGGTGGTCGTGACGCCCGACGAGATCGGCCCGGCCTGGCGAGACGGGCGCCTCGAGCGGCCGCTGCTGCGGCAGATCAACCAGCAATCCCCGCAGCGCATCGAGGTTTCCGGCGCTGCCGAGGCCGGAAATCTCGTCGCGCTGGCTGCCCACGGCCAGTCCCTGTCGGCCGGCACGATCGTGGAGTGGGTCGTGTCGCTGCCGCAGGATCCGTCGCTGCGCTTCGGCGACACCGTCCGCGTCGAGATGAAGGATTGGGCGGGGCATTCGATCTTCGGCGCGATCGAGCAGGAGATCCTGCCGGCCGGGTGAGGGCGCGCGCGGAATTTTGCGCCTCGAACCGCTTGGCGCATGGCGGGCCGGCGGCTACCCTGTGGCGGCGCTGAACCAAGCCCGCCGCGAAAGCCGACGCCAGATGATCGATCCCGTGCCGTTCTACCCCGCCACCGTGCCGCTGGCCTTCTTCGTCTGGGGGCCGGTGCTGGTGATGGTCCTGTTCTGGGCAGCCGGAATCTGGTCGAGCCGGCAGGGCGTGCCGCGCATGCTGGAGAACGACTGGGACGGCTACAACGCCGCCGATGTCGAGAAGCTCTTTGCGATGTATGGCGAGACGCACCGGGCCCGCTACCGCAACCGCGTGCTGCCGGCCGACGTCGCCTTCGCCTTCACCTATGCCATCGTCGGCGCCATCCTGATCGCTGGCCTGACGATGCGCGGACAACCGCTGTGGGTGGCGGCGCTCTGCGGCGGTGGCTGGCTGCTCGGCGGCCTCTGCGATGTCGTCGAGAACCTCGCGGTCGGCCGGCTGCTCGACAAATACCCCAAGGTGGACGCCGGCGACGTCGCCTTCGCGAGCCGCGTGACCCAACTCAAGCTCGTGCTGTTCCTGGCGGGCACGGCCGGCGCGATCGCGGCGGCCTATCTCGCCTTCAAGCCGCTGGCGGCGTGATGGGGCGCCGGCTCTGGCGGGCAGGGCTCCGGACAACCATATGCCCTGCGTCGGCATCGGGCCGCAGGAGAGACGTCCCCATGAAAGTCATCGCTTCCGCCGTCATCGCCGCCGTTATCGGCCTGGCGGCCCAGGCGCTGCCGGCCACGGCCCAGGAAGACCTGATCTTCAAGAAGTCGACCGTCTGGAAGATGCTGACGCCGGACCACAAGCTTGCGGTCTATGGCGTCGATGACCCGGTCGTGGAGGGCGTCGCCTGTCACTACACCGTGCCCGAAAAGGGCGGGGTCGCCGGCATGTTCGGTGTCGCCGAGGAGGTCTCGGAGATCTCGCTCGCCTGCCGCCAGATCGGACCGATCAGCTTCAAGGAAAAATCCGACCAGGGCGACGTCGTCTTCCGGGAGCGCCGCTCCCTGATCTGGAAGAAGATGCAGATCGTCCGCGGCTGCGACACCAAGCGCAACGTGCTGATCTATATGGCGTATTCCGACAAGCTGATCGAGGGTTCGCCGCAGAATTCGACCTCGACCGTCCCGATCATGCCCTGGGGCGGCGTCGGCGAGCCGGCGAAGTGCAGCGAATGGATCAAGTGACGCTTCGCGCCATTCGTGGTGTCGATGGTGTCAGCTTTGCGTCTGACCTGCTGGCCTTGAGCTGATAGCGGGATGAAGTTGGATTGAAAGTCTTGAACGCTGACACCATTCAGCGTTGCCTTGAGATAACAATAAATTCGCAAGAATACGTTGCGTCAATGCCGGAGTCGTTTCTGTATCGACGCTTGTTTGTTCAGTAACGGCTCGACGTGACGTTTTCAGTGTTCCTTGTTCCGGGTAGTGCCCCATGTGACGTAGCCCATCAGGAGCCCAAGCGTCATCGAAACAAAGCAGAGGGCGGCAACATTGAAGGCGCCCGCAAAAAAGAACCCCACGATGCCGCCGGACATGCTGGCGAGCAGGATGAAAATGAGCGAATCAGTTAATCTGAAGATATACTCGGCTCGTTCGTAGATAACCTCTTCATGCATGATATGCGATTGAGGTTCAGGGCGATCGTTGCCAGATTGAGCTGTTTCGCTCTTGGGAATCTCGGTTTCTGATTTCTCCACGAACTGGCCTCCCTTTGTTCTTTTTTTGAGGATCAGCCTGAGCCTGAGAAAGGCCAGCTTCGCCATTTTGTGAAGATTCGAGACGGAAACTCAGCTAACGTTTCAGCTTATGCGCGAAACGGAATGGCTGTGCAACCGCAGAAGACAGGTTTGGTTAGCTGCAACCACTAGCCAATAGGCGAGGACCGCGCGCAATTCATCCAGCCGCCGGGAGGCAGGCGTGGTGTCAACGCGTCGGGGCGATGCGTGAGGGCGGTCGCTTAGCCCGATGACCGAGCGCAAGGGATGCGATGGGCGGCCTCACCCGCCGCAGGTGATGACCAGCGGCTGCTCGGGCGCGGTCGCGGTGGCCGTCTTGACCTTCGACAGCGAGCCGGTGAAGTCCTCTCGAGCCGCCAGGCCGAAGGATTTGGCCTGGGCGAAGCCCTGCGCCTCGCACCAGGCGTCGGCGACGATCTTGCCGCACTCAGACTTGCTGGAGAGGCAGTCGGCGACGCCGTAGCCGTCGCTGGCGGGGATCAGGAAGGTGCGCTGGTCGCTGGGGGCGGCGACGGTGCGGCTGGTCGGGAGGACCGCCAGCGAGAGCCCGGCTCCGACGATCCCGAACAGGCCGACCAGGGCAACGGCGCGACGCATTTTCGTGAATTCCTCGTGACCGACGGGCGCACAACCCTCGACTCAAGAGGATGGTTCCGATCGGTTAAAATTGAATGAAGTTCCGACTTCTGATGGTGCAGTGCGGCGAAGCCGGGGCGCCCTCTTGACGCGAAGCGCCCGCGCAGGCAAGCATTTTCGGATGACGCGGGCCCTCAACCCAATTTGCATGATTTGCCGCTAGCTTTCGCTGGCCGGCTGCTCACGTCCTCATCCTGAAACGGTAAAGACAGACAGCGCCCCGGCCAGCGGCCAGGATTGCCGCTATTCGCTGTTGCCGTTCACCAGGATACCCGTTCGATGCCGCCCACCCTCAGGCTCTACAACACGCTGACGCGGACGAAGGAGGACTTCGTCCCCGTCGATGCCGACAACGTCCGGATGTATGTCTGCGGGCCGACGGTCTATGACTACGCCCATATCGGCAATGCCCGCCCGGTCATCGTCTTCGACGTGCTCTACAGGCTGCTGCGGCACCTCTATGGCGCCGATCATGTCACCTATGCCCGCAACCTCACCGACGTCGACGACAAGATCAACGCGCGCGCCGCTCGCGACTATCCCGGCCTGCCGCTGAACGAGGCGATCGCGAAGGTCACGGAAGGCACGACGGCGCAGTTCCATGCCGACATCGCGGCGCTCGGCTGCCTGCCGCCGGACGATGAGCCCCGCGCCACCGACCATATCGGACAGATGCAGGCGATCATCCATCGCCTGATCGCGCGCGGCGTGGCTTACGTCGCCGAAGAGCATGTGCTGTTCCATGTCCCGGCCGTGGCGCATCTGCGCGCCGCGCCGAAATACGGCGCACTCGCCCGCCGTCCGCTCGACGAGATGATCGCGGGCGCACGCGTGGACGTCGCGCCCTATAAGCGCGACCCGATGGATTTTGTGCTCTGGAAGCCGAGCCGCGACGGCGTCGATCCCGGCTGGAACTGGCCGAACGGCGCGCCCGGGGGCATCACTCGTGCCGGCCGCCCGGGCTGGCACATCGAATGCTCGGCCATGTCGATGGCGAAGCTGCTCGAGCCCTTCGGCGGCGGGCTTTCCTGCGATGATCCCGCCAGGAACGTCTTCGACATCCATGGCGGCGGCATCGACCTCGTCTTCCCCCATCACGAGAACGAAATCGCCCAGAGCTGCTGCGCCTTTGGCGGCGCGGACGGTTCCGGTCGCATGGCCAACTACTGGATGCACAACGGCTTCCTGCAGGTCGAGGGCGAGAAAATGTCGAAATCGCTCGGCAACTTCGTCACGATCAATGAGCTGCTGGAGACGGAGAGCTTCGGGGGGCGAAAGTGGCCCGGCGAGGTGCTGCGGCTGGCGATGTTGAAGACGCATTACCGGCAGCCCATTGATTGGACGGTGAAGCGCCTGCAAGAGTCCGAGGCCGATCTGTTGCACTTTGAAGGAAGTTGGAAAGTCCGGGCCGTTCCCGAGGATGGCAAAGTTCTGGTGAAGGTCGTCGATGCTTTGCGCGACGACTTAAACACGCACCTTGCCCTGACCGAGTTGCGCGCGGCTTCCGAAGTCTCCAAGTCCGGACAAGAGCTCGATAACTTGGCTGCGACGTTGTGCTTTTTGGGGCTGGCAAAGGCGAGCGATTTTGATCGCGCAAGAGCGTTGCGTGAGGAGCAGAAGCGTGGGGTCAAAGCCGCCGTCGACGATTCCTATGAAGAGGCAGATCGGCGCGCGGGTCTCGCTAGGCTGAATCTGAGCGAGCAGGTCGTGTTAGCTCAGATCTCTGCCCGCCTCGACGCCCGCCGCGCCAAGAACTTCGCCGAATCCGACCGCATCCGCGACGAACTCGCCGCGATGGGGATCTCCCTCAAAGACGGCAAGGACCCCGCCACCGGCGAGCCGACCACGAGCTGGGAGGTGAAGCGATGAACCGCGACCTACCCCCTCTCCCCTCGCGGGAGAGGGTTGGGGTGAGGGGGCGCCGTGAGCGTGCCGATAATCCGGCTGCAACGCCACCATCCGGAAACGTCACGGCGCCCCCTCATCCGTCCGCTGCGCGGCCACCTTCTCCCGCGAGGGGAGAAGGGAAGGCTGCGGCGACGCTTGCGAAGACCCTGAAAGGGCGAGCCCGCGCCATGCGAAAGGAGCCGACGGAGGCCGAGCGTAAGCTCTGGCATCTCGTTCGTGATCGCCGGTTCAGCGGGTTCAAGTTTCGTCGACAGCTGGCAATCGGGCGCTATATCGCGGATCTGGTGTGTCTTGAGCGACGGCTCATCGTCGAGKCCGATGGCGGCCMGCATGCGKAMAGTGMTTACGMCGCCACGCGAGATGCTTGG
>NNBT01000388.1_pt1 | contig 11491 bp, 10 predicted proteins | sample 1173831 | NCBI WGS metagenome assembly NNBT01 (sample SAMN07173936, study PRJNA388173) | plant metagenome | isolation source: symbiotic tissue sample KVJ10 | place: Norway: Troms, Kvaloya island | reverse complement strand
ATATTACTCCTCATTTATCAACTTTATTTCTTCAGGGAGTAAGGTAGTTTCATCTTTATGACGTTCGCCATCTACGGATTTGGCTATAGTTATATACGGTTTGATAATCAGACTGACACCAATTGTCCAACCTAATGCAACCATCCAACCTGCGAGAATATCACTAGGAAAATGAACCCCTAGATAGAGACGACACCACGCGATCGCGATGATGTATAAACTGCCGAATATAAGAACCAACCAGCGCCAAGAGGTAGCCCAAGTTAAAAATAACAAAATTGCTACCAGTGTTACACTCGTCATCGCATGAGCGCTGGGAAATGCAAAACTAGACTCAGGTGCAATGGACTCCCACAATTGTGGACGCACTCGATGCATTAATTGCTTTGCTGTGCGGTTGATGATGACGCTTCCTGCTGAGGCGGTGAGTAAATAAGCTAGCGATCGCCAGCGTTTTTGAAGTAGTAACATCAGTGCGATCGCACCCAAAATCAGCATCGCCGTCCCAGGCAACCCAATTGTAGCTAGGGTGACAGCTAAAACATCTAACTGTGAGTTTTCTGTAGAATGAACTGCTAACAGAATCGGCACATCCCACGGAAAGCCCGCTTGATTCTCCCATATCCTCACTGTCAGGATTTCAAAAATCTGTAAAGGTAAATAGACTCCGATCAAAAGGAGTAAGAGCGATCGCCAACGAGCAATCAACAGGTTTTTGAGAAAATCAAGCGGCGATTGACTCTCTTTATTGATTTGTTTCTCTTTTTCCATGTCTAAATTTAAAAGGCGATCGATGACTTCACGAATTACAAACTACTGGAAACTTGAGAAGTTCCACAATGTTTACAGTACGACAAATGCTTATAAGTAAGATTATGACAGTTATGGCATTCAATATACTGATAATAACCGCAGTGTGGGCAGTAAGTATCAAGATGTCGAATTTTCTTGGCACAATTGACACATCTTGATTTTTGAACTCTGCTAGCTGCTTGGACTTTAGCGTTAAAGACAAATTTTTGAAAAAACTGGATGATTCCAAAACCAATAACTGGAATCAGCAAGATATAAACATAATTTATCAGGAAAAGTAAACCGCCAAAAATGGCGCTAACTATATCAAATACAAATTTAAAGATTGCACCTATTTGCAGAAATTCAAATATTTTAACGATTAATGGAATAAAAAAGATAACTAGCAAATGCCAGCTAATTAGCGAGACGAGTCCATATCCTCTTCTTTCGGCAAATTTCTGAACTAATAAAGCAATGAGAATTAGTGGTAAAAGAAAGAGAGACTGAAAACCAAGCTGAATACTGGGATACCAAAATGATGCTTGATGATAGCCTTTGTCAACTTCTTGGAATCGATTGTCATCTTTAATAAATGTTATAAAACTAATGCTTTCAGGTTTGGCAAGCAGTTCATTTTTCAGAGTAGAAATTTCTTGTTTCAGAGTAGAAACTTGACGATTATTTTCTTCTAATGTCTGTTTAGCTTTTTCAGCACTGACTTGATTAATTGATTGTTCGCGACCTTGACCGGCAATTTTTTCTAATAGCGTTGAGTCATACTGAGATTGAATAGTGCTATTGGTTTGTTCAAGCCTACTGGTTTTCGCTTGTTTTTGAGCGATATTTCTAATGATTTGCTGCTTTTCAGGATTGTTAATCTTATCTTTGTAATCGGCATATTGCAAGCACGTTTGAGAAACCTTACCCAGATGTCCTGTTTCGGCTTGTTGATAGTTTCGCCGAAAACTATATTGATTGTTTGTGTAAGAAGACAATGAAAGGCTAACAATTTCATAGTCTTTATCTTTAGTGGTTTTCGCCCGGTAATTTTGCCACTCTGAATAACATGGATAAGCTTCAGTCGGACTGATATGCCATCTACTAATATCATCGAGTCCGGTAAAAACATTAATCAAGATAAAAATATCAATTATAATAATGACAATTAAACTGACTTTATTTAGTGGTTCGTTGTTGATTGTTCTTGTTCTGCTGAAAAATTGGCTCAAAAGACGACGAATTCTGGTAAACATATTGTATTTTAAATAAATGTAAATTCAATCCGCATCAATTTTATCCGATCGTTAGTGAATAGCTGGATAAAAATACATCTACCCATCTGAAGATTTGTTAAATGCTGACGAAAAACAAAATCCCCGACAACTTTTACGAAGTCGGGAATCTGTGGCTTTCAATTCTCACAAATCAGGCTGCGGTCAAAAATATCATAACTTTCACCTGAAGTTGACACAATTGATGGCTGTGCAACTCTACTTAATACCGCTCGGTTTAAAAATATTCGTAGGTTGGGTTGAGCAATAGCGAAACCCAACAAACCCTACTAAATGTTGGGTTTCGTTCCTCAAACGCCACTTGCTTTAAGCCGGGGAACCCGTCCAACGCAGTGGCTCCCCAACCTACAAATTTCTTTTTTTAGGCAAAACCTATGCAGTATTGCAACCCTACTCAACCCTATTTAGCGGCGAAGTAGGCTTCTAATGCCTCAGAACCACCAATTAATTTACCATCGATAAATACTTGGGGAACTGTTGTCGCACCTGCAACTGCTTTTAGCGATCGTGTGGTGATATCCTTACCCAGGGTAATTTCTTCGTAGTTGATGCCATGTTCCTTGAGCATTGCCTTAGCACGGGCACAGAATGGACAACCCACTTTTGCAAACAGGGAAACTACTTCGGGCTTTACTGCTTGGGGGTTGATGTATCTGAGCATTGTCTCAGCATCCGATACCTTAAAGGGATCTCCTGGCTCCTCTGGTTCAATAAACATTTGGTTAATTACACCATCTCTCACCAGCATAGAATAGCGCCACGATCGCTTCCCAAACCCCAGGTCTGATTTATCTACCAATAGACCCATACCTTCAGTAAATTCACCATTGCCATCAGGAATTAGTGTGATATTTTCTGCCTCTTGATCCTTTGCCCATTCGTTCATCACAAAGGCATCATTAACAGAAATACAGATAATGTCATCGACACCATTTTGTTTGAAAACCGGAGCCAATTCGTTGTATCCAGGGAGATGAGTGGATGAACAAGTCGGAGTATAAGCACCCGGTAAAGAGAAGACTACTACTGTCTTATTAGCAAATAGCTCATCGGTTGTCACATCTACCCACTGGTTGTCCTTGCGAGTATGAAAAGTGACATTGGGTACTCTTTGTCCTCGATGATTGGGTAACATAATTTTGCTTGCCTTTAGTAATCAATTCCAGTCATAACCTATCATGGGAGAGCTGGTACAATGTAACTATCAATCGTCTAAGAAACTTCATTCATGAATGGAGCGATCGCTGCTACAAATTCAGTGGTTGATTCATAGGGTAAAACATTACGCCCATTTATTTTTACACCTCGACTTTCAGGCAAACAAGCAAGATAGTGAGCCAAGCGTTCATCTGGCGTTTCTTTTTTATTGTCTTGGCTAATACTCGATGCAGTTTCGCCCATAACTGCTAATGTTGGTTGCTGAATCGAGGCTATAAAACTAGTATAATCATCTCGCCAAAACCCTGCTAAAAAAGAAAACACTGCATGGCGACTAGCAAGATTTTCTGCACCTGCAAGCAATGTATTTAACCACTCTGCATCCACAGCAGTTTCAGAAGCAAAAAGTTGGCGAATCGAAAAAGAACGTAAAAATTTTGGGGTGCGTGCATACTGATAAAAAGCACTACCAAAAGGCGAATCTAACACATTCCAAAGGAATTTCTCCTGCCATTCTGGTGGTTTAGTTGTCATCAAAGCCCACGTTGGCGGCCCAGAAAGTACCAGTCCGGCAATTAAGTTTGATTCCTTTTGGACTAGTTGGATAGCAACTGGCAATAAAGCACCTTGTACTACTAGAATAACAGGTTCCTGGACTACTTTTTGTAAAAAGGATTGCAACTGTTCTGCCCAATCACTAGGAGTGTAAGCTATACGGGGCATTTCACTTTCACCACATCCTAGCAAATCAGGGTTGTAAATTAAATTACGCTGACCTGTACTATACCACTCGCGACAAAATCGCTGCCAAAATCGCCGCGACAATCCTACGCCAATTGGATGAATTAACAGTAAGGGAATGCCCTCAGATGTTGTATTAATTGGTTGATGAACTTCGTAGGCACAACGATAATTCTGCCAACTGTAAAACTGGCTAGGAGATGCTGTCAAATTGGTTGTGTTAGCTACAGCAGATGGTTGCATAATTCCTAGTTTTTAATACTTGCTAAAAAATCATCTGTGGATGAATCAACTCGTATCCAGCTTCTTTGAGCTTTTCATTCGATACCCAAGCATTATATGGGCGAGTACTCTTAATAGATGTATCCCATTCTACTTTGGGTAAATTATGTTTTTCAAATAAGCTATTTAGCAAGTCTCGGCTGGTGAGATGTGCATCATCTACCAGATTGTAAATTCCTTGCAAACGACGGTGACGGGCAAATTCTATCGCACCAACAATATCATCTAGATGAACCCAATTTGTGGTATCTTCACCATTGCCCGGACGGGTTGTACCAGAATATCTACCAAATATTTTCAACAGTTCTCTACCAGTTCCATAAATCCCTCCTAAGCGGAAGATACAAACACGGAGATTTTCGCTAGATGCTGATAGCAACACCTCTTCTGTTTTTCGGAGAATTTGGGCATTTAAATTAGGAGGTGCAAGCGGTGTTTCTTCATCTACCCATACACCATTCCTGTCACCATATACTGCATAACTACCTGTGTATATTAATTGTTTTACACTCTTAATCTGTTGTAAGCACGAAACTAAAGTTTGGGCAGTTTGTAGATAAGCTTCTTCATAAAGTTCTCTACTTTTTGGCCCAACACTCAAAAGTACAACATCTTGATTATGCAAAACTGATTTTAGACCATCTATGTCATTACCACAGGTAACTACAACTCTTTGAGATACTGATTGTAGGGCAGGGACACGCTCAGGCGAAGTTGTGGTTACACTGACAACAAAATTCATCTCTTGCTGCCAATATTGAGCAACTTTATAACCAACATAACCACAACCAATGATTGCAACGTTCATGACAAATTAGACACAAATAAATTAAACTACTCATTGAGACGATTTTCTCAATTAATTCTCTGGAAGTAAATAATTTTAACAGTCCAGAGCTAACAGTCAATCATTAATAGTACTGAACTTTTTACCTAATGACTATTTCGCTAATTCTTTCTCAATTATGGCAATTATTTCTGGTGAATTTGGCTGGACACTACTATTAAATCGAGCGACCACTTCACCTTGCTTATTAACTAAAAATTTTTCAAAGTTCCAAGCAACAGCTCCCGTTGGCTCAACAGCTTTAGTAAGTCGCTCATAAAGTGGATGTTGCTGTGAACCTTTGGCATGAACTTTATCAAATAGTTCAAAGGTAACACCATATTTACTCGTGCAGAATTGCACAATTTCTTCATTGCTTCCTGGTTCTTGCGCACCAAAATCGTTACAAGGAAACCCTAAAATACGTAAACCTGCTTCTCCATACTTTTGGTTCAACTTTTCTAACCCCTCGTATTGAGAAGTATAACCGCAGAAGGAAGCCACATTTACAATTAAGAGTACCTTATCGGTGTAGTCGTTGAATTGCTTATTTTCACCGTTGATGGTCTTGATTGCAATATCCGAAATTGTGTTATTCATCTGAAATCTGATTGATAGGGAATATTGCCAAGTCTCCCATATTACAGGTACTGTAAACTCGGTTTTTTTAAGGAAATTAGGTTTGTTAGCCTTGTTGTAACAATTCGATGTGAGTCATGTAGTTGCAAAACGCTGCATCTTGTATAAATAGCTCGACCAAGCTACTATCTCAGGACAACTGTGGGAAATCTGCGTTGCTTTTAATACAAAACTTTGAGTGTAGTGATGAAATGCCATACCTTTAAAGTCACAAAAAATTAACTCTTTGTATAAAAAATTAACAACATCCAGAATTATACGATTTTATAATATCGGAAAATACTTAGCGAGATCAACGATAATTTTTCAATATACCCGCACAGGTAAATGTAATTTAGTTTATTCTCTCAATGGTTCGCTCGCAGGATTAGTGGCAATCACAGCTCCTTGTGCCTACGTTGCACCTTGGGCTTCAGTTTTGATTGGGTTAACGGGTGGAATTTTGGTCACTCTGGGAATGGATTTAATTGAGTCACTCCACATTGATGACCCCGTGAGGGCATTTGCCGTATACGGTATCAATGGCATGATGGGTACTCTCTCAGTTGGCTTCTTAGGTCAAGCAGAACTGCGTGTCAGTATGGCCTGATGTTTATCCGCTCGGGCAATTGATTGCAGAAGAAGACAAAAATCGTACTAATACTCCAGAAGTCGGTGTTCTCGATAGTGAATAGACCCAATAATCACACTTTTAGCTTAAAAAAGCCATTTTATAGTAGTCAATATATATTTCACAAATTCTTTGCCACTTTCTACCGGATTTTTTATTGACATTATTCAAGACAATTTTGAGCAATTTATCGGCAATTTTTTTTCCAAGATTAAAGATTAAGTGAAGAAGACTTGACTATTTTAGAAAATACATCATAAATTTCTTAGGAAGAACTATAAAAAATATTTACAGATGTGCCAATAGTTTCTTAAACTCCTACTAAGGTTATTTGAGTTTCTGGTTTTTAAACAAGTGGTCTAAAGGAAAAATATCAAAAACCACGGGATCTAACTTCGGACAACAGTTTTTTCTGATTAACCTGTTTTTTCCTTTTTTTAAGGATGATTTAGAGGATGATGCTCAAATTCATGTACAAACAAAAATCGAAAACAAAAAAGAGGCATTCGTCTGCAAGAAATTACGTTATCAACCCACAATCCAACTCTAAAGTCAAGCTATTTAATCTAATTAAGCGACTTTCTCCTAGTTGGCAAGCTTGTTTACCTATCGCTTGTCTGATTGTGTTGGGTTGGGGTTATGCCGCAGTTGCCCAAACTCCAGCCGCAGCGCCAACGACAGCAGAACTCAAAATCGCTATTGACACCCTATGGGTAGCGATCGCTGCTTTTTTAGTGTTCTTCATGAACGCTGGTTTTGGGATGTTAGAAACTGGCTTCTGTCGCCAGAAAAACGCTGTCAATGTTCTTTCCAAAAACTTGATTGTATTTGCTCTGTCTACCGTTGCCTTTTGGTCAATCGGTTTTGCCTTAATGTTCGGTGATGGCAATGACTTCATTGGATTGAATGGGTTTTTCTTAAAAGGAGTAGATAACAGTCCCGCCACAGCAGACGCTTATAAAGGTGTCTTCAGTGCCATTAATTGGGCTGGTGTACCTTTAGCAGCCAAGTTTTTATTCCAGCTAGTGTTTGCTGGAACAGCTGCAACAATCGTTTCTGGTGCAGTAGCCGAACGGATTAAGTTTGCTGACTTCCTAATTTTCAGCCTCTTACTTGTAGGTATTGCCTATCCCATTACCGGACATTGGATTTGGGGTGGTGGTTGGCTAGCAGATAGAGGCTTTTGGGATTTTGCCGGTTCTACGGTGGTTCACTCTGTAGGTGGCTGGGCAGCTTTGATGGGAGCAGCATTTCTTGGCCCCCGTCTTGGGAAATATCAAGACAAGCAAGTTGTAGCAATGCCCGGTCACAACATGAGTATTGCTACGTTGGGCTGTTTGATCCTGTGGTTGGGCTGGTTTGGTTTCAACCCTGGTTCTGTAATGGCTGCCGATCCTGGTGCGATCAGTCATATTGCTCTAACCACTAACATGGCTGCTGCTGCCGGTGGAATTGCCGCCACCATCACAGCTTGGTTGTACTTAGGTAAACCAGACCTGTCAATGATTATCAATGGTATTTTGGCTGGCTTGGTTGGGATTACAGCATCTTGTGCTTACGTAGGTATCGTTAGTTCTTTAGTAATTGGCTTCATCGCTGGAGTACTGGTAGTTTTTTCTGTAACATTCTTTGACAAACTTGGCATTGATGACCCAGTGGGAGCTACCTCAGTTCACTTAGTTTGTGGTATCTGGGGAACCTTAGCAGTTGGTCTATGGTCTGTTGGCCCTGGTGTTTTTACCTGGTATACACTTGGCCCAGAAAAAGGTTTATTTTCAGGTGGTGGCTTTGGACAGTTTGGTGTTCAGTTGCTGGGCGTTGTCTCAGTAGGTGGCTTCACTGTTTTACTCAGTAGTATTTTTTGGTTGGCACTAAAAGCGACTTTAGGTATTAGAGTATCCAAAGAAGAGGAATTAGAAGGTTTGGATATCGGCGAACACGGTATGGAAGCCTACAGTGGATTTCTCAAAGAAGGTGATGCAACTGGATTTTCTGATGAACAAGGCTCAATTGGGAGACTTTAGGGGAAATATTTCTTTGGTTCATCCTCTGGCATATTCTTAAATATCAGCTATCAAGACACCATTAGTCGATTGAACTGATTCCGCAAAATTCTCTATCCAAGCGGGGAAAAGTAGGGGGTATAGAACCTCCTACTTTTTGTCTGATTAGTGCTTTATCAAGAAAGGCAGGAGGCCTCCTGCCTCCTTCAATAATTTAGCGATCGCATTTTACCTTGTGAAAATTTTATGCTTAAAGGCTTAAGAGTTAGTATGCTGCTATTTGCAGTGATGGGAAGTTTGGCATGGTCATTTAGTGCCAAAGCAAATTTTAACGGCAAACTCACCGTGGAAATTGATGGCTTGAAGAATAAAAAAGGACAAGTCTGTGCCAGTATATTTGCTAGCAGTGAAGGATTTCCTAGCGATCGCGATCGCGTCTTACAAAAGCAGTGTACTAAGATTACTGAAAATCCCTTACCAATTACCTTTGATAACTTGAAAGCAGGTAGTTACGCCGTTGCTGTCTTCCACGACCAAAATAATGACCGCACTCTCAATAGCAATATTTTTGGTATACCAAGCGAAGGTTTTGGATTTTCCAGCAACCCAGAAATTCGCACAAGAGCGCCCAAATTTAGCGAAGCAGCATTTTTAGTGGCAGGGCCAGATACCAATATCCACATCCAGTTGAAATACTTTTAAGCTGATAGCAGATTCAGCTTGGTACACTGCCAATACTTATCGGGTTTTGGGGAAAAGGGGAAGAAAAAACCTTTAACCCAAACCCAGTACTCTTTTCCCAAAACCTGATTCCTAATTAAAAATGCACAAAGCGAGAAGTATTGGGTACACTACCAATCGTCTATGGTTGTCAATCACGATCGGCATCTTCCTGTAGACTCTGTTGCTCCGGCAAGTCACGTATTCGTATTCGATTCATCTGGGTTAGAGCATATCGTGCTGTTGCTTGCACATCGGGATCTGGGTCTTCTAGCGCATGGTGCAACATCTGACTCATTTGACCCATCATGTCATAAACGCGCGTCAGGTCACGGATCGCATTTTGCCGCACTTGTGGACTTTCATCTTGAATTGAAATTGCTAAAGCACGGTTCATTGGTTTGAGTGTGCGGATGCCAATTTCTGACAAAGCTGCCAAAATTAAGCTCCTTTCTTGAGAATCAGCATCAATTATCAGGTCAACCAGATGTTGAATTGCCCGCGAATCTCCCTGCTGACCCAAATCCCAAATAGCCTTGCGCCGCTTGGTTGGGTCAGAACTGCGTAAATCTTGAATTAATTCCTCCACGATATTGAGTTTAGCAAGACGGGAAGTTTTTTCTGGTAACAGTAATTGTGTGGAAAATGGTGGTGGTGGAGGCGTTTGGAGAATAGTGACAGTCTCCAGTAAAGGTGGTGTAATCGGTTCTTTGTTAGCTTCACTCAAACTTTTAGGCTCTGATATTTCGGAGTTTTGCACTTGCTTTACCTTCTGAAACGACCTCAGCAGATAAAAAAGTGCGCCAGTACATCCTAGAACTCCAATGGTAAATAGTAACCACCAGACAAAACCTCTCTCGGATGCTTGGGGATTTGCAGAAGTCGGAGCAACAGAGGTAACTATTGGGGAGGTAACTTTTGGAGGAGTAACTATTGGAGAAGTGAAAAACTGTTTTTTAGGTGCTACAGCTGCTTGCAGTTTCTCCTGAGTCGCCGGGCCAGCAATCCCATCTAATTTTAAACCCTTTACTTTCTGGAATTTAGCTACAGCAATTTCCGTACTGGCGTTATATTGTCCATCTACCACGCCCCTGTAGTACCCCAACTGCTTTAATTGGGTTTGTAGTCTCTGCACATCTGATTTTCGACTTCCATATCTCAAAACAGCCAGACTAGGAGTAACTGTCGAACTAGCTTGTGCAAGTTCTAGAATTTTAGGTGCTAGGTTAAGTGTCGCTGCGCTTGAGCGATTCGGGTACAAACCCACGCAAGAAAAACAGGTAAATATCAGAATTGAGGAACGGCATAGCCTCATATTGCAAGTTTCAGCCTGAAGGTGCTTTTCAAATCTTCGATACCACAATAGCTTCTAAACGACCAAATGTTAACTGTCATTTTTAATTGGGAATTGGGAATTGGGAAAAGGAGGCAGTGTTTCGACTACGCTCAACAACCAGGCAGAAGTTCTTTAATTTTAAATTTTAAATTTTGTTAGCGCAGCGTAAAGCCTTCTCTACGAGAGGCTGCGCCAACGGCATGGCTTCGCTTAGAGCGAGTCTGCGAGCGTCATTTTTAATTGATTATCTCCCTCATCCCTTACTTAATTACTAATTAAGAATTATTTTAACAAGTTAGGGTAAAATTTCTGGTTTAGATTCTCTAACTGCTAGGCTGATGGGGTTCAATTTTTTAGCAGATGCTTCTAAAACTGGTTGCTGTATATTAGCTATCTCGCCGACAGTAACTTTGTCGTTTTGTCCTCCTAAAGTATCGCGTTGGTTAATGAGATAGATACTAATTAAAGTGAGAAATACTCCTACCCACTGCAACGGACTGAGGACTTCTGAGAGGAAGAGATTGCCGAATAGTAGCGCAAAGACGGGTGTTAGGAAGGTGAGAGAACTAAGACTCGTGAGACTGCCACTAGAAGCAAAGTAGAAGAATAACCCATAAGCGATCGCACTGCCAAATACGGTAGCATAACCCAAGGCCATGAAATCAGATCCTCCCAGATTTTCCCACTGCTGGGATTCAACAACTGATGAAACTCCCCATAGTGGCAATCCGCCCAAAATCATGTGCCATCCTGTGGCGCTTACAGGGTCAGCATGTCGGCACACAAACCGAATCAACACTGTTCCTACTGCCATTGATAGTGCTGCTAACAGCATTAACCACTCGCCACTAGCAAACAAATCTTGCCAGTTGCCGATTGTCATATTTGCGCCTGAGTCGAAAAAATGTAAAATCCACTCATCAGGTAAGCCAATTAAACTAATGCCTGTGACTCCCAAGCCTAGCCCCAGCCATCCCCAAAAACCAATGTGTTCTTGGAATAGCCACAACGACAGCAAGGCAACAGCCAAAGGTTGCGAGTCAATCATCACAGACCCCAACCCTGCACTAGTTCTGACTAATCCCTCTG
>NNBT01003730.1_pt1 | contig 11509 bp, 9 predicted proteins | sample 1173831 | NCBI WGS metagenome assembly NNBT01 (sample SAMN07173936, study PRJNA388173) | plant metagenome | isolation source: symbiotic tissue sample KVJ10 | place: Norway: Troms, Kvaloya island | reverse complement strand
CGGCACGTCCATCGTGACGAGCGCGGGCACCAGGAGGAGCGCGGCGATGATGTAAGAGGCAGTGACCGGGATCGCGGTGCCGAGGATCCACATGGCGAAGGCGGCGAGCAGGATGGTCACCGCGAGGCTGCCGCTTCCCAACTCGACGATCTCGCCGGACAGCCTGAGGCCGAGGCCGGTGAGATTGATGATCGACACGATGATGCCGGCGGTGGCGCAGGTGGCGGCGATGCCGACGCAGCCTTTGCCGCCTTCGACGAGCGCCGCGACCAGACGCTCGGTCGCCGCGTCTGGCACCTTGCCCTGACGCTTGTCCCAATAGTAGAGCGCGATGCTGACGATGCCGCCGGCGATGAGGCCGAGAAAAGCCGCGACCGACAGGCGCTCGCCGCTGAGATAAGATACGATCGTCACCACCAGGGCGGCCGCCGCACCAGGCAAAGTGAGAAGCCTTTGCTCGCGTCTGATCAGGCTCAGGATCACCGCGATCACGATCGACCAGAACACCGCCATGAAGGCGCTCAAGCCATAGATCAGCAGCACCGCGATCGCCGCCAGCGACAGGAAATGATAGCCCTGGCTGGTCGTGAGCTTCCACAGCGATTGCTCGCTCGTCTTCACCGGCTTCACCTGGAGGCGGCGCGCGTCGGCTTCGACCATCAGCCAGCAGCAGAGGTAATAGAGGACGGTCGGGATGGTCGCCATCACCAGCACGTCGAGATAGCTGATGTCGAGATATTCGGCGATGATGAAGGCGGCGGCGCCGAGCGTCGGCGGCGACAAGGTGGCGCCGATGCCAGCGGCGGCGGTGAGCCCGCCGGCGGTGGCGGGATTGTAGCCTGAGCGCTTCAGCATCGGCCAGGACAGCGAGGCGAGCGTCACCGTGGTCGCCACACCCGAGCCCGAGACGGTGCCGAGCAGGAAACCCGAGGCCACGACAGCGCGGCCGGGCGCCGCCGGTGCCGGCGTCTTGCCGAACAGCGCGAAGGCCCAGTCGATGAAGAACTTGCCGGCGCCGCCGCGATCGAGCACCGCGCCATAAAGCGAGAAGATGATGATGAAGGTCGCCGCCACGTCGGTCGGCGTCGAAAACAGGCCTTCGAGGGTGAGATAATTCTGACCCACGATGCGCGCGATCGAGAAGCCGCGATGATTGAAGGGCTCCGGCATGTAGCGCCCGAAATAGGCGTAGAGAAGGAAAGCGGCGGCGATGAGCGGCAGGGCCCAACCGGTGGCGCGCCGTGTCGCCTCCAGCACCAGCAGGATCAATATGCCGCCGAGCCAGATCTCGATCTCGAGCGGCGAGGTGGCGCGCATCTTCGTCGCTTCGAGATGCGTCGCGAGATAATATATCGAGGCGAAGGCGAGCGCGATCAGCAGCCAGTCGATGATGCGGACATGGCGACCCTCGCCTTTCGGAAACAAGGGAAAGATGAGGAAGGCCGCGGCCAGCACCAGCCCGACGAAACTGGCGCGGTAGATCGAGGTGTTGATCGCGAACTGCGTCCAGTAGAGCGCGTAGAGCGACAGCCCGGCGCAGAGGCCGGCGGCGAGCCAGGCCTCCCAGCCAACGAGACGACGCGTCCGCCCGGATTCGCTGTCGATCGCCAGCTGGTCGAGCTTGTCCTGGTCGAGCTCCGTCTGCGCCACCAGCCGGGCCTCAGCCCGCCGTCACGCCGCGGCTCTTGTAGAATTCGACCGCCGCCGGATGATGCGGAACCGCCGACTTGGCCGCCGCCGTTTCGAGCGTCAGCCGCTTGGCGACGGGATGGATCTGCGCCACGTCGGCGAGATTATCGAAGATCGCCGCCAGGATCTCCTTGACCAGCGCTCCGTCGAGCGCCTCCGGCACGAGCAGCACATTGTCGACGCCGAGCACCGGCAGGTCTTCGGCGAGCCCCTCATAGACGCCCTTCTTAAGCGTCGAGGGCAGATAGACGCCCGGATATTTCTCGGCGAGGCCGCCGGCGAGATCGCCGGTATTGACGAAGGTGATGTCGGCCGCGTTGGTCGAGGCGAGATCCTTGACCGCCGGCGTCGGCACGCCGCCGATCCAGAAGAACACATCGATCTTGCCGTCCTTCAGGGCGCCGACCGACTCGGCGACGCCGAGATTGTCGCGCGTGACGTCCTTCATCGGATCGAGGCCCGCCGCCGCCATCACGCGGTCGGCGATGGATTCGGTTGATGAGCCGGACGAGCCGACCGAGGCGCGTTTGCCCTTGAGGTCGGCGATGGTCTTGATGCCGCTCGCTTTCGACGCGACGGTATGGAAGACGCTCGGATAGAGAACGGCGAGGGTGGCGATCTTCTGCGTGCCGACATCCTTGTAGGCGTCGGTCCCCTTGAAGCCGTCATAGGCGGAATCGACGGTCGAAAACCCCAGTTCCGCATCGCCCTTGGCGAGCAGCTTCACATTGTCGACCGACCCGCCCGTCACTTCCGCCGTCGCCTGCATCTCGGGCAGCTTCTCCGACAGCAGCTTGGCGAGACCGCCGCCATAGGGATAGAACACGCCGCCGGTGCCGCCGGTGCCGATCACGATGTAACGTGTCGCCGCCTGGCTTGGGCTGGCGCCCAGCATCGGCACGAGAGCGGCGCCGCCCAAAAGGGCAAACAGGTCGCGGCGTGAAAACTGGCTCATGGTGGTTCCTCCCCGGATGATGATTTTTGATAAGGTCGCTGAGAGTGTTCTCCCAGGCCCGGCCCGTCAAGCGCAATCCTACTTTCGCAAGGGTGCCACGACGCCCGATCGTCCGGTCAAATACCGTGCTATTGCAACGGCATAAGCCGGCATTGTTGAATCAAATTGTGAGCTCGCTCTGACGATCTCGATATCGCTGAGCTCGTCCTCGTGACCGCTGTGCAGATAGTGCCTGACCTCTTGCGCCAGCGTGTCGGCGGCTTGCGCGAAGCGGAAGACTTGCGCCACCGAGAGGCGCGGCCCGTCGAAGACCGCCAGAAGCTCCGCCCTCTCCGCATCGGCGGCGTCGAGCCCGGTCTCTTCCGCGAGCTCGCGGATGAGCGAGCCCATGACATCGACGCGCCCGTCGGTCGTGACATCCTTCATTTCGAGCGACCCGCCGGGCGGATAGATCTTGCCGGCATTGAGCGTGTGCGGCGCCATGCGGCCATAGAGCAACGCATTGTCGGCCGTGTGCACGATGGCCGACCCGAAGACATTGCTGACACTCTTGTCGGGCCAGCCCCAGTCGCGCCAGGCGACGAAGCTTGCATAGTCTGTCTTGATGAAGCGGCCGGTAAGCATCGCATCCGTGACCTCGGCCCCGGCGCAGATCAGCACTTCGCCGTTCCAGATGCGCGGATTGGCGTCGGCGAGCTTGCGCCAATGCTCCGCGATGCGGGGTTTCTCGGCTTCGGCGAAGGACCATGCGCCGGAATGAAGGCGAAGATCGAAGGAAGAGATGGGTTTGATATCCATGGGTGCCCTCTTCGCACAGCCCCTCTACTGGCGCAAATGGTCCGCGATTGGTACAAAATGGTTCCCCATCGGTAGGACATCCATGACCCGCGATTCCCGTTACGACATCCTCTTCGAGCCCATCCGCATCGGCCCCGTCACGGCGCGCAACCGCTTCTATCAGGTGCCCCATTGTAACGGCATGGGCTATCGCGACGTGTCCGCGCTCGCCACGATGCGTGGCATGAAGGCGGAAGGTGGCTGGGGCGTGGTGTGCACCGAGATGGTCGAGCTCCACGCCGCGAGCGATGTGGCGCCCTATGTCGAGTTGCGCAATTGGGACGACCAGGACATCCCTACCCTCGCTTGCATCGCGGAGAAGATTCACGAGCACAAATCCCTCGCCGGCCTCGAGCTCTGCCATTCGGGCTACACCGCCGCCAATCTCTATTCACGCGAAACACCGATCGCGCCGATGGCGATGAGCACATCGACCTATCATTTCGATCCCGTCCATGCCCGCGCCATGGACAGGCAGGACATCAAGGACCTGCGCCGCACCCATCGCGCCGCCGCTTTGCGCGGCCGCAAGGCCGGCTACGATCTCATCTATGTCTATGCCGGCCACGGTCTCGGCATCTTCCAGCAGTTCCTATCGCGCGCCACCAATGACCGCACCGATGAATATGGCGGCTCGCTCGAGAACCGCGCCCGCCTGCTGCGCGAGGTGATCGAGGATACGAAGGACGCGGTGGGCGATACCTGCGCCGTGCCGGTGCGCATCGCGATGAGCGAGTTCCTCGGCGGCGAAGGCCTCGAGCCCGCCGAGGTCGAGGATGCCATCGCCATGATGGCCGAGCTTCCCGATCTCTGGGATTTGTCGCTCTCGGCCTGGCCCAAGGATTCGCAGACCTCGCGCTTCTCCGAGGAAGGTTTCCAGGAGCCCTATATCAAAGGCGTCAAGAAGCTCACCTCGAAGCCGGTCGTCGGCGTCGGCCGCTATACGTCGCCCGATGCGATGGTGCGGGTCATCCGCCAGGGCATCATGGACATGATCGGCGCCGCCAGGCCTTCGATCGCCGATCCCTATCTGCCGAAGAAAATCGAGGAAGGTCGCCTCGACGACATCCGCGAATGTATCGGCTGCAATATCTGCGTCACCGGCGACTACACCAAGACGCCATTGCGCTGTACCCAGAACCCATCGATGGGCGAGGAATGGCGCAAGGGCTGGCACCCCGAGCGCATCCGCGCCAAGGCGCGCGACGCGCAGGTGCTCATCATCGGCGCCGGTCCCGCCGGCCTCGAAGCCGGGCGCGCGCTCGGCCAGCGCGGTTATCAGGTAACCATTGCCGACAGAGCCCGCGAGGCCGGCGGCCGCGTGGCGCGCGAATGCCGCCTCCCCGGCCTTGCCGCCTGGGGCCGCGTGCGTGACTGGCGCCTGCTCCAGATCGGCAAGATGGCGAATGTTTCACTCTATCTCGAAAGTGATCTCACCGCCGACACGGCGCTCGAATTCGGCGCCGACCACATCGTCTGCGCCACCGGCGCGACCTGGCGGCGCGACGGCGCCGGCCATCATCAATATCTGCCGCTGCCCGTCGCCGCGGCCGCCGACGTCCTGACCCCGGACGACATCATGGCGGGAGGCCGTCCCAAGTCCAGGGAAGCCATCGTCTTCGACGACGATCATTATTACATGGCGAGCGTCCTCTGCGAGCTGCTGGTGAAGGAAAGCATCAAGGTGACGTATGTCACCCCCGCCGCGGTCGCCGCCGCCTATACGGTCAACACGATGGAGCAGAAGCTCATCCAGGGCCGCCTGCTCGAGCTCGGCGTGACGGTCGTCACCGCCCAGGCCTTGTCGGAGGTGACGGCGCAAGGTCTGGTCACCTCCTGCATCTATACGGGGAAAGAACACCGCCACACGGCCGGATCGGTCGTGCTCGTCACCTCGCGCAAGGGCGACGATGCGCTCTATCGCGAGCTGAAGGGGCGTGACGCCAAGGTGACGGCAGTGGGCGATGCCTGGGCACCGGCGGCGATCGCCCACGCCGTCTATGCCGGCCGGCGCTTCGCCGAGGAGTTCGACGAAAAGCCGCGCGATGTACTGGAAACCCCTTTCCGGCGCGAGCTGCTCACGCTGATGGGAGGTTAACCCGCGAAAAGACGCGTCTTCTCGATGAGGGCGTCTGCAGCCACGCTCCATGCGCCGAACTGTTCCTCGCGTCGCTTGCCTTCGATCGTCGGAACGGCTTGCGCCCTCGCCGAGGAGAAATTCCACGTATGTCCGCCGGGATTGATCTCGAAGCAGTACAGTCTTCCGCTCTTCACATCGCGCCTGACGTCGACGGCTTGGAAGGGCACCTGGGGGATGGCGCGGTAACAGGAGCTGGCGAAGGTTAGAATGTCCTGATCGTAGCAGAATGAGACCTGCCTGTCGCCGCCGGCCATGGCGTTGGAGACAACACCTTCCGTCGTCCTTGTAACCTCACCCTCCGGCCGCTGCAGCTTGATCAGTGATTTGCGCCGCAACGCGTAGAGCACGCTCCCGAAGATCGTGACCACCCGATAATCCTCGGCGAACTCGCCGCTATCGACAAATTGTTGCACGATCATGTTTGACGGCGTCTGGCCTTGCAGGCTCATTCTGGTGGGGGACACATGTTTGTAGCTGGCGGTGCTGACAAGCTCTATTCCATGCCCTTTCGAGGCATATCCAAACCGTATCGGCTTGATGATCACATACGGGCCCCAATCATACTCGGACAGACGCAGATTGGGACGCGAATAGACCCATCGTGGAACGCGCACGCCGCTCTTGGCCAGCAGGCGGAGCTGCTCGTCCTTGCCGATCGGTTGACCGCAGAAGACTTTTCCGCGCGGGGCTTTGAAGTTTTTCAGCATCGAGGGACAGAACGTCATCAGCGGATTGGCGGCAATGTCCTCGCGCGGCCTGACCCCCGGGATATCGGGATAGATGAAGACTTTGACGTCTCCGCATCTGCTTCTGATCTCTTCGCCGATGGCGGTGTAGTCGCTGACGGAAAACAGATCGGGCCGGTGAACGAGCGCCAGGTGTTTGAGCATGTTCTAGGCTTGCCAAAACAGGTGAAGCTGCCGGAAAGTATATATCATAGTTGTGTGTCTCGATGAAATTCCGTGGAGGCTGATTGGAATTGGCGATGACGATGCCAAAACCGCCGAGAGACATGGCTATTACGATCGACCTCGCCATCATGGATGGCGAGCTGGAATGGGACGTAGCGGGCTTCAGCGCGAAGACGATCGCACAGTGTCGCCCTGCCGATCGGACTATTCCGGTTATAAAGACACTCTCGTCCCGTCCTGAACTCACCCCCCAATAAAAAAGGGCCCCGAAAGGGGCCCTTCAGTATCCGAATTCACTTTCTCACCGTTACATCCCGAACCGCCAGGACAGCACGGCGCGGATCGTGTCGCGGGAGAAGTCGACTTCCCCCTCGATGTTGTTGTCTTCGTCGACACCACCCCATTCCGGATCGAACGCAGCCTCGTCCCATTCGATCGAGTCTAGGAAGTCGTGACGATATTCGATCTTGAGCGAGATACTGTCGGTCAGCAGTTGCTCGATACCTGCGCCGATCGTCCATCCGTCGACATTGTCGTCTTCATCGATCGCACCGAAGTCGTCGCCGTCTTCACCGAAGTCGAAGCCGAGGAGCGCCTCCGCCTTGCCCTTTGCCCAAGTGTAGCCGCCGAGGGCGTAGATGAGCGAGGTGTCGTTGAATACGAAGCCGGCACGGCCACCGACGAACCACGTATCTTCGAGTTCCGACCGGATATTCGCGGTGATCAGGCCGGCTTCGGCGACCGAGTCCGAGGAGGATTCGGCGTCCGAGCTGCCGTTGAAGTCGTAGTTGGCGAGGATACCGATGACGAAGGGCGTGTCTTCGAATTGATAGTCGGCGCCGATTTCAACGGTGCCGAAACCATAGAACTTGCCCTGATCGGATTCGATGTCGATGGTGCTCGGAATGAACGGGGCCCACTCGCCAATATCGAGGAGCGCCTCGGCATCATATGTGTTGTAGCCGGCGCCGCCGCCGACACCGATATGAATTCCCGTCCAACTGGTGGTAGGCGCCGGAGGAAGAATGTCCGCCGCGAAAGCGGGCGGCGCCATCATCGCCAAGGCCGTAGCTGACATCAGAAGAAATTTATTCATAAAACCCCTCCAGTGGTTTGGCCCCATATTATTCCTTAGAGTAAAATGAATTCTGCCCTGTCAGCAAGATACAGAAACAACCTAGAGTAAGTTTCTTGGGGATTGTGACTTTTGAGCAACACTCAGTTTATTCCATTGTATTCATTTATTTTTTTGGCTTCACGAGTCGGTTCAGATTCAGAAAGGTCCAGGATCAGTAGCCCCTTAGGTGGAACCCCGCTCGGTTAAGCCTCGGTTTACCAAGATCGCCGACTCTCACCGGGACTCACCGGGGACGTTGACGACCATGACACGGCTGACTTCCGCTTTTGCTTTGCTGCTTTCCGCGGGCTTCGCGGCTTCCGCCTATGCCCAGTCAACCGATTATACCGGTTCCATCAGCTCGCTGACGCGCCAGGCGCCGACCGGCAAGCTGGCCACCCAGACCGAGATCCTGAACGGGCAGTCCCAGGCCGCCCTGATCACCCCCTCCTCGCCCCAGGCGATGGACGCAGCGGTGGCCATGTATGAGCACATCACCCGCAATGGCGGCTGGCCCGCCATCCGCGAGCGCAATCTCGAAAAGGGTGACTACAGCCCAGGGGTCGCGGTCCTCAGGCAGCGCCTGGTGGCCGAAGGCTATCTCCCGCCCCACAGCCTCGAGGTCGACGAACCGGAGAAATTCTCGGTCGAGATCCGCAATGCGGTGAAGGCTTTCCAGGCCAATCACGGCCTCGCCCCCACCGGCAAGGTCGATGAGCGGACTCGGGCCGAATTCAACATCACCGCCGCCACCCGCCTGCGCCAGCTGCAGATCAACCAGCCGCGCGTCGCCACCTATGCGGCGAAGCTCGGGCCCCGCTACATCCTGGTCAACATTCCCTCGGCCCAGCTCGAGGCGGTGAATTTTGGCGCCGTCTATTCGAGGCACAACATCGTCGCCGGCAAGATCGACCGCCCCTCGCCGGTGCTGATGAGCCGCATCAGCGACATCAACTTCAATCCCTATTGGACGGCGCCCGATTCCATCGTCAAACGCGACCTCCTGCCCAAGCTCGCCAAGGATCCCGATGTGCTGAGCAAAATGCAGATCCGCGTCATCGAAAAGGCGAGCGGCCGCGAGATCGACCCGCGCAGCGTCGACTGGGGCATGACGCCGAGCAGCCAGTTCCTGTTTCGTCAGGACCCCGGCGATCAGAACGCCATGGCGACGGTGAAGATCAACTTCCCCAACAAATATGCGGTCTATCTGCATGACACGCCGACGCGCGAATTGTTCGGCCAGAACGCCCGCTATCTGAGCTCGGGCTGCATCCGCGTCGATCGCGTCCAGGTGCTGATCGATTGGATCCTGTCCGGCCAGGACGGCTTCAATCCCGATATGATCGAGAATATCGCCCAGTCGGGCAAACGCCTCGACAAGCCGGTGCGCAACGGACCGGACCTGCGCATCATGTACCTGACCGCCTGGGCCACCGAGGACGGCCGCATTCATTTCCGCCCCGACATCTATCATCTCGACGGCACCGGCTTCATCACCGGCCAGCCGCAGCCGCGCAGCGAATTCTGATCTTCAAGACGGCCGGTTCTTGATCATCATCCCGGCGATCTCCTTGAGGAGTTTCGCCGCCACATTGGCGGTGAGGTTCGAAATGTCGCAGCGCGGATTATATTCGACAATGTCGGCTGCAATGATCGGCTGATCGAGCCGATGCAGGAGATTGACCACCTGGCGCACCGTCAGGCCGCCAGGCTCGCGATAGGTCACGCCGGGCGCATAGGCCGGATCGAGCGCATCGATGTCCATCGAAATGAAGATCGGCGTCTTGATATCGAGCCTGAGGTCCGCGCCGCAGTGCCCCGCCTCGATGACCTCGACGCCGAAGCGTTTGAACTGGTCGCGATGATGGCCGTTGATGGTGCGTAAGCCCACCTGGATCAGCCGGTCGGTGAGCCCCTCCTCCATGATCCGCGCGAAGGATGAGGTCTGCGAGCGCCGGTTGCCCTGATAAGCGTCATAGATGTCGGGATGCGCATCGATATGAAGGATGGTGAGGCGCTTGTGACGGCGCCGCACCGCCCGCATGACCGGATGGGTGATGGCGTGATCGCCGCCCAGGCAGATCATGGGATCGCCGATGTCCAGGACGCGTCCGACGGTTTCCTCGATGACGTCCCAGGGATCCCGACGCCCGTCGAAACGGATGTCGCCATGATCGGTGAAGGCCTCATTGAGATCGACGCCGGTCTCTGTCCACAGGCTGTGGGCGTCGGAATGCAATTCCGCGCGAATGGGGCCCGGCGCCTCCGCCGCCCCCTTCATCAGCGCGGAATTGTCGTCATTGGGGATACCGAGAAGCGAGACCTTGGCCATGATTTCCTGCCTTCAATGCGGGGGATCCGCTTCGAGCACATGGATTTGCCAGAATCGTGACGTTCCTTGCTGCCAACACTAGAATTCCGCTACGATCTCTACGGAGGCCTTTGAAGTGACTTTTGACGTCTTTACCCGCGCCGGCCTCGCCGCGCTCGCCCTGTTTGCTTGCACCAGCTTGGCCAAGGCCGACGGCGAGATCGACAAGCTGATGACGGCCGCCGACAAGGCCCGCCTCGCCGATTTCGACAAGGTCCGCTCCGAGGCGATCGACGAAGCCAGAAAGGGCGGCGCCCCCGCCGATGTCGAAACGCTCGATGCGATCCTCGCCGGCGAGCCTCTCTCCTTCTCCGGCGCCTTCGACATGACCGGCAACTGGCAGTGCCGCACCATCAAGCTCGGCGGCCGCCCGGCGCTCACCATCTATGGCTGGTTCAAATGCCGCGTCACCGATGACGGCTCAGGCTGGCGGCTCGAGAAGCTCACCGGCTCGCAGCGCACCTCCGGCGCCTTTTATACCGACAGCGATACCAGGCTCACCTATCTCGGCGCCTTCCACTATGCCGATGAGACGCCGCGCCGCTATCGCGCCGATCCCGACCGCGACGAGGTCGCTTATGCGGTCCGTGCCGGCGACAAGCGAATCCGTCTCGAACTCCCCTCGCCCAAATATGAATCGAAATTCGACATCATCGAGCTGAAGAGGTGAAACTCGGCAATCCCCTCGCCTTCTTTCGCGCACATGTCGCCGAGCTGCGCCATGCCTTGCGGGTGGTCATCGCCGTGGTCGCAGCCTTCGCCGTCGTAAAGCTCTTCGGCCTGCCGCAAGGCTGGTGGGCCGTCATCACCGCGCTCCTCGTAGTCCAGACCAGCGTCGGCGGCTCGCTCAAGGCGGCGCTCGACCGGCTGTGGGGCACCATGGCCGGCGCCTTTTATGGCGCCCTCGTCGCCATCGCCATTCCGCATGCGAGCGATATCGGCCTCGGCATCGCCATCGCGGCCGCCATCCTGCCGCTCGCTTTCCTCGCCGCGGTGAATGCGATCTTCCGGGTGGCGCCGGTCACCGCTTTGATCGTCATGCTGCCGATCTATGGCCCGACATCCGATCCGTTGATCTCGGCCGCCGACCGCGTCTTCGAGATCATCATCGGCAATATCGTGGCGCTCGCCGTCACCTTCGTCATCCTGCCGGCTCGAGCCCATGGCCAGTTGCGCGAGGCGGCGGCGCGCGTCGCCAGCCTCAATGCCGATCTGATGGAAAGACTGATCGACGGCCTCACCCGCGACCAGGGCCGTCAAAGCGTGCCGCCGCTCCACGCCAAGATCCGCGCGGCGCTCAAGCAGACCGAAACCGCCGCCGAGGAAGCGGCGCGCGAGCGCAAGATGCGGGTGAGCGACGATCCGGACCCCGAGCCCGTGGTCCGCACGCTCTACCGCGTGCGCCACGACCTGGTGATGGTCGGCCGCGCCGCGGCCAAGCCTCTGCCCGAGCCGGTCCTGGCCGAGATTGGATCCCAGCTCGCAACCC
>NNBT01002438.1_pt1 | contig 11519 bp, 8 predicted proteins | sample 1173831 | NCBI WGS metagenome assembly NNBT01 (sample SAMN07173936, study PRJNA388173) | plant metagenome | isolation source: symbiotic tissue sample KVJ10 | place: Norway: Troms, Kvaloya island | reverse complement strand
TGATCCCGCKGAGCCGCTGAGCGAGAAGGACGAGACCGTCATGAACGATCCCAGCATGGCACAGGGCCAGGGCTTTCTCTCCATCCGGGGGCTGACCAAGCGCTATGCCGGTTTCACGGCGGTCGACAATCTCGATCTCGAGGTCCCCAAGGGCGAACTCGTCGCCTTTCTCGGGCCCTCGGGCTGCGGCAAGACCACCTCGCTGCGCATGATCGCCGGCCTCGTGCCGGCGACAGCGGGCCAGATCGTGGTCGGCGGCCAGGATCTCACGACCGTCGCGACCCATCGCCGCGACATGGGCCTGGTGTTCCAGAGCTATGCGCTGTTTCCGCATATGAGCGTGGAAAAGAACGTCGCCTTCGGGCTCGAGATGCGGAAATTGCCGAGAGACGAGATCGCCCGGCGCGTGAAGGAGGCGATCGCGCTGGTGCATCTCTCCGGCAAGGAGCAGCACCGCCCGGCGCAGCTTTCGGGCGGCCAGCAACAGCGCGTCGCGCTGGCGCGTGCGCTCGTCATCCGGCCCTCGATCCTGCTCTTCGACGAGCCGCTGTCCAATCTCGACGCGAAGCTGCGCGACGAGATGCGCAACGAGATCCGCGACATCCAGCAGCGGCTGGGCATCACCGCGATCTTCGTGACGCATGACCAGAGCGAGGCCCTGACCATGTGCGACAAGGTCGTAGTGATGAATCAGGGCCGGCTCGAGCAGCTGGGCACGCCGATCGACCTCTATGAACGGCCCCGGACCGCCTTCGTCGCGAGCTTCGTCGGCCGCACCAACCGGCTCAGGGCGGTCGCCAGGGATGGCGTCGCCGAGTTCGCCGGACAGCGCATCGCCGCGCCCGCCGGCCTGTCGGGGCCCGTCGAGGTGATGGTGCGGCCCCACCGTGTCTCGCTGGCGCCCGCCGGTGGGGGCGAGGGCGTCGCCGGCACGGTCATGCGCGCGATCTTCGCGGGCGACATCCTGCAATATGATGTCGAGGTGGCCGGGCAGACCGTCTCGGTCGAGCTGGCGACGCGTGGCGGCGAGACCGTGCTCGCACCGGGAACCGCCGTGGTGCTCGCCTGGCGGCCGCAGGACGTCTTCGTTTACGGGGCGGCAGCGTGAGCGCCGCAACCACAGTCCCGGCAGCCGTCCTGCCGGCGCCGCAGACGCGCGGGAGCGGGCTTGCGCTGGTGGTCGCGCTGATCGCGCCGATCGCGCTGATCAACGCCTTCGGCTTCCTGATGCCGGTGCTGAACCTGGCGCGGATGTCGTTCTACGAGGTCGAGCCGACGGGCGCGATGCGCGAGGCCTTCTCGCTGGCGACATGGGCCAAGGTCGTCGCCGACACCTTCTATGCCGAGCTGATCGTCAACAGCATCACGGTGAGCCTCGGCATCACCCTCGTGACGCTCGTCTGCTCCTATCCGATCGCACTCTATCTCCACCGCTCCAGCGGGACCTGGAAGACGATCCTGCTGGTCCTGGTGATCTCGCCGCTCCTGACCTCGGCGGTGGTGCGCACCTATGGCTGGATCGCGATCCTCTCCGAGAACGGGCTGGTCAACAATGCGCTCGCCGGCCTGGGGCTCGAACGCATGCGGCTGATGTTCAACAAGACCGGCGTCGTCATCGGCCTCACCGAGATCCTGATGCCCTACATGATCCTGGCGCTGCTGGCCGGCTTCGGACGGCTGGACCGGCAAGTCGAAGAGGCGGCATCAACGCTGGGCGCGGCGCCCTTCACGGTGTTTCGCCGCATCATCCTGCCGCTGACGCTGCCGGGCATCGCGCTCGGCTGCCTGCTCTGCTTCGTGCTGGCGGTCTCGTCCTTCATCACGCCGAAGCTGCTCGGCGGCGGGCGCGTCTTCCTGCTGGCGACCGAGATCTACGACCAGGCGATCGTGACGCTGAACTGGCCGCTGGCCGCGACGCTCTCGATCCTGGTGCTGGTAATCTTCGGGGCCGCGCTCGTGCTCTACACCCGCGCCCTGCGCGCGATCCTGTGAGGGGGACGATCATGGATGCAGATCATGGATGAAAGACCCGTCCCCCTGCCCCTCAAGCTCGTCGCGCTGGCGATGTTCGCCTTTTTGCTGGCGCCGCTGATCGTCGTCGTGCCGATCTCGTTTTCGGGCGACAGCTACATGATGTTCCCGCCTTCGAGCTGGAGCCTGAAATGGTATCCGGCGATCTTCGCCGACGGCAAGATGACGGCGGCGTTCTGGACCAGCCTGCTGCTCGCCTGCGTGGTGACGGCGCTCAGCCTGCTGATCGCGCTGCCGGCGGCCTATGCGCTGGTGCGGCTGAACCCACGCGGCGGCGAGGTCCTGTCCAGCCTCTTTACCGCGCCGCTGCTGCTGCCGACGATCGTGCTGGGCCTCGCCATCCTGATCGTCTTCGCCCGCTACGGTTTGCTCGCGACCTTCCCCGGGCTGGTCGCCGCGCATCTGGTGGTGACGCTGCCCTATGCGCTGCGGGTGCTGGCCACAGCGCTGGCGACGCTGCCGATCCCGGTCGAGGAAGCCGCCGCGACGCTCGGCGCCTCGCCCTTCACCGTCTTCCGCCGCATCACCCTGCCGATGATGAAGTCGGGGCTGATCGGCACGACAGCGCTCTGTTTCCTCGTCTCCTTCGACGAGGTCGTGCTCTCGCTGTTCATGACCGGCCCGCGCATCCAGACGCTGCCGGTGGCGATGTATCACCATGTCGAGCAGCAGGCCGACCCGCTGGTTGCGGCGCTGTCCGTGCTCCTCGTCGGGCTCACCCTTCTCGTCGTGCTCGTGGTCGACCGGACCTCGGGCCTGGCCAAGACCTTCGTGAAGTAACCGTCATGAGTTCGCACGGAACCACATCGTCATCCCGGACAAGCGGCGCAGCTGCGCCGCTCCGGGATCCATCGGAGGGCTCAGGAGCTCCAGGATGGATCCCGGAGCTCCGCTTCGCTGCGTCCGGGATGACGGTGCGGTTCGTGCGCAAACTGCCAAAGCGGCTTTAGCCGACGGAACCATAGCCTTTCGACCACCCGCCCCGCTCGCCACCCGCGAGCGGGAACCCTGGAGTTTGCCTGATGCATCAGGACATCCGCATCGCCGTCGATATCGGCGGCACCTTCACCGACATCGAGATCCTCGATGCCGGCTCGGGGGCGATCCACCAGATCAAAACGCCGAGCACGCCGGCCGACCCCTCGATCGGGCTCCTGACCGGCATCCGGGAGGCCTCCGAACGCTTCGGCTTCCCGATGGAGGCGGTACAATACCTGCTGCACGGCACCACCATCGCGACCAACGCCGTGCTCGAACGCAAGCTGCCGCTCGGCGCCATCGTCACCACGGCGGGCTTCGAGGACGTGATGCAGATCGGCCGGCATGGCCGCACCGACGTCTATGCGATCACGCTGGCCCAACCCGAGCCGCTGGTGGCGCGGCGCTTCTGCTTCGGCGTGAACGAGCGCGTCAATGCGGCCGGCGAGATCACACTGCCGCTCGACGAGGACAGCGTGCGGGCGGTCGCGACGCGGCTGGCGGAGGCCGGCGTCCGGTCGGTCGCGGTGTGCCTGCTGCACGGCTATGCGAACCCCGCCCATGAGCGCCGCATCGGCGCGATCCTCGCCGAGGCGCTGCCGGATGTGGCGATCACGCTCGCCTCCGACATCTCGCCGGAGATTCGCGAATATGAGCGCATGTCGACGACGGCGCTCAACGCCATGCTGGTGCCGATCGTCCAGCGCTACACAGACCGCCTCGCGGGCCGGCTCAAGCAGGAGCTGCCGCAGGCGCAGGTCTATCTCGTCCAGTCGAACGGCGGCGTCTCCGGCTTGGCCAAGGCCGGCCGCGAGCCGGCCCGCCTCCTGCTGTCAGGGCCAAGCGGCGGCGCCGCGGCCGCCCGGCGGCTCTCGGCAGAGCTCGCCGAGCCCAACCTCGTCGCCGTCGACATGGGCGGCACCTCCTTCGACGTCTCGGTCGTGCATGACGGGGTCGTCGCGATGGTCAATGAGGGCGAGGTCGACGGCCTGCCCGTGCGCCTGCCGATGATCGAGATGCGGACGATCGGCGCCGGCGGCGGCTCGATCGCCTGGGTCGACGAGGGCGGGCGGCTGCGCATCGGCCCCCATTCGGCCGGCGCCGACCCCGGACCCGCCTGCTACGGCAAGGGCGGGACGAGGCTCACCGTCACCGACGCCAACCTCCTGCTCGGCCGCCTCGACGGGGAAAGCTTCATGGGCGGCGCGATGCCGCTCGACCGCAACGCCGCGCAGCAGGCGGCGCAGGAGATCGCGAGCCGGCTCGGCCTGTCGGTCGACCAGGTCGCGGCCGGCGTCATCGACGTCGCCAATTCCGCGCTGGCGACTGCGACGCGGCTCTCGCTCTTCGAGAAGGGCATGGACCCCGAGGATTTCGCGCTGCTCTCCTTCGGCGGGGCCGGCGGCGTCCATGCCTGCGAGGTCGCGGAAGAGCTCGGCATCCGCCGCGTGATCTTCCCCGCCCATGCCTCGACGCTGTCGGCCTGGGGCATCCTGTGGTCCGACATCGCCCATGATCTCAGCGCCACGCAGATCGGCCTCTTCGCCGATCTCGCGCCGGGGCTCGGCGAGAAGGCCGCGCGGCTGGTGACGGAGGCGCAGGCGCTTCTGGCCGAGGACGGCGTCGCCGAGGCCGCGCGCGGCTTCGAATGGGCGGTCGACCTGCGCTATGCCGGGCAGGCCTTCGACCTGCGCGTGGCGCTCGACGACGCGGATTTCTCTCCCGCCGGCGTCGCCAGGGCCACCGCCGCCTTCCACGCCCTGCACCGCCAGCGCTTCTCCTATGACGAGCCGGCCGTGCCGGTCGAGATCGTGGCGCTGCGGCTGAAAGCGGTCGGGCGCCTCGCCAAGCCGGTGCCGGCCCAGGGCAACGCGGCCTCGCTCCCCGACACCGACCGGACCCGGCCGGTGCATGGCCGCCAAGGCGCCGTGGCGACGCCCGTGCGCGATCGCGACGCGATCAGCGGCACCACGCCGGTCCCCGGGCCCGCCATCGTCGAGGAGCCGTACACCTCGATCTATCTTCCCGCCGGCTGGACGATCCTGACCCATGCGTCGGGCGCCCTCATCGCCGACCGCGCCGCCAGCCAGTGAGGTTCCCCACGATGACCCAACGTCCCGAGAGCATCGACCCGATCCGCCTCGAGGTGATCCGCAACGCGCTCGTCGCGGCCTCCGAGGAGATGAGCATCACGATCTGGCGCACCAGCCGCTCGACCGTGGTGCGCGAAATCCTCGACTTCTCCACCGCCGTCTTCGACGCGGAGGGCAACAACATCGCCCAGTCGGCGCGCATCCCGGTCCATCTCAACTCGATGTCGGACTGCCTGCGCACGATCCTCGACCGCTTCATCCCGCTCGACCAGTGGAACGACGGCGACGTCATCGTCACCAACGACCCCTATTCGGGTGGTCAGCACCTGCCGGACATTCAGACCTTCCGCCCGGTCTTCGTCGATGGCCGGCGCGTCGGCATCGTCGGCACGCTCGCCCATCACGTCGATGTCGGCGGCGCGGCGGCTGGCAGCTATTACGCGGCGGCGACCGAGATCTTCCAGGAGGGCATCCGGATTCCGCCGCTGCGGCTGGTCGACCGGGGCGTGCTGAACACCGGCGTGTTCGAGATGCTGCTACACAATGTCCGCCAGCCCGACGAGACGCGCGGTGACCTCAACGCGCAGATCGCCGCGCTCGGCATCGGCGAGCGCGCGGTGGCGCGCATGGCCCGCAAATACGGCCCCGACACGCTCGCCGCCGCGATGGCCGCGATCCTCGATGGCTCGGAGGCGATGATGCGCGCCGCGCTCGCGCAGATGCCCGACGGCGAGGCCTCCTTCGTGGAGCTCGTCGACGATGACGGCCAGTCCGACGAACCCATCCGGCTCGCGGTCCGCATCGTCAAGACCGGCGACCGCATCGCGCTCGATTTCGCCGGCTCCAGCCCCCAGGTCAGCGGCCCGGTCAACAACACCCGCGCCATGACCTGCTCGGCGGTCTATTACGCGCTGCTGGCCGCGCTCGGCGGCGACATCCCGGCCAATTCGGGCTGCTACCGGCCGGTCAGCGTGACCCTGCCCGAGGGCAGCGTCGTCGACGCCGTGTTTCCGGCCCCGGTCGCCGGCCGCATGGTCATCAACCACCGCATCGCGATCGCCGTCTTCGGGGCGCTGGCGGAGATCGCCCCCCAGCGCATCCCGGCCGCCTATTACGCGATCTCCTATGTCTACGCCCTGCAGACTGTCGGGCGGCAGGGCAAGGGCCAAGTTTATTTCGACATCGAGGTCGGCGGCTGGGGCGGCCATGCCGGCGGCGACGGCGCGTCCGCCCTCTCCTGCGGCCTGCACAACAACACCAACGCCCCCATCGAGATGGTCGAGGCGAAATACCCGGTGACCTTCACGACCTATGGCCTCATCCCCGATTCCGGCGGCGCGGGCGAATTCCGCGGCGGGCTCGGCCTCGTCCGCGCCTGGCGGCTGGAGGCGGATGCGGGCAAGCTCGGCGCGCATTTCGAGCGCTTCCGCTTCCCGCCCCATGGCGTTCATGGCGGCGAGCCGGGTTCGCTCTCCAGCATGACGATCACGCATCCCGACGGGTCGCGGACGCCCCTGCGCTCGAAAATCTCCGGCATCCCGCTGAAGCGCGGCGATGTCGTCACCATCGAGACCTCCGGCGGTGGCGGCTTCGGCGACCCGCGCAAGCGCGACCCGCAGCGCATCGCCAAGGATCTCGCCGACGGCATGATCAGCCCCGAAAAGGCGGCATCGGTCTATGGCGTCGACAGCGCCAAGGGAGAAGCGGCATGAGCGCGCATCAGCCGGCCGACGGCGTTCCTCTGCGCCTGGACGAGGTCGAGGCGCTGACGCGCCGGGCCCTGCTCGCCTGCGGCGTCGATATCCGCAACGAACCCGCGATCACGGCCTCCGTGGTCGCGGCGGAGGCCGACGGCATCCACAGCCATGGCCTCGCCCGGCTGCCGACCTATTGCGAGCATGCGAAGGTCGGCAAGATCGACGGCAAGGCCCGGCCGGTGCTCGACAGCCCCAGGCCCGGCCTCGTGCGCGTCGACGCCAAGGGCGGATTCGCCCATCCGGCGATCGATTTCGGCCTGCCGGCGCTGTGCGAGGCGGCGCGGGCGCAGGGCATCGCGGCGCTGGCGGTCACCAACTCCTACAATTGCGGCGTCGTCGGCTATCATGTCGAGCGGCTGGCCCGCGAGGGCCTGCTGGCGCTCGCCTTCGTCAACGCCCCGGCCTCGATTGCGCCGATGGGCGGCACGAAGCCGGTCTTCGGCACCAACCCGATCGCGCTCGCCATACCGCGCGCGGGAGCCGACCCGCTGGTGCTCGACCAGTCGTCGAGCGTCGTCGCCAAGAGCGAGATCGTCGTCCACCAGCAGCGCGGCGAGCCGATCCCGACCGGCTGGGCGCTGGATCGCGACGGGCAGCCGACGACCGATCCGCAGGCCGCATTGAATGGCGGCACCATGGTCCCCGCCGGCGGCTACAAGGGCGCGGGGCTCGCGCTCATCGTCGAGATTTTTGCAGCCTGGCTGACCGGGGCCAATCTCTCGATCGACGCCCCGTCCTTTGCCGACAATCTCGGCGGCTCGCCGCGCACCGGCCAATTCTTCATCGCGATCGACGCCGGGGCGACCGCAGGGCCGATGGCGGGCGAGCGGCTGGAGCGGCTGTTTGGCGCCATCCTGGAACAGGAGGGCGCGCGTCTGCCCGGCGGACGACGCAGCCAGGCGAGGCTTCGCACCGCCACGGAGGGCGTCACGATCCCCAGGGCTCTGTTCGAGCGGCTGGAGCGCTACGCCGCCTGAGCGGCAGCGGCTGTCACAAGACGGTCACGGCGCAGCTTGTATGCCACGCCGATGGCATCCTCCCTGGCCCACCCTCACGACGGCGTCCCGCCGCGCGCCTTTGCGACAGGGCTCGCAGCGTCCCCGCCTCCCCTCCTGGAATTGCGGGATTTCACCGTCGCGTTTCGCGGCGCAGACGGCCCCGTACCGGTCGTGCGTGGCATCGACCTCTCGCTGGCGCCCGGCGAGGCGCTCGGCATCGTCGGCGAATCCGGTTGCGGCAAGAGCGTGACCTGGCTCGGCGCGCTGCGGCTCCTGGGGCGCGGCGCGACCACGAGCGGCGCGGTCATGCTCGCCGGGCAGGACATCACCCTATTGTCCGAGCGCGAGATCGCCCGCATCCGCGGCGGGCGCATCGGGCTGATCTTCCAGGATCCGACCAGCTCGCTCAACCCCGTGCAGACGATCGGCACGCAGCTGGCGGAGGTGCTGCGCCTGCATCGCGGGTTGCGGGGCGCGGCCGCCCGCACCGAGGCGCTGCGCCTGCTCGACCGTGTCGGCATCGCCGACGCGCCGCGCCGGCTGCGGCAGTATCCGCATGAGTTTTCCGGCGGCATGAACCAGCGCGTCATGATCGCGCTGGCGCTGGCCGGCGAGCCCGACGTGCTCGTCGCCGACGAACCGACGACCGCGCTGGACGCCACGATCCAGGCGCAGATCCTCGACCTGATCCGCGACATCCGCCGCGACACCGGCATGGGGCTGGTGCTGATCTCGCATGATCTCGGCGTCGTGGCCGACCTCTGCGACCGCGTCTGCGTGATGTATGCCGGCCGCGTCGTCGAGACGGCGGCGACGCAGGACCTGCTGACGCGACCGCGCCACCCCTATACGCAGGGGCTGCTCGCCGCCCTGCCGAAACTCGACGGGCCCCGCGTCAGGCTCACCCCCGTCCCCGGCACGGTGCCCTCGCCCGAGGCGATGCCGCCGGGCTGCGCCTTCGCGCCACGCTGCGCGATCGCGCTCGAGACCTGCAGCGCCGCCGTTCCGCCGCTCGTGTTCGCGGCGCAGGACCAGCGGGCCGCCTGCCTACGGCTCGGCGAAACGACGCCCCTGCCCGGCGCGCCCGCGCCATCGGCCGTCATGACCGGCTCGTTCGCGGAGGCCTCGTCGTGAGCGATCTTCTCGTCGTCAGCGATCTCGCCCGGCACTATCCCGTCGCCACCTCCGGCGGCCAGCGGCGGCTGCTGCATGCCGTGGACGGGGTCAGCTTCACACTCGCATCCGGCCGCACGCTCGGCATCGTCGGCGAATCTGGCTGCGGCAAATCCACCACCGCCAAGCTCGTGCTCGGCCTGCTGCCGGCGACGCGCGGGCGGGTCACGCTGGCGGGCGAGCCCGTCGCCGCGACCCGGGACCGCGCCTGGCGCGCCCTGCGCAAGCGGATGCAGATGGTGCATCAGGACCCGCTGGCGGCGCTCGACCGGCGCCTGCCGGTGGGCGAACAGGTGGTCGAGCCGCTGACGATCCATGGCGTCGGCGCCGATGCGGCCGCCCGGCGGGAGAAGGCGCTGGCGCTGTTTGAATCGGTGGGCCTGCGCGCCAACCTGTTCCAGCGCTATCCGCATGAACTTTCGGGCGGGCAACGCCAGCGCGTTGTGCTGGCCCGCGCGCTCGTGCTCGGCCCCTCGCTCCTGGTCTGCGACGAGCCGATTTCGGCGCTCGACGTGTCGGTCGCCGCCCAGGTCATCAACCTGCTGCAGGACCTGCAGACGCAGTTCGGCATGGCCTATCTGTTCATCAGCCACGACCTCAAGGTCGTCAGGCAGATCGCCGACGAGGTCGCGGTGATGTATCTCGGCCGCATCGTCGAGCAGGGGCCGCCGGACGCGCTGTTCCATGCGCCGGCCCATCCCTACACGGAAGCGCTGGTCTCGGCCGTGCCGACCGCGTTGCGCGGCACACGCGAACGCATCATCCTGCAGGGCGACCCGCCCAACCCGGTCGAAAGGCCGACCGGTTGCGCCTTCCATCCGCGCTGCCCGCGGGCCGTCCCACGCTGCCGGGAGGAGGCGCCAGCCTTGCGCCCGACGACGGACGGACGCCTCGCCGCCTGCCATCTCGTTCCCGCCGCGCCAGCCCTCACGGCAGCCGCAGCCTGATCCATTCCCCCCGCCGGATAAAAGCCCATGCCCGCTCCCGACAAGTCCGCCGCCGACCGTGTCGTCATCGCCGTCTTCGACGGCCTGCGGCCCGATCTGGTGACGCCCGAGCTGACCCCCAACATCCTGCGGCTGGCGGCGCGCGGCACCTGGTTTCGCCAGGCGCGCAGCGTCTTCCCCTCGGTGACGCGCGTCGCCACGAGTTCGATAGCCACCGGCGCGCCGCCGAGCGTCCATGGCATCGTCGGCAACACCTTCTTCCACCCCAACGCGATCGCGGAGCGCATCTTCGACACCAGCGACGCCGCCCATATCCGCCGGGCCGAGGCGCATCATGACGGCCGGCTCGTGCCGGTCGACACGCTGGGCGACATGCTCGCCAAGGCCGGCAAGCGGCTGGCGGTGGTCCATACCGGCTCGCCCGGCTCGGCGCATTTCATCAATCCGCGCGCCCGCGCCAACGGCCACTGGACCTTTTCCTCCCACGGCCCCGGCGCCACGCAGACGCCCGAGGCGGTCGAGGCGGCGCTCGCCCTGCTCGGCCCTATGCCCGCGCGCGCGCTGCCGCGCAGCGAAGACCTCGCCTATGGCGGCCGGCTGATGACCGAGCATGTCCTGCCGGTGCTTGCGCCCGATGTCGCGCTGATCTGGTTCAGCGAGCCCGACACCACCTTCCACTACAAGGGGCTGGGTTCGCCCGAGGCGAAGGCCGGGCTGCAGGCGGCGGACAGCGCCTTCGGGACGATCCTCGACTGGGTCGAGGCACAGCCGGCTGCCGAGCGCATCGCCGTGATCGCGGCCTCCGACCATGGCCAGATCTCGACGGGATCGATCGAGCCGCTGTTCGACGCCGCACGGGAGGCCGATTTCGACATCGGCACCGCCAAGGACATCGGCGCGACGGCTTTCGTCGCCACCGGAGGCATCAGCGGCGAGATCCGCCTGCGCGAAGGCCAGCACGGCGATGTCGCGAAGATCGCGCAATGGCTGATGGAGCAGCCATCGATCGGGCATGTGTTCTCGCGGGACGCCAACGGCGTCGAAGGCGAGGTCGCCGGCACGCTCTCACTGTCCCTGATGGGCAACGGCCATGCCGAGCGGCAGCCCGATCTGATGTTCATCCTCGCATCGGCCCTGGCGGCGGACCCCTACGGTCTGCCGGGCCTGGGCGCGATGACGCCCGGCGACGTGCCGCTCGGCGGCGGCATGCATGGCGGGATCAACCCGCATGAGCTCAACACGGTGCTGATCGTCGCCGGGGGCGAGGACAACGCCGCGGGCACGCTCTCCCAGGATCCCGCCGGCATCATCGACATCGCGCCGACGGTGCTGGGGCTGCTGGGCCTCGACGCCGCGGCATCCATGGTCGGACGCAACCTGACCCGGCCTGCGGGCGAGGCGGCGCAGATCAGCCGCCATTCGGCCGGGACCGGCCAGTTCACCCAGCATGTCGATATCGTCGAGCAGGACGGCCGCCGCTTCATCCTCGGCGGCGGTCAGTGAGGGGTTAGCTGCGCGMGGCGAAGGGCGCTGTTTCCCTTC
>NNBT01000434.1_pt1 | contig 11532 bp, 7 predicted proteins | sample 1173831 | NCBI WGS metagenome assembly NNBT01 (sample SAMN07173936, study PRJNA388173) | plant metagenome | isolation source: symbiotic tissue sample KVJ10 | place: Norway: Troms, Kvaloya island | reverse complement strand
AAATGGCCCTTTCCTCCTGCTGTGAAGCCTACTAGTAGTCTGTCCCATTAATTCTGACAAGTAGATAAATTTTTCAATTTCTTTTCTTTCCTTCTTCCTTCGCGCTCTTTGCGTCCTTCGCGGTTCGTTCTTTTATCCCTCAAAATTAATGCGATAGACCACTAGTTTTTTCAAGTTACTGCGTAACCATGCAACAAAGGTGCAAGCCGATGCAACAAAGGTGCAAGTCGATGCAATAAAGGTGCAAGTCGATGCAATAAAGGTGCAAGTCGATGTAACAAAGGTGCAAGTCGATGCAACAAAGGTGCAGATTAAGAGATTTGTGTGTATACCGTAGCTTGATGGGGTGAATCTAAAATCTAAAATCCAAAATTGTGTAATAGCAATATCTGGAAATTCTCGAACTTATCCACTTACAGGAGATCGCTAGATGGAAAGCAAACGAAACTGGAGACTAAGATACTGGATTATTGGCGGGTATGCAGTTCCCGTGCTGGCATTGTTAGTTTCTGCCGGAATGACAATTGTCAATATCAACACGGTGAACCAACGGTCAGAAAATTTATTGACTTCTTATGACATTAACTCAATACTTGACGATCTTTCTGTTAGCGTGCAAAGTAATTCCAAGGCAAATCGAGGCTATTTGTTAGAACAAAATCCGCAATCGCTTGAGAGCTACCGAAAGACTCAAAAGGATTCCAAGGAATTTATCGCAAAACTGATAACACTTGCCCGATCGCAACAGGAACAACAGTCTTTCACCAAACTGGAGGAACTGCTCAATAAACAGATTGCTTTTGACGATAACGTGATGGCAAATGTGGATCGGGGCAAAGTCAAAGAAGCTGTTGAAAGCTGGAGTAAGGGAAATTCCCGCAATCAAGGGCAGGATGTCGTAGACATGATTGAAGAAATGCAGCAGCGAGAAGATCAGACTTTTGCAATTGCCGCGAAAGAGCAGCAAGAGGCGCTCAATGCCCTCAAGTTCACGGTGATGTTAGCTAGTGGACTCTCCCTGGTGCTATCTATTTTAATTGGCATCTGGGTCATTAGTCGCACTTCCCGCCAGATGAACGCCTCTGCCAGCGCGATCGCAACTTCTACAACTGAAATTGCCACGACGATTGAGCAGCAAGAACGCGCCACCATCCAACAAGCCACTTCTGTCACCCAAACCACCACGACAATGGATGAATTGGCGGCTTCTTCGCGCCAGTCTGCCGAACAAGCAGAAGCCTCAGCCGCAGGGGCGCGGCAGGTGTTGTTGCTGGTAGACGGTCGCACTCAAGAGGGTCAGTTCAGCCAATCGAGTCTACGCGAGAAAGTAGGCGATATTGCCGCCCAAATTCTTCATCTCAGCGAACAAACCAATCAAATCGGCACGATCTCCACCCTGGTTAGTGACTTAGCAAGTCAAACTAATATGCTAGCGCTGAACGCGGCAGTAGAAGCGGTACGAGCCGGGGAACATGGCAAAGGCTTTGCGGTTGTTGCTGCCGAAATTCGCAAACTGGCAGACCAGAGTAAGCGATCGGCTGAAAAAATTAATGTACTGGTTTTAGACATTCAAAAATCGACCAATTCCACCGTTATTGTCACAGATGAAGGCACGAAAACCGTAGAAAAGATTGTGGATGCCATCAGAACGATCGCCATAAATGGTCAACAAATTTCCCTTACTTCCAATCAACAAGCGATCGCAGTGCAACAGGTGGTAGAAACCATGAACTCGCTTAATATTGCTGCTAAGGAAACTGCCTCTGGCATTAGTCAAATTAAAGCCGGCACCCAACGACTGAATGATGCCGCCCAAGAACTAAAAGCAGTTGTCTAAAAATGTATTGGAGTTAGAACTATGTTAAAAAATATGTCTCTAAATGGACGATTGATGGGATCGTTTTTGCTGATGGGCGGTGTCGTTTTGTTCGTCGGCACTGTTGGCTGGTGGGGTACTCATAAATTAAGCAGCCATATCGATACCCTCAGTAATAACAGCCTCCCCAGCATCGACGGATTGTGGAGACTTAATGAAGGGCAGACTCAGATCCAGTCGGCAGAACGAGCGATTCTCAACCCCGAATTACCCTCCGCAGCCAAACAGTCTGAGTTAAATCGAATGCAGACAGCCTGGAAGCAGATTGACGCAGGTCTTGAGGAATATGAAACCACGCCCCGCACCCCCGACGAAGACAAACTCTATCAGACATTTAAGCAACAGTGGCAGGCGTGGAGGCAGGATCATGCTGCCTATCTTCAGGCTTACCAAGATTTTGCCCAGTTAGGTGTTGTAAACCCCACTGCCAGACAGCTGGAATTGACCAGCCAGAAGCGAGAAAATTCTCCAGAAATGAAGGTGGCGATCGCTGCTGCCGATCGACTGACAAAACTCAGACAAAACGCTGTTGTCAAAAATGATGTTTCCTTTGCGACAGCAACTAACTCATTGTTGCAACTGATCAAAATTAATCAGGATACTGCTGAAGATGCAAATAAAGCTGCCAGTGACGATAGCCGCTTGACCACAGGTTGGGTGATTACTGGTATTATTGCTGGGCCTCTGGGGGCAATCTTACTAGGATTTTTTCTTGCTAAACCGTTGACAGGTAAAATTGCTCAAATTGTTCAAGCAATGGCTGCCTCTACCAATGAAATCGCCGCTACGATTGAGCAGCAAGAACGGACTGCGACTCGGCAAGCAAGTTCTGTCAATCAAACCACCATCACCATCGATGAATTGGGAGCCTCATCGCAGCAGTCAGCCGCACAGGCAGAATCGGCGGTAGCAGGGGCACGGCAGGCGTTGATCCTTGCAGGTAACGGTGCTGAAGCTGTAAAACGCACCCTCAAGGGCATGGAAACCCTACAGCAGAAAGTCGCAGCGATCGCCGACCATATCACACGCTTAAATGAACAAACCAAGCAGATTGGCAGTATCTCTGGTTTGGTGGGCGAGTTGGCAAGTCAGACTAATATGCTGGCGTTAAATGCGGCTGTAGAAGCAGTTCGGGCAGGGGAGCATGGTAAAGGTTTTGCCGTTGTCGCTGCTGAAATTCGCAAACTAGCAGACCAGAGCAAAAAATCAACCGAAAAGATCGGCACCTTGGTAAGCGACATTCAATCTGCCATCAGCATCACTGTCGTTGTCACCCATGAAGGCACTAAAACTGTGGAAGAAGGGACGCGAATTGCCCAGGAAACGTCTGAATCCTTTGCTGGTGTAGAAGTTGCAGTGAATAATATTGTCATCAACAGTCAACAGATTTCACTCAATATCAACCAGCAAGCGATCGCTATTCAGCAAATTGTCTCTGCCATGAATGACCTGAATATTGCTGCGCGTGAAACTGCCAGTGGCATTAGCCAGATCCGCTCTGGTACTCAACAACTAAACGAGTCAGCCCAAGCACTCAAGGCAACTATTTAGTCGCACAATTTTGGATTTTAGATTTTAGTAGGACTTACGCAAAATATCTCTCAAACTCTGATTTCTCCGTGTCCTCTGCGCCTCTGTGGTTCGTTATCCCGTAACTCGTGCGTAAGTCCTATTTAGATTGAAACCAGCAATCAAGTCAGGCGCTTGTCACTTAATTTGAGATTTTGGACTAACCGCTTTTAAATCTTCAATCCAAAATCTAAAATCTAAAATTCCCTCACTTAACCCCTAACTAATTAAAACTATGATGATCGATGATGAAGAACTGAGAGACGTTTTCAAAGTAGCCAGCGAAGAACACCTGCAAAACCTGGATGATGGATTGCTGCATTTGGAAAACCATCCCGACGATCTGGCTGTCCTGGAAGCCTTGATGCGAGAGGCGCATTCCCTGAAAGGCGATGCCAATATGCTAGGAGTCAAAGATGTAGGCACTCTGGCACATCAAATTGAGCATATTTTGACTCAACTCAAGCAACAAGAAAACCCGGCATCCTCGTTGGGCAATGATACAACAGACTCACCCTACGAACGCCTCGCTCATGCGATCGCTGCTATCCGCAAACTCGTTCATGAAGCCGTCACCGGAGAACCTGCCAGGGTTGATACCTTTTCTGTTCTGGCAGAATTGATGGGAGCGCAGCCGACAAAAAGGGAAGATAATCCAAGTCAGGAACCAGAAGTCAACAGTATTGAAGTCATAAATACAGTAAAAAACAATACTTCTGCTCAGAATCAAGAGCCAAACGAAAACGTAGCAATCCAAAATCGTTTGACTGAGCGACTTGTGCCGAGCAAAGCCGAGGTAAGCCAAAATCCCCACACCCCCACCAATAGCTACCGCATCGAAACCATCCGCGTTGGCACTCGCCACCTAGATACGTTGATGACGCAAGCAGGGGAGTTAACTGTAACCAAAATTCGGATTGCTCATCGGCTGGGAGAAATTGAAGCGATCGCTAATTTGTGGGAAGAATGGAATCGAGATTTATTCACTAATCGGTTTGCGTTCAGCCGAGAGCAACAAGGTGATATCGCCCACCAACGTCTAGAAACTTTTCATCATCACTCTGAAAAACGATTAGAGCAATTGGGCCATTTGGTAAAAACCTTGCAGAGTTCCCTTTCAGAAGACACAACCCGACTGGAACAACTAAGTAGCGATCTAGAAGAGGGGATTCGTACCCTGCGATTGCTGCCCTTTGCAACGATTTTCAACCTCTTCCCGCGGATGGTGCGCGATTTGGCGCAGCAGCAGGGAAAATTAGTGGAGTTGATCCTGGAAGGCAAAGACACCCTTGCCGACAAACGCCTATTGGAAGAAATGAAAGATCCGCTAATGCACATCCTGCGGAATGCGATCGATCACGGGATTGAGCCACCACAAGAACGGGAACGGCTAGGAAAACCAACAACGGCAACAATTCGGCTCAAAGCTTACCAGACTCCCACTAACATTGTGCTGGAAATCAGTGATGATGGGCGGGGGCTTGACCTGGATAGAATCAAACAAATAGCGGTGAAACGGGGCATTTGCGGGGAGGAAGAATTAGCAGCAATGACTCCCAGCCAAATCCAAGCGTTGATCTTCGCACCGGGGTTTTCAACAGCCCCCCTGGTGACAGAAATATCAGGGCGGGGTGTGGGGCTGGATGTGGTGCAAACCAATGTCGAGAAATTGAAAGGTACGATTCAGGTAGAATCGTTTACCGGACTGGGATGTACGCTGCGCGTCAATCTCAGTATCACCTTGGCAACCGCCCATGTCTTGATTGTGCAAGTGAACGAAATGCCTTACGCCATCCCAGTCGAGTTTGTACAAACCGCTTGCTTGATCAAGTCAGAAGAGATTTTTCCCTTGGAGGGACGTGACACAATAATTCGGGATAGCCAACCCATTTCGATTGTGCAGTTGGCCGATCTATTAGAACTGCCCCCGATGCCATCTGGATTAACTCAAGAAACGGCACTTTCCTGTATTATTCTTCAGGTTGGGCAAGCACAACTGGGTGTAGTGGTGGATGCCTTAGTGGATGAGCAAGATATACTGATTAAACCCCAAAGTCAGTTACTTAAACGAGTCCGCAATGTTTCTGGAGCAACAATTTTAGGCACTGGAGATGTGTGTATGGTGTTGAATCCCCAGGATTTGGTGAAGTCAGCCCGATCGCGATCGCAGTCCATCTCCTCTACCCAAACTCGTCAACTTGCGCCTACAAAACCAACCGTCTTATTAGTGGAAGATTCTATTGCCACACGCACGCAAGAAAAACGGATTTTAGAAACCGCAGGTTATCAAGTGATTACTGCTGTGGATGGTTTGGATGGATTTAACAAGCTGCGATCGCACGCCGTTGATGCCGTTGTTAGCGATGTGCAAATGCCAAATCTCGATGGCTTCGGGTTAACTGCCAAAATCCGCCAATATCAAGAATATAGCGAACTTCCAATTATCCTGGTTACTTCCCTTGCCAGCGATGATGATAAACGTCGGGGTGCGGAAGCCGGAGCCAATGCCTATATTATCAAAGGCAGTTTTAATCAAGAAGCCTTGCTGTCAACCCTCAAACGGTTAGTGTAGAGGTTTTCGGGTGAAATGGCGCGAAGATAAGGCAGGAGGCAGGAGGCAGGAGGCAGAAGGAAAATAAAATAAAAAGTTGAAAGTCTTACAGTACAAAAATTTCATAACTCCTGCCTCACCCGAACAAAAAGCTTTTCTTAGTGCCATTTGTTTTCGGGTGAATGAAGAATAATTTTCTCGTAAAATCTCAACTTACTATCAATTGATGAAAAACTCTGCCCCAATTCGCGTCTTTCTGGTGGAGGATTCGCTCGTCGCCTTAACCATCCTCAAGCGGATTCTGGGGAGTTCCCTGGAAGTGGATGTGGTGGGAACTGCTCCCAATGGCGTGGAAGCATTGGAGCGAATTCCAGCCGCACAGCCCCAGGTAATCTGCACCGATCTCCACATGCCCAAAATGGATGGACTGGAACTCACCCGCCGGATTATGGCAGACTATCCCCGTCCCATTTTAGTAATCAGCACTTCCGTCAACACTCAAGAAGATTCCCGCAATGTTTTTAAACTGCTGCAAGCGGGTGCTTTGGATGTTTTTCCCAAACCCAGCATTGACTCACTTTCAGACTACGAACACGTTAAGCACGAATTAATCAACCGGATCAAAGTTCTGGCAGGGGTTACAGTCTTTACTCGCCACACTTCCCGAACTGCGACGGTAGAACCGAGAACGCATCCTGTTAGCCCCAAAAGTAAGCCAGAACCATTCAACCCAAAATCGGTCAGTAACTCGCAATTCCCGATTCGTAATTCTCCCTTCTCCCTGCCCAAAATCGTGGCGATCGGAGCCTCCACAGGCGGCCCCCAGGCATTCTACACGATCCTAAAACAACTGCCTGCCAACTTTCCCGTACCCATTCTGTGCGTCCAACATATCAGCGAAGGATTTCTGCAAGGACTGGTAGATTGGCTGGCAGCAGAATGTTTCCTGCGCGTGACGATCGCCCAACCGGGAGAATTTCCCAAACCGGGTACTGTCTACTTCGCTCCCGAACGACAACACCTGCAACTCAACACTCAAGGGCGATTAACCACCGTCAGCACCCCTGCCGTTTCCGGGCATCGTCCCTCTGTCACAGCTTTGTTTCAAGCCGTTGCCACCTGCTATCCGCGATCGGCGGTTGGTATTTTGCTGACTGGTATGGGGCGGGATGGTGCAGATGGATTACAAGCGATCGCTCAAGCCGGAGGCACCACCATTGCCCAAGATGAACAAACCTGCGTTGTCTTTGGGATGCCCAAAGAAGCGATCGCTTTGGGAGCCGCCCAACATATTTTGGCGATCGGCGAAATTGCTCCCATGCTATTGAATCGAATTTCCAGTTATAGGCTGGGTTAGGTGTAGCTATAACGTGCAACGCATCTTAATCCAAAAGGCTAATTTTGTCCAAATGCCAGAATCTGAGCAGCACTCAACTTAAAGCCAGGAACGATCGTCGATGCTAGGGGGGTGTCACCCGTATAAATCGTGTCTTCATATTGCCCGTTCACCCATAAGCACAGCGTCATTTGTTGCCTTTCCGGGTCAATAATCCAGTATTCCGCAATCCCTCGCGCCGCATATTCTGTGTGTTTGTAACGATAGTCTCGATCGCGGTTGTCTTGTCCAGGTGAAACCACCTCAACCACCAAGATTGGCGGTGGCATATCTTGAGTAATCGTGTTGCTGCGTTGTCCTGCTAGCGTTGCGTATCCTTCTTCACTCAGTATGGTCAGATCGGGTAAGCGCACCTTTGCCCGTTTGCCACTCACCACAATTTCCATATCTTTGAGGTTGATCAGCACAATCGAAATGTATTTTGCCAATTCCAACATGAGGAGTTTGGCAAGCTTGCAGTTTTCTGGGGATTCAGTCGGCACTTCTACTAACTCTCCATCTACAAGCTCATAGCGCGTGTCAGTACCGTCGTCATAGGCAAGGTATTCCTCCATTGTCATCAACTTGGGGATGTTGGGTGCAGTTTGAGTCATGGCTAGGAATCTCCGCGATCGCCGCTGCAAGGCTGTCAGGATAAAAAACTGGCTGTGCCAATCTTAGCAAATCCTCATTCTGCGCTAATGTTTTACCCATCGCACACTGTTAAGCTAAACCACATCTAATTTGCATATATAAGATTTATATAACTATTGTGGGGTGGGCAGCGTTTGACTGAGCGCTCACACCGAAGTCTGATGAACAAGCAGGTCAGGTGTAATTGAAGAAGAATTCAGAAGTCAGAATTCAGGAGTCAGAATCAAGACGCTCGAAGACTCGCTAACGCTTCGCTATCAGTCGCGGGTCTGAATCCCCGACTGATTGAAGACCACCAAATTTTCAATTTGGTGGGGGTGCAAAAACGCCGATTATTCAGACGCTCGAAGACTCGCTAACGCTACGCTATCCGCCAGTCATACAGAATTCATTCTGAATTCTGACTCCTGACTCCTGAATTCTGTTCGATAAATTTTCGTACAGTTTCTCGCAATTGTTCGGCATCAAAAGGTTTGATTAGATATTCTGTTGCACCCGCCAGATGACCCTTCACCCGGTCGAAGGGGGAATCTTGAGAAGTCACCATAATCACAGGCAAATGCTGAAACTGCGGTAGGCTCCGCACCGTGCGGCAAAACTCCAACCCGTTTACATCCGGCATCTGCACATCTAATAGCAAGACTGAAATCGGTTGATGATAAATGATCGACAGGGCATCAACCGCGTTAGCAGCTGTTATTACTTGATAGCCCGGTTCTAACGCTCGTTTAATCATTTGATGAATCACAGGGCTGTCATCAAGCGCGAGAACAATCGGTGAGCTTGTCGTACCATTTGACATACTTTACAAGTCGATGAGTCAATCATCGTTGGCGTTTACTCTAGCATTCCCAAAGTAAGACTTGAACAATTGATATTTTGATAATTTTATACACACTTTAAGTATTTTTAACCAAAGGCTCAACCGGAATTTGAATCAAGAACTCGCTGCCTTTCCCCAGTTCTGAGGAGCATTTTAAAATGCCGCGATGTTTTTCAACCACAATTTGATAGCTGATGGACAGCCCCAGCCCAGTTCCCTTGCCGATGGGTTTGGTGGTGAAGAATGGATTGAACAGTTTTTGCTGGGTTGTTTCTGTCATCCCAGAACCGTTATCTCGAATCCGAATCACTACACTATCTGCGTGGGAGGGTTGGGATAGATCGGAACTACCCGATTTTTCTTTACTAATGAGTTCTGTTTGAATGGTAACGATCGGATTAGGCGTTTCATCTAAGGCATCGATCGCGTTACCCAAAAGATTCATAAATACTTGATTCAATTGCCCCGCATAACAATCAACAGGCGGTAAATTTTCGTATGCTTTAATCACCTGAATCTCAAACTTGGCACTGGTTAATTTCAACCGACTCTTCAAAATTAACAACGTGTTTTCAATCCCTTCATGGATATCCACAGGTTTCATCTCGGCTTCATCCAGGCGCGAGAAGTTCCGCAGAGATAGGACAATTTGCCGAATTCGTTCTCCACCCATTTGCATCGATGACAATAGATTAGGCAAATCTTGCATCAAGAAATCAAGATCGATGGACTCGATCTTTTCCTGAATAGCATCAGTTCCATTGGGATAGGTTGCCTGATAAAGATCCAATAGTTCCAACAAATCCCGAACATAGTTGGTTGCATAAGTAATATTACCGTTAATAAAGTTGACCGGGTTGTTGATTTCGTGGGCAACTCCGGCCACCAACTGCCCCAGGCTCGACATCTTCTCTTGCTGTATCAGTTGCATTTGGGTTTGCTGCAATTGGCTCAGTGCATTCCCCAGATAGGTGGCTTGAGTTTGAGCGGCAAAGGCGGTTGCTCGTGTTTGGGCAAGCAGTTCTGCCTGATCGAGAGCGATCGCTACTTGATCTGTGACAGCTTTGAGTAACCGGACTTCGCTATCACTCCATTGGCGCGAACCGCGACAGTGATGGCAAATAATAGCACCCAATTGACCAGAATGGGTTCTCAGTGGCAGCAACAGCATTGAGGTTACTGCCAGTTCATGCAGCAGGACGCTATCCTCCGGGGTGAGTGCCTCTGAGGTAGTAGAAACATCCTCAATCCTTAGCATATCTAGATTTAAGATAGTTTCTGCCAGAACGGAGCTTGGCCCAAGGGAAAGTTCCCCCAACGCCATCTGAATCTCTGGGTTAGTCGCTTCGTGAGTCACCATGAACTTGAACCGATCTTTGTTGGGCAGACACCACACAAAGTCACAGCGATCGACTTGCAACAGAGTATGAATCTCATTCACTGCCGTTTGTAAAATCGTGTCCAGATCCAGAGAATTACGGATTTGATTTGCCAGATTAAACAGAATTGAATCTTGTTGACCAACCAATTCCTGAGTAATCAATTGCTGTTTTAGTTGTTTGATTTCCGGGATCATTTGACGCAGCTTCGTGGTGTTGCGCTTTAGCTCCAATTGCGCTATTACTTGGTGGCTGAGTGTCTGCAATCCTTTCCTTTGTTTCTGGCTCAGATCGCGCGGTTCAATGTCCATGACGCAGAGTGTACCCAAGACACAACCGCCAGTTATTACTAAGGGGACTCCGGCATAAAATCGGATATTGGGAGCATTTATAACAAAGGGGTTGGTGGCAAAGCAGGGATCGGCCAAGGTATCTGGAATCACAAATACATCTGACTGGCGAATGGTGTAGTTACAAAATGCGAAGTCTCGGCGAATCTCTGTTAATGTGATTCCCACCTTAGACTTAACCAACTGGCGATCGGCTCCGATAAAACTCACTAGTGCCATTGGAGTTTGGCACAGATCGGCTGCCAGTGCTGTCAAGTCATCTAATGCCCGATTGGGTAAAGCATCCAAACCCTGAAACTGATACACTGCTTTGAGCCGTGTCAGTTCGTTGGTGCAGGGCATCGTTGTGCAGGAGAGCATGGAATCAAGTAATAAATCAGGGATTTTCATAGTTTTTTTATATTTGGGTGCGATCGCTAATTTGACAGTCAAATAGGTACATTTGCAATCGCTACTCTAAGTTTTTCAAAAGCTTTAGATTTCATAAGTGCTTATTTCGTAGCAATATTTTAAATCAAATTATGAATGCGAACTTAAGTATAGCGCCGTTCACTTTGATACTGTTAATGGCAGGCGGATTGGAAAACTTATCCAGCCCTGACTGCTTGTGACTTTAATTGTGTCTTGGAGATATTGCACTAGCTTTTTCACCAAAGCTAACCCTAATCCTGTACCACTATTTTGTCCAATTTCGCTTTGAGTAATTTGGGAAGACGAGTCCAAAATGCAAGTGTTTTAGTGTTGAAGGTTCTGGAGTTGGAAATACTACCAGAATGCAACAAAGAAGCAATGCCACAATGCTGTAAGTGATTCTACAAAAGTATGATTCCTTACAAAAAGTTTTTGTTCAGAAGATTTACGAGATGGGAACTCTAGCTAATAAGCTTAATTACAGTATCCCACCCAACACTGCTAATCATGTCCAACTTCGCTCACTCCACATTGGGCCAATCTT
>NNBT01004163.1_pt1 | contig 11576 bp, 10 predicted proteins | sample 1173831 | NCBI WGS metagenome assembly NNBT01 (sample SAMN07173936, study PRJNA388173) | plant metagenome | isolation source: symbiotic tissue sample KVJ10 | place: Norway: Troms, Kvaloya island | reverse complement strand
GCTTTCGACAATCCCGGCGCCGGGCGGCGGCGGCGATTCGGGCCTGACCTGGGGCGAAGGCACCTTGTGGGTCGGGCAATATCGCGACCAGAAGATCCATCAGATCGATCCCGCGACCGGCAAGATCCTGCGCACCATCGAATCCAAACGTTTCGTCACTGGTGTCAGCTGGGTCGAGGGCGAGCTGTGGCATGCCACCTGGCAGGACGATCAAAGCGACATCCGCCGCATCGATCCGCAAACCGGCGAGGTGCTGCAGCAGATCGACATGCCGGCGGGCATCGGCGTGTCGGGCCTCGAATGGGACGGCAAGGACCGGTTTTATTGCGGCGGCGGCAAAAGCGGCAAAGTCCGCGCCGTGCGCAGACCTGAGTGAAGGAGGACAGGCATCATGAAAAGATCACAAGCCGAGATCATCCGCGAATATGGCCCGTTCCCGGGCGTCGACCAGGTGCATGGGCTCACCTATGACGGCGAGAATGTATGGTTTGCCGCCGGCGAGACGCTGAACGCGCTCGACACCGACAGCGGCGAAACGGTGCGCTCCTTCGACATTCAGGCGCATGCCGGCACTGCCTTCGATGGCGAATATCTGTGGCAGATCGCGGAGGAGCGCATCCAGAAGGTCGACCCCAAGACGGGGCGTGTGCTGTCGACCATTCCGGCGCCGGGTGGTGGCGGCGATTCCGGCCTCGCCTGGGGTGAAGGCACCTTGTGGGTCGGGCAATATCGCGACCAGAAGATCCACCAGATCGATCCCACGACGGGCAAGATCCTGCGCACGATTGAATCGAAACGTTTCGTGACCGGCGTCAGCTGGGTCGATGGCGAGCTGTGGCACGGCACCTGGCAGGGCGAGCAAAGCGACATCCGCCGCATCGACCCCAAAACCGGCGAGGTGCTGCAGCAGATCGACATGCCGCCGGGCATCGGCGTGTCGGGTCTCGAGGCCGATGGCAAGGGCCGTTTCTATTGCGGCGGCGGCGACAGCGGCAAGGTCCGGGCGGTGCGCAAGCCGAAATAGAAGATCCCTGTATTTTTACAGCGGATTAACAACGGAACAACAGGGAACTACAGGGATAAACGCAAAACCGGCGGAACAGGGATTCCCGTTCCGCCGGTTTTCATCGCGCCAAGCCGTCCGCGAAGGCAAGCCTATTCAGCGGCCTCACGGCGCGGCAGCACCCAATTGGGCCGCGGGAAGTGGCAGGTGTAGCCATGCGGGTACTTGATCAGATAGTCCTGGTGCTCGGGCTCGGCCTCCCAGAAGTCCCCCGCCGGGGCGACTTCGGTCACGACCTTGCCGGGCCACAGGCCTGAGGCCTCGACATCGGCGATCGTGTCCTCGGCGACGCGCTTCTGCTCGTCGCTCAGGTAATAGATCGCCGAGCGGTAGCCCATGCCGACATCGTTGCCCTGCCGGTTTTTGGTCGTCGGGTCATGGATCTGGAAGAAGAATTCCAGAATGCGCCGATAGCTGATCTTCTCCGGATCGAAGATGATCTCGAGGCCTTCGGCATGGGTGCCGTGATTGCGGTAGGTGGCGTTCTTCACGTCACCGCCGGTATACCCGACACGCGTCTTGAGGACGCCGGGCAAGCGGCGGATCAGATCCTCCATGCCCCAGAAGCAGCCGCCGGCCAGAATGGCTTTCTCGGTCATCAGACTTCCTCCACCTGGTTCAGATAGTCACCATAGCCTTCCCTCTCCATCTCGTCGCGCGGGATGAAGCGCAGGGACGCGGAATTGATGCAGTAGCGCAGGCCGCCCTTGTCACGCGGGCCGTCCGGGAACACATGGCCCAGATGGCTGTCGCCATGGGCCGAGCGCACCTCGGTGCGGATCATGCCGTGCGTGACATCGCGCAGTTCGTTGACATTGGCATCGACGATCGGCTTGGTGAAGCTCGGCCAGCCGCAGCCCGACTCGAACTTGTCCGAGGAGGCGAAAAGCGGCTCGCCGGAAACGATGTCGACATAGATGCCCGGTTCCTTGTTGTCGTTGTATTCGCCGGTGAAGGGGCGCTCGGTGGCGCTCTCCTGGGTCACCTTGTACTGGATGGGCGTGAGCTTTGCGACGGCTTCCGCGGTCTTACGGTAGCTCATGACGTCTTACTCCGTTCTTTGATTTGCCGTCCCAATATGGCGTCGGACCGGCGATTTTCCCAGTGCAAAGCGCGCATGGCTCGAGGGGCCGCTGCCGCCCGAGCCATGCACCTGGCGCAAGGGCAGCTGGCGGAGGGTGTAACGAAACCGGGGCGAGTTGCGTAGGGGATGCTCCGTCAGACCGCTCGGGCCGACGCCGGCGCGAACATCTCGCGCATTGAGGCGAGGTAATGCTCCTCGGAGGTCGACCAGCGCAAGCCGGCAAAGAGCTCTGAATCGGCGCCGGCCAGGTAACGCAGGCGGTCGCCCTCCTCGGTCGCGGCGGCGAACACCGCCTCGGCGACTTCCGCTTCGGTGCAATGGCGGGTGGGATAGTCGGCCATGCGCGTCAGGAAACTTTCAATGACCGGACCATAATCGGCCGGCAGCAGGTCCTGCATGCGCCCGCGGACATTGTCGGCGAATTTCGTGGTCGGAGCGTAGCCGGGCTCGACCAGCCGAGCTTTCACATTGAAGTCGGCGATTTCATAAGAGAGTGCTTCCGTGAACCCCTCGACGGCGCACTTGCTCGCCGCATAGATCGCCACCAGAGGCATGACGCCCAGCGTGATGCTGGAGGTGACATTGATGATGATGCCCTGCTTCTGTTTGCGCATCTGCGGGATGATGGCGCGGCATGCGCCGATGACGCCGAAGGTGTTGGTCTCGAAGACCTCTCTGAAGATGTGCTCGGGCGTCGCCTCGATGATGGAGGCGAGGCCGATGCCGGCATTGTTCACCCACACATCGATGCCGCCGAAAGCTTCGACTCCGGCGCCGATCGCCTCGGCAATGCTGTCCGGCCTGGTGACATCGAGGGGCAGCAGCTTCAGGCGCGGCGAGGTTTCGGAAAACACGCTCGGATCGGGCCGGCGCATGGTGGCGAGCACGTTCCAGCCGCGCGCGAGAAAAAGGTCGGCCATCGCCTTGCCATAACCCGACGATGTTCCGGTGATGAGGATGGTTCTGGTCATAAATCGCTCCGTTGCAGATGGGGCGAGGATAGACAAATCGATAGGACGATATATAACTAATGATCCATAATTCATTATGGATCGTCCAAAATGGATCCCTTCAGCGACCTGATCGACCTGCTGCGTCCCCTTACGGCGCACACCAAGACGATAACGGCACGCGGCAAATGGGGCGTGCGCTTCCGCGCCTATGGCAAACCCAGCTATGCGATCGTGCTCGAAGGACAGTGCTGGCTCGCTCTCGAAAAGGAGACGCCGGTGCTGCTGACGCGCGGCGATTTCGTGCTGTTGCCGGCTACCCCCGCTTTCGCCGTCTATAGCGATGTCAAGGCGTCCCGCCCGCTGGTCGAGCCGACCGACCATGCCTACCGCTATGGCGAGGCGAAGGGCTCTCCTGATCTCGCGATGCTCGGCGGGTCCTTCGAGGTCGAGCCGGTCAATGCGCCGCTGCTGCTGTCGCTCCTCCCGCGCCTCATTCATATCCGCGCGTCGCACGGCAATACCGGACGCTTGTCACGACTGATCGCCCTCATCATGGAAGAATGCGCGGCCGAGGGGCCTGGCAGGGAAGCGATCCTGGTCCGGCTTCTGGAGGTGCTGATGGTGGAATGCCTGCGCGCTTCCGGCGTCGGTGACGAACCCTTGTCGATGGGCCTGCTGGCGGGCCTCAATGATGCGGCGCTGGCGCACGCATTGCGCGCGATGCATGGCGATGTGCGGGCGGACTGGACGGTGGCCGGGCTGGCACGTCTCGCCGGCATGTCGCGCTCGGCCTTCGCGGCGCGCTTTTCACATAAGCTCGGCTGTGGGCCGCTCGAATATCTGGCGCGCTGGCGCATGATCCTGGCGCGCGATGCCTTGGGCCGCGGCGGCAAACCGCTCGAAAAACTCGCCGAGGAGATCGGTTATGAATCGGCGAGCGCCTTCAGCACGGCCTTTCGGAAACGCGTCGGCTGCGCGCCGGGTGCTTTTGCGCGGTTGCAACGGGCACAAGGCAGCGCCGGCTGACCGTGAGCAGCGTTGCCCACGTTCAAAAAATCCAATAAGTGCGCAATTTCATCGGAGTGACAGGGAGAGTAAACCCTCTACTCAACATTACGCTTGTGAGCTTTGATCAATTCAAACCGATTGCTCAATGAGCTAGCGCGGCAACGAACGGCCATCGAAGCTCCGCATCAATTCCGCTGTTCGAGCGGCTCGTGAAGGCAAGGCTACCGCCGAACGAACGCGCCGCATGCTCGCAGATGAAAAGCGTTTTAGAGTTCATTGCGATGACTGGAATGTCCCTGTCGGTATTCTCAGTCGTTATGCTGACAACAATCTTGTCTTGTTGAAGCTTTGATCCAATCTCTACTTTTCCTCCCTGGGGAGTGAGCTCGACGATACCCGCCAAGACCTGAAGTATCATTGTTCTTAGTGCCTGAACATCAGTCTCGACAGATTCCCTGGAGGTCACGCCCTCGGAGACTGACAAGTGCGCATGGCGGGTTGTGTACGGAATATTCTCCAATATTTCTTTGATCAGCTTATGCAGCTGAACGACATTATATCCTGTCGCGGAATATGACGTTCCATCACCAAGATGGCCAACATTCACGATATCCCGAATCAATGCTCTCAGCTGGGAAGACTGGTTTTGTATCCCGGTCACCAGCTCACCGAATATCGGCTCAGCCTCCTGTATTCCGGGCTTGGCCAAGACCTGGGCGAAGCTGTTGATCGCATTGATCGGCGTCAGCAGATCGTTTCGCAACATTGCGATCATCGGCAAGGCCGTCTCAACGTGCTCTGCCGGACCGGCATTCGGGAGAGATTTTCTTGACCGTTCGGCTGAAGAGTTCCTGAGCACTTGAAGAAGAATCTTCTCCCTGCGCTGATACTCGGCGAGCTGACGTTTGTAGGGCGTAACATCGACACCCAGCCAAAGCGACTTGTTCCCTATCTCGGTCTCCACGACCCGCATCACGGCGCCGTCTTCGAGGACGACCTCGTCGGGCGCCGTCTCATCCGGAACCGTGACCATGTCCGCCACGTTTTTGCGCAGAGTCGTAATGTCCGTGCCGATCAAGAGATCCGGGGATTCGACACCAAACAACCTGGCGAACCTCCTGTCGCAGGACAGAAGTCCCTTTTCATTATCCGACACCGCGGCGGCACAGCCTGTCTCGTCCCACAAAGCCTGCATGACCTCGAGCGCTTCGGGCATACCGAACGGGTTGGCCGCGGCGGCGGCAGCGACCCTCGGCAGCGCGGCACACGCATGAGCTTTCCCCTCCTGCGTCAAGGAAACAACGACCTCCCGTCCCTCGTTACGCCGGCTGATCCAACCCGCAGAAGCAAGATTGGCCAGAATCCTCGACATGTTCGCATCGCGAAGCCCCACGTGTTCGGCAACCATTGCACGCGTTGCCGTACCTTGATGTCTCAGCAACACTTCCAAGATGCTTCGAACATGCTTGCGTCCCAGAAGCTCACCAGCCGGGTGGAATTTCCCAAAACGACGGGACTGATCGAGCAGATCGGCCAGAACCGTAAACCGTTCCGCGAGAGGCGAGGCCTTCGTGCGCAGCAACTGGCGGATCTTCAGAATGACGTCCGCCCACGCGGTTATGTCCTCGCGTTCCTCACGACTGGACACGACGTTCCACACCAAGCTCCGGAAAGCCTCATAGGCGAGTTCGGCCACGGCGTCGTCCTGCGCCGCCAGTAACGGCTCGCGCAACCGCGTAAACGCTTCATTCGGCGTTATCGACGCCTCTGCAACGGAGTCGAGGACGAGTTGGCTGATAACGGCTGGATCTTGGTTCATTTCAAAGGAGGAGGATTGCTCTGATTACCGAGGATAGCCGGAATTCATTTCACAATCGTTTACACGAATGCAAGCATTTTTGAGGCATTTGTGAAATATACTAAAGCGTACATATTGTCCATGGGTTAGTTTGGGCAAGGTCTTCCAAGGCAGGAGAGGACTTGGACGTCCGGGCCAGCACATAACCCAGGGGATCCTCAGGCTTGGGACTTCCGTCATAGTACTGCTGGACCACCATTGTCCGGCTCTTGAGCTTCTCAATCAGCTCTCCCGAGCGCCGAATATGGCCCTCCATCGTGCTCTTGCCGCCGCACGACGGAACCATCACATAGTCGACATCGAGACGGGGATAAGGGCAGCTCTCGGCCAGATTGCAGAAATCCAGACAAATGCCGACCGCCAGCACAGCCTGACCGATGACGAATATGTGAATGCTGGTCCCGAACTCGATCGCTTCGTGCGGTCCATCCTTGTCGTTGAACCGAAACAACTTCTTGTGGCCGTCGAGAACGTTCCCATAACCGTCGAAGATAGCGGCCACGTTGAACCACCTTCCCGCGGAGTCCGCCGAATGATGCGTGCCGGCGATCAGAAAGCTCAGCGCGCACTCCCAACTGCTATTCGAGATTGATTCGCCCACCACGGATGCGGTCGCCTTGGTGACCGAGAGCTCCGGGTAGATTACGCTCATGCAAGCGTCGGCCGACGCCCGCTCGATCTGGTCGCGCATCACGTCCAGCTGCGAGGGCGCCTCCGCATCAGCGATAATGAACCCACCCGGCACATCCTGCGGTGTCATCTTCAGGTCCTGGAACAGGCCGGCACCGGCACGCACCGGCAGGCCCCGATCAAGCTTCTGAAGCCCCCGCGGATCCTCCACGAAAACAAGCTTTACGTCGAAACCCTCGACCTTGGTCGGAAAGATGCGTGCGCGCCGCAGGCCGCGTCGATGAAACGACTCCCCGGTCTTGGCTCGGCGATGGGCCGGCTCCCGCAAGAGGAGATATGCGGATCTTCCCTCAAATGTCGCCAGACAACTTGCCGGATCACGTGTCGATGCCGCGGCATCGACCGAATAGAGCAAGGACTCCAACGCCCGTAACCGCACGGCCAGCCAGCGCAACGTGGCCGCCATTTCGATCGTTGCTTGCGCGGATGACGACGGTACTCTGAAGCAGTCGCTGAATGACAACGATTCCGCTTCTTCCTGAAGCTCTTCTTCGGGAAAGCCGCGAAAGAGATCCCGCACATTCGCCGGGGCGCGATCGATTGCTAGCCAAAGCCCCAGTACCGCGTTTCGCGTCCCTTGCAGCCCATCACAAGCTGCCTCGGCCATACGCAATGTATTCCGGACCAACTCGATCCAAGACATCCGTCCCCTCGCGCCGTCGCCCCGCCGTAGCCCCAATGCAACCAAAGCCTGCTTCTCGGCCTTCGTCAATACTTCTTTACGCTACGGAGGCATTGGCGGGGTCTCTTTGTTGCATTGCAGCACTCGCTCGCTTGTGGCGCGGCACGCAGACGAACCTGCAATTCATTCAAAGGAACATGAAGACTTTTCCCTCCCCTATCGCCCGCTGCGCGCGCGGCCCTGATTCACCTGCTCTTTGGCGTAACCCGCTTTCGAGGCGTAGCCGCGCACGATCGCCTCGCGCTCGGCATAGGTGGCGACCTTTTCGATATCGTCGAAGCCGTCGGGCGCGCGCGCCTCGACGACGTCGATGACCCCTTCCGGGCCACCGCGGCGGTTGGCGCGTATGATATCGGCGGTGAGCGGGCGGCGTTCGGCGTCATAGGCGGTGAAGGCGGCTTCGATGTCTGGCGACGCGGTCAGATGGCGGGCGAGTGCGGCGGCATCGAGGACGGCCTGGCTCGCGCCATTGCTGCCGACCGGATACATGGCATGGGCGGCATCGCCCAGGAGCGTCACAAGGCCGAATGACCAGCGCGCGACCGGATCGCGGTCGCAATTGGGATATTCGTAGAAGATGCTGGTGGCGGTGATGATCTTCTTGGGTTCGATGAAGCCGAGGTGGAAGCTCCCCTCGACGAAGGCGCAGGCCTCCTCGATGCGGCCGACGGCGTTCCAGTCCTCGCGGCGCGGTGGCGGCCTGGTGCCGTCGGCGATCCGCGCCATGACCGCCCAGTTGGTGAGGCGCCGGGCCGGCTCGGCCGGATCATGGTGGATCGGATAGAAGACGAATTTCGCGGCATTGCCGCCGGCGATGACCATGGTGCGGCCATCTTCGTGGATGGGCCAAGAGGTGCAGCCGCGCCAGAGCATGATGCCGCTCCACAGCAGCGGGCCTTCTTGCGGATAACAAAGCGCGCGGACGCGGGAATGTATGCCGTCGGCGCCGATGAGTCCGTCGCCCGCCGCCTCGAAACGTTCACCGGCGCGGTTTTCGAAGACAGCGATGACCTTGCCCCGCCCCTCGGCGAGGTCAATAAAACGCCGGTCGGCATGGAGGCGCTGCGCTCCCAAGCGTTCGCGCACCGCCTTGTGCAGCACGCCATGCAATCTGCCGCGATGGATGCTGAGCTGCGGCACGTCATAACCCGCATCGAGGCCGCGCAATTCACGCCACACGACCTGGCCGTGGCGGTTCTGATAGATAAGCTCGCGGGTGCGGATGCCGGCTTGATCGAGCACCGGCAACAGGCCGAGCGCTGCCAGCTCCTTCACCGCATGCGGCAGGAGGTTGATGCCGACGCCGAGCTCGCGCAATTCCTGTGATTGCTCGAAGATCTCGACCTCAATGCCGGCTTTATGGAGTGCCAGCGCGGTGACGAGGCCACCAATGCCGCCACCGATGATGAGGAGCTTCATGACATCTCCCGCCGATCCGGACCGTCCGTGGCCGAATGATACAGGGATGGGGAATGATCTCAAGGTCACGGATGGTCAAGCGCGTGAGCGCGATGTTTCCTTCAACCCTCATCCCGGCGAAAGCCGGGATCCATGTATCCTCGCGAGCGGCGCTGCCCGCGTTGTATGAATTTAGTGGGCCCGACTTTCGTCGGGGTGACGAAATTGGGGAATGTGTAGCTCGTCTCACATCGGATCGATGCCGCTCACCAGCAGCGCCGCCAGATTATCGATCGCCGCGGCCTGGGGCATGCGGCCGCGCGTCATGTCGAGCGACAGCGCCTCGGCGGCGCCGACAATGCCGACGCAGCGCTGGCGCAACGCCTTGCGGGCGAGCTTCGAATGCGGCGCCAGCGCCTCGGCGAAGATGCCGACGCAATTGTCGAGCAGTTCCTGCTGGACGGCGCCCATTTGCGCGTCCCCCATCAGGGCGCCGGCGATGGCATGGCCTTCCGGCCCCCAATTGGAATGGCAGGTCATGTAGGCGCGGGCGATGAGGCGCGCGACGTCGTCCAGCGTGCGGCCCTTGACGGCGAGACTTTCCTGCAGGGCACGCACCTGCGCCGCGTCGATGCGGCGATAGAGCGCCACGAGAAGGCCTGAGCGCGTTTCGAAATGTTCATAGGTGATGGGCTTGCTGACACCGGCACGCTCGGCGAGATAGCCGAGGGTGAGCGCATCGGGCCCCTGCTCCCGCACGATGTCGAGCGCGGTTTCGAGCAACTGCTCGCGCCGCGCCTCCTTCGTCAAACGCCGCTTGGTCTCGGTCTTCTCGGCCACCGCCATTTTTATCACCTCGTCTGCGAAGTCCCTTGACGAACTCCATCACCGCCACCATAACCTACTAGTCGTAAGTTACTGATTGTAGCTTACCAGACGTAGGCCGCGTCCGCAAGGCGCATCATCCGCGAGGGACTCACTCATGTCACAATCTCAGCTGCCGGTTCTGATCATCGGCGGATCCGGCGTCGTCGGCGCCGAGGCCGCCGCCACGCTCCGCAAGCTCCACCCCGATCTGCCGATCATCATTGGCGGGCGCGATCTGGCGCGGGCGCAAAAGACGGCGCACGGGCTCGGCAATGCCGCCACCGCCGTCATCGACCTGACCCGCCGCGATCTGGGCCTCGGCCCACAGCCGCTCGGCGCCATCGCCCTCTTCGTCAAAGACCACACGCTCAATTCCATGCGTTATGCGCTGGACCACAAGGTGCCTTATGTCGATCTGTCCAGCGGCACCTTCGAGATCGGCCCGGGTGCGGCGCTTTACATCCACCATCCCGACCGGGCGCCGGTGCTGATGGCGAGCCACTGGCTGGCGGGCGCGGCGGTGTTTCCGGCGCTCAAGCTCGCCGCCAACTATGAGACGATCGACGCAATCCGCATCGGCGTGGTGCTCGATGAAGAGGATATGGGCGGCCCGGCGGCGGCGGCCGATTATGAGCGGCTGACCACGGTCGCGCCGTCGGTGCTGACCATCCGGGGCGGCGAAACACATTGGGTGACGGGCGATGAGGCAAAGGGCATGGTCAGGAGCGTCGACGGCGCCCTCCTCACGGCGCAGGCCTATTCGCCCTTCGACGTGCTGAGCCTGCACGCCGCGACAGGGGCGCAGGCGATCCGCTTCGATCTCGTTTATGGCCAGTCGGCCAGCCGGCGGCGCGGCCAGCCCTTCTCGACCGAAACCATCATCGACATCACCGGCACTAAGGGGGACGGGACGGTGGGCACGTCGCATCTCGAGATCGTCCACCCCAAAGGCCAGGCACCGCTGACGGCGCTCGGCGTAGCGCTCGGCATCGAGGCGCTGCTGGGACTGAAGAGCGAGGCGCCGGCGCCCGGGCTCTATCTGCCGGAAACACTGATCGATCCCGATTATTACGTCGCGCAGATGAAGGCATTCGGTGCGGTCTTCAACCCATCCAACGAAGGAGGACACTGATATGACCGGCCCTATCGACGCCCCCGTTCTCATCCTCGGCGCCACCGGCAGCCTCGGCGGGCGCACCGTACGCATGCTGCGCAAATTGCAGCCCGAGCTTCCGATCACCCTCGCCGCCCGCGACATGGCAAAGGCGGACGCGCTGGCGCGCGAGGTCGGCCATGCGACGACCGCGCGGATCGACATCTCCGCCCCCGGCCTCGGGCTCGATCCCGCCGCACGGCACAGCATCGTGGTGACCGCCTTGCGCGATCATTCGTTCAACAGCCTGCGTTACGCGCAGGGACAAGGTGTTCCTTACATCGCTCTATCCGACGGCGCCTTCGAGCTGGGCCCGATCATCGCCCACTATGCCCACAATGCCAAAGCGGCGCCGATCCTGCTGCTCGGCCACAGCAATGGCGGCGTGCCGACGCTGGCGGCGTTGCATTTCGCGCGCGAGTTCGAGACGATAGAGTCGATCGAGCTCGGCCTCTTGTTCGATCCGGGCGACCCCTTCGGCGCCGTCTCGGCGAAGGATCTCGAACGCATCAACCGGATCGGCCCCAAGCCGCTGGTCAGGCAAGACGGCGCATGGCAATGGGCCGATGCACCGCTCGTAACGCGCTCCTTCACCAGCGTCGACGGCACGATGCATGAGGCACGTGCGGCGGGACTGCTGGACGTCCTGAGCCTCGGCTCAGCGACACAGGCGGGGCGTATCCGGATCGATCTTGCCGGGGGGCTCACCGCCTCCACCAAACAAGGCGGATCACCGTCGGTCGAGGTCGTCATCGAGATCACCGGAACGAAGAAACCCGGTGAGACCGGACGGTTCAGATATGAACTGGTCGACCCCGAG
>NNBT01000224.1_pt1 | contig 11632 bp, 11 predicted proteins | sample 1173831 | NCBI WGS metagenome assembly NNBT01 (sample SAMN07173936, study PRJNA388173) | plant metagenome | isolation source: symbiotic tissue sample KVJ10 | place: Norway: Troms, Kvaloya island | reverse complement strand
AATTCTAAACATTTTGTTACCTCGGAAGAAAAATTTGATAATGATTTGCTCAAATCTAGAATTGCACATATACTTTTTTCCATTAAGGTAGATAATCCCTGTCTCGAAATTATTGCTCAAAGGGAATCCTAACTTTTTTTGGGTCAAAAAAGAGAGTCTTGCAACTTGTGACTCAAACTCATCTTGACTTTTTAAGTGTTAATACGCTCTAAAAAGTATAATTTTCCTTTTATTACGGAGAAAATAATTTAGCGATCGCTTGTTTTTTACCGGATCTGACAAAACCGCATAGCTCCCGTTCGGTTCTTCCTCCAAGGGTGCTTTTTTGTTTTCACTCTTTTTGAGGATGTCCCCAGATGGTGGTTTCGATGAAGTCTTGCTGTCCAAATCTCTGCTGACTTTTAACCGTTCTACTTCAAGGTGTAGTTCGTAGATTATTTTCTGTAACTCACGTATCACCTTGTTCTGCTCAATAATCATCTCTACCAGTTGTTCTTTCGATAACTGGTTCAAGCTTTCTCGGTCTAATTCTTGAGGCAGGTTCTGGTTCATATCTGTGATACTCCCCCTCAACTGTTCCCTTTGTCAATACTCTGCCACCTGAATCCTTACTAACACAGTAAAATTTAAGGCGATCGCTATGAAATTTACTGTAGAGCAAATCCTGAATCTGCCCGATATGAAAGTATTAGATTTTCAAGAAATTGAAGGGGAAGAAATAATTATAACGATAGAAAAAAGCTTTAACTATTCGACTTGCCCATTTTGTGGGCAAATTACTCAGAGTATACATCAAAATCATTGGCGGATGATTCATGATTTACCTTGGAGTAAAAAGCCAGTACTGTTAAAAATAAATCGTCGCCAGTTCAAATGTCATAAATGTAAAAAAGTCTTTAGTGAGAAACTAGATTTTGTAGATAAAAGTAAAGGATATACAAAAAGATTAGCAACAGACATAGTACAACAAGTATTAAATAGTAACATTCATAGTGTTGCCGAAAGGAATGGATTGAGTGATGAACAAGTAGAATCAATGTTAAAAAAGCAAGTGTCACAAATATTAAACATTAACTTAAGTCAGTTAAAAAAATTAGGCATAGATGAAATAGCTTTAGTTAAAGGGCAAGGAAACTACTTAGCAGTATTAGTGGATTTAGATACTCATAAGCCAATTGAAATAGTGCAATCAAGACGAATAGAAGATATCCGTGAAGTAATTGCTGGCTGGGGATTTGAAGTACTTAATAAAATAGAAGAAGTGAGTATTGATCTCTGGTCGCCTTATAAAAGTTTAGTAGAAGATTTAATGCCAAATGCTAACATAACTGCTGACAGGTTTCATGTGATGAAACAAGTAAATGATGAATTAGATAGGATGCGTAAAACTGAGAAGAAAGCAGCAATGTCGTTAGAAGATAAATCCGAAAAATCTCGCATACTAGAGGCATTAAGTAAAAGCAAATATAGTTTAATTAAAAATGAATGTTCTTTAAATGACAAGCAAAAATCAAAATTAAACTCCGTGTTAGAGGTGTCGCCGACTCTCGCTAAAATGCACGCACTTAAAGAACAATTTCGCCAGATATTTGAAACCACTAAATCTTGGGGAGATAGCATAACAAAATTATTAGATTGGATGTATGATGCACGTTCATACTTCCCGAAAAGTCTAGGGACAATGGTGAGATGGTTTGGGGAAATAGTCGGTTATTTTGATGGCAGAACTACCAGTGGTACTGTAGAAGGAATTAATAATAAACTCAAGTTAATTAAAAGACTTGGGTATGGCTTTCGTAACTTTAGCAATTTTAGATTACGCAGTTTATTAAACTGGCACTTTTCTATTAATTCTCCATAAAAGTAACCGAAGAACCCTAATTCTTTTTGATTTAGAGCTTAAGCGGGCTGGATTAGTAGCTCAGGTCACAAAAACTAGCATTCATGAAATAGAGGATATAAATAAAGAAATTACACATTTACGCTTTATAATTACAGATCCCACAGGAACAGGAGAATATACTCTAGTTAAAGAACCTACTATTTCTCAAAGTGAACAGGCTGAATTAGCGGCAGATTACGTTAAAAAAAACAAATACCAATAGTATAGACGAAGAAACAAAAGTATCAAATATTTATCCTGATTTGGATGAAGATTTAGATGAAGATTTAGATGAAGAAGAGGACGAAAGATCCTCTTCAAATAGAAATCTGAATATAGATACAGATGGAAATGAAAAACTGCAAGATCAATTGCGCGAGATATTTTTAGAAGCTTATTCACTTTTAGATAATTTAGACAAAAGTAAAGAAGCAGAATCAAATCTCACGTTTTGCTTGTACCGACTAGAACCTCATGAGTCAATACGTAAGCAAATAGTAGATTTACTTGACAGGCTGCCTTGGCGTTCTGAAGCTATATGTTATTGTTTAGGGCGTTTTAAAAACGATTTATTTATTATAGAAGAATTGCAAAATTTTATAAATAAACATAAGGTATATTCTTGGCATCGTGCGAATTCACTATGGTCTTTATATCAAATTAGTGGAGCTAAAAATACTTCATTTCTATGCCGAGAATGGCTAGCTGATACTCGACTAGATTGGTATGCCAGAATGATAGCTGCACGAATATTGGGAAAACTTCCTGCTCAACATTCTTATTTTATGGAATGCTTGCAGCAAGAACAGCATAATACTAAAAATGATCCAGAAGCTTCATCACTGCTGAGACAAGAGTTAGCTTATAGTGCTTTTCAGAGGATTAAATCACATGATAAGCTTTTAGCATTATTTCGTTTAATTTGTACTGATAAAAGCCCTATATTACATAGATTAGCTATTTATCTTCTACAAATGAATAAATGTAGAGTTACTTGGGATGATTTAAAGCCATATCATCAAGAAATAAGCAAGCTATCAGATTTAGTTAGAGATGTTGGCTTATCACCAGACGCACCAAAAATATGCTTTATCTACCAAACACTTTCAACTATGTATTACGTTTCATTTTCATCTAGCAATCTTTGTCTGTTTTATGGTGTGCATTACGAAAGAGCAGTTGAGCAGTTACGAGAATCTGTAAGTAGTTATCATAAATCACCTAATGCTTATATCAGAACTTTCCATCAATTTGCACATCTTACTTTAATTGCTTTTTATGAATATGCTTTTCCTTCAGAATCAGGATTACATGACGGCTATGCATCTCTCACAGACAGAAAAGTTTTCACCACTTCCCTTCCAAGTGGCTACGAAACATGGAAAGAACTTGGCTCTATGCGGAACCGTGTTGATCATCCAGTAGATAAAAAAACAAAATCACACTCCAAAAAGATTACTATTGAAGAAACGAAATTTTTTTGTAAAAAACTCAATGTTGCTCTCCAAGAAATTTTTGATTTTTGGCTAAGTTTGCCTCCTGTTCCTACTCCTACTACTTCTGTTCCTACTTCTACTACTTCTGTTCCCATATCAAAAGCATGATGAATAAACCAATCATCTAAATCTGAAAATTACTCGATCGCACCCACCCACACCGTTATAATCATTGATTAATTGAGGCACAATAGAACCAAAGGCACTGTGAACACACAATGACTACTCAATTGATGGTTCAACCCTCATCCTTAATGTCTTCTGGTATCAGGATGAGCGAATTCGGTGATATTTATCTTTTTAAATTTACCGATGAGCTACAGTCTCGCTTTGAAGAACTGTTGCAGAAGAAAAAAGCTGATACGCTCACTCCTGAAGAAGAAGCTGAATATGTAGGCATTTCCGAACTTGAGCGAATATTTACCTTGATTAACGCTCAACTAGCAGCCAAAAGTAAATGGTGTCCGAACAAACTCGAAGACTTGTAAGAAAACGAGCTGAATATCTCTGCGAATACTGTCACTCTCTAGAATACTTGAGTCCAGACCGTTTTACTATTACCCTATTAATCCAGGCAAAATAGAACTAAAGCATTATGAAAATATTATGACTAATCCAACCAGAGTTCAAAACTGATGCCGGATGAAACACCTGTAGATCCCTTTCTAGCCCAGTTATATGAAGGATACACCGAGGCGGAAGTAGCAGAAATAAAGCAGTATCTGGCTGAGTGGGATGCTTCTACCTATATCAGCGTAGCTCAGAGTATTTTAGACCATGCTTCCAGAAAAGAATTCGAGCCATTGAAATATCTGCGAAAAGCCCATAGCTTCAATAAAAAAAGAGCAGTCAGAGTTCCGAAAACAGGATATCGTCAAGATGGTTCAGCAGTCTATCGAAAAGGAAATGAATATTTAATTGTACGTCCCGATAATTTTGGTGTTGAAAAAATAGTCACTTATGGAGTAAATGATGACTAAAGCAACGCTCAATACTCAAAACCCTGAAATCACCAGAAACTACATCACTCATCTATTACAGCAGTTAACTGACGATTATAAAAACACTAAAGAAGAACGAAAAAAATTAGCTTCTCTATCACCCGTTTCCGATGAAGAATTTACTGTTTTAGAGGAAATCGAACTGTTAACAGTTGATATCCGAGGCTATGCCAGTCAAATTCAGGCAAGGGGTAGGATTGAAAATGAACAGCAGGCTATTGAGCGTTTGCAAACTATGCACGTCTTTGATGTTCCTGCTATTGCTCAATTTTACTTTGTCACCGATGGAGACTACAAGCAAATAAAAGCTTATATTAGAATGCTCGATTACTTACGCTTGCTGATTTTAGAATATTTGCGCTCGTGCCAAAATTTACAACAAGAATCTGCTCAGATTGAATAAATTAAATGCCATCCCGCTATATTCACTCCCGCCTAAGTTCCCGCCAAATCCCTGACTTACTCCAAACAATCTTCGTCGCCGAACTGATCACCCCTAGCCAATGCGTGTGGCTTGTTTCCCCGTGGATATCTGACATCCCCGTTATCGATAACACCGCCAACACCTTCCTATGCTTAGAACCCTCATGGAGTCGTTCCCGCATTCGCCTCTCCCAAGTCCTCGCCACCCTAGCCGAACGGGGAACAACTGTACACATTGCTACCCGTCCCGACTCTCACAACCACAGATTTATTGAACAAATCAAAGGCAAAACTGATTATCAGGACGTTCCCGTGCGATTCCACATTACCGAAGAACTCCACGCAAAAGGTATCCTGGGAGATGGGTATTATCTTGCAGGTTCGATGAACTTCACCTACAACGGCATTACAATCAATGAGGAAGTTGTAACTTATGAAACATCCCCAGAAGCGATCGCCGAACAACAGTTGATTTTTACTAACCGATGGGGAGGGGCGTAATGCTATTTTGGATTATTTAATTTTTATCCTGTAACGATTTGAGTATTTTTTATTACACATCCTACTATATTAACTATGTAATATTCAAAAGCGATGACTAATGCCAGCAATGCAGATATCCGCCACTTCCTAGAGCAGTTTTTTGGTACTGACAACAAATTTGACCTTGGCAAGATTGAACGTGGCGAAGGAAAACAAGCCAAAATCCGTCCTTGGGTCGAGTTGTTGACCAAAGGCGAACCTCAGCCAACAATTCTTCCCTGCTGGCGTTCCGAGAGTGTAGATTGGTACGCGATCGCCCTTTCGGAACGCCAATTACGCCGTTTGAGTGAAGAATTAATGGCGTTTGTTGGCCCCACATATTCGACATTTCGCGGACAAAGAGCGCAACTAAACCCCCAAGACCCTATAGAATTAGCAGTTTACAGATTTACTGGAGGTGCTGCGGTCAAACTGTGCGGACAGGCGACGGATGTTTGGGAAGCACTAGAACGGATGCGCCGAGTGAGTGAGAGACGAGTGAAACGGGTCGCAGATATTCCCCGTCCCACAGGTCGGGTACTGCGGGACTTTTATATGGCACTGCAAGCAGGCGATCGCATTGCTGCGGAAAACTCACTACAATACCTCATAGACCAGCATCGACTGGATGCGCTGAATCTGCTGTTTCTGCGGGTGCAACTCTTGGCGGAACTAGAGCAATGGAATGAGTTGCTTACCCTCCCGGAACTAGGCAATCTTTTACAGGTTCGCCGCCCCTTCGCCGTTACCCAAGCTCTGCTGAAGGCAGTATACTGCACTGAACTACAACATTTTGAGGACAATAACGCCCCAGGCAGTGCTGTAGCCTATTTCCAAGAAGTAGTTTTCCCCCGTTACAACAATCTTTTTGCTGTCCGTGCAGGTAGTAAAATCCCGGAAGTATTGAAATTATTTATGCTGCTGGCGGTGGGTGGAGAGCCAACGAAACCTGCACTTCGGGACGAACTGCTGGCAATTGGGGAAGTTGAAGAAACTCACCGCAGCTATTTGCAAAGGTTAGCTGCACTGCTAAAAGATGCTACCCCGAACAGCGAAGGCGACCCCCTGCAACAAGCCGAACAGCTATCCAAAAATGGAGACTTTGACCAAGCATTTTCATTGCTTTGTAATATTCCGTCGTCGAAAGAGAAAGTTCGCCTGCTTTTGCAATGTGCCTACGAGTTGCAAACTTTGGCGGTGGAAAAAGCTGTATTGCAAGCCTTTGACGAGTTGACTGCTGACGAGCAAACAGCCTTGCTAAAGGTACGTTGGAACCAAGATTTTCTTACTCAACTGCGGGGAAGCCAAAAAGGTACAACAAAAGACACCCCAACAGCTTTATCTGTCCCAACGAATTGGTTGGAGTGGTTATGGCAACTTGATAAAAAGCCAACCTGGGAACGAGCGTTATACACTGCACGCCAGGGTTCTGCCGAGTGGGATGTCACTAGCTTGCTGATGCAACCACAGGCGGTGGCAGAATTTGACGAATTGTTAAGTAAAGTAGGCTCAACAGCTGAGTCTATCCTGCACGATGCGCTTCCTTACTTGCTGGGATTTTTTCAGAAAGATGAGCAATTTCCTCGTGGCGAGTTCGAGAGCCTTTATTACTCATTACTAGAACTTCTAGTCCTGAGTACAGAGGGTGGGGATGTTGATTTGGTTTTGTTCAATGATTTAGCGATCGCTATTTTAACTTTGGGAGTTAATACAGCAAAATATACAGAGATTGTAGACTATGCTTTAGAGCTTTGGGACAGGTTCGCCTCACCCAAAAAAGTTGATTGGATGCTTGACTTTATTGATGTATTAGTATCATACCCTTGCCCAGTCCAACAAAAGCGCGAACAACTTTTATTTGCTGCGGCTGAAACTCTACGCCGTTTTACAGAACGTATTGATGAAGTGCAAAGGGGAATCTTTCGCGCTTTAGTGAAAGATTTACAGTTAGGAGAATCGCTTTCAGATTTGCTTGGCGAACAAGCGAGTTTAGTCGAGCAAAATCTGGAAGTTGAGGTGAATATTTTCCAAAAACTCCAGAATAAATCTGTTCTTATTTACACTCTCACAGAAACCGCAGCAATCAGAGTAAAAAGTATTTTAGAAGCAGCTTGTAAAGAAGTGACAGTTTATCTCAGCCATGACAAGGGAGGTAACGATAGGCTGCGTCAGTGGGTGAGAAATTCTGACATTGTTGTGATGGTGACGGCTAGTGCTAAACACGCAGCCACAGGTTTTATTGAAGCGAATCGTCCATCACATCTTGCGCCGATTATTTTAGTTAATAGTAAAGGTAGTGCAAGTATGTTGCGTGTGCTACGGGAGTATTTAGCTGGGTGAGGAATAGGTATAAACGTTTTTGGCGTTGCTGAATTATGGGATGATTTCACCCAATTTGGAACGAATTTTCAATGGTTTCAACCGCTAATTTATTCCACATTTATGCAACGCCATATTTTTGAATGCTCCGAGGTGTGATTGCAACATTGGCGAGCTAACAAAAGACTATCCCTGCTAATACAGCCTTAATCACTATTGGGATACAATTACAGAAGGTAAGCTAAAAACCAAATTGCACAGTTAATTCGTATAAAGCAAAAACCTCTTCTTGACTTATTTATGCGGCGAGAGTACTCCAGTCGAAATCTCAAAGCAAACTCCTTTCAAGGTCAAAACTTGACTGGTGCAAATTTTACTAATGCGGATATTCGAGGTGCAAATTTTACTAATGCAGATATTCGAGGTGCAAATTTTACTAATGCTCTTCTAAAAGATGCTAACTTCGCAAACGCTAAAGCGGGACTACAACAGCGATGGAAGATTTGTTTAGTAATAATTTCTTTACTATTATCAGCAATATCAGCATTAACTTTAACCAATGCTATAAATATAGCGGCTACTACTGAAGTTCTGTATAAGACTGGAATTGCGGCTCTGACTTGGATTGGAGTTGCTTCTGTAGGCGTAGCTGGAGTTTTAGCTTTGACTTTGGCTTGCACTTTAACTGAGATTGTAGGTGTCTCCAAAGCTTTGTCTCTAGTTGTATTTATAATTGTAGCTATTTATACAAGTTATACAACTTTTTCTGAAATTGCTTCTGTAAATGTGTTTGCAGTAGGGCTTGGAACTGTAGGTGTTATGTTTTTAAGCGCCTACATCAGTTTGCAAGCCTTAACTGGAAATCAAAAGTATAGAACAATTCGTAAGATTGCTATTGCCTTCGCTGCTAAAGGTGGAACCAGCTTTCGCGGTGCCGATTTAACCGATGCTAATTTTACTAATACAATCCTCAAAAACACAGATTTTAGAAATGCAAACCTGACACGCACTCGTTTTTATCAAGCGAAAAAACTAGACTTTGCCAGAGTAGGTGATTCGATATTAAGTAAACGAGATATTCTTAATTTACTTGTCACTGGCAATGGCAGGGGAAAATCTTATGCTGGTGGAAACCTGAAAGGCGCTAACCTTATAGGGGCAGACTTGAAAGAGGCAAATCTCAAAGATGCTGATATTAGTGAAGCCACTTTTCAAAGAGCCTGTTTAGAGTGGGCAAACCTGACTCTCGCTCAAGCTGTCGGTACTGATTTTACCAGCTCTCAAATGACTGGTGCTTGTGTGGAAGCGTGGAATATTGAAAGTACAACTAAGTTGGATAATGTAGATTGTCGCTTTATCTATCTTTTAGAAAACCCCAAGCCTGGAACCGATGACCGCGAACGTCGTCCCAGTAGTGGCGAATTTCAACCAGGAGAATTTACAAAGCTGTTTGAAGAGGTTTTGAATACTGTTGATTTAATTTTCCGCGACGGCATAGACTGGAAAGCTTTTGTTGCCGCTTTCAAAAAAGTGCAAGTTGAAAATGAAGACACGGAACTAGCTATTCAGAGTATTGAAAACAAAGGCGATGGTGTTATTGTTGTACGGGTAGATACTTTAAGCGATCTGAATAAAGCCAGAATTGCTGCTCAGTTCACGCAAAATTATCAACTAGCTACAAAAGCTATAGAAGAAAAATATCAGGAATTATTAAAAGCCAAAGATGAGGAAATAGAAATCTATCGTCAACAAAAAGACTTTTTGACAAAAATTTTAGACCCTAATGCAATCATGCCTACTTCCGAACAAGAAAATAAAGAATAAACTTCTAACTACGTTATGCAAGATGAAGAAATCCTCAATCAACTAATAAACAGTTTTGAAATGAGGATTAAATCATTAGAAGAGAAGTTTAAATCAGAAATTAAGGCTAAAGATAAAGAAATTAAAATTTATCGAGAAGAAATTGCATTTTTGAGAAAACTTAATATGACTTTAGCTCAAAAAAATATCACATACAATAATATTAATGAATCTAAATCAACATTAGGTACTATGTCAGAAACATTTAATAATGACTTGCGTGAAGCTCAAATTGCTAACTTTACTAATAAGAATCAAGATAATGCTCGTCAACAAGCTAATCAATATAACTATACTCCAAAACAGAAACAAAATCTAGCAGAAGCAGCAGCAGAAATTCAGAAATTACTGAAACAACTGGAGGAAACTAATCCCACTACAACCGAGATTGAAAAATTGACTGTTGTAGCTAAAGCTTCTGAGGAAATCAAGAGGAATCCAACATTGAAAGTACGGGTTATTAATGCTCTCAAAGCTGGAGGAACAGAGGCATTTAAAGAAGCAGTTGACCACCCATTAGTTAATGTTTTAGTGGCAACTATTGAGGGCTGGCAGGAAACTGAGTAGTGCAAGCATTAATACCGCATAAGGCGTTGCTGAATTTGAATATGAAATTCAAAAATCAAATATCTCAACTCTTATTTTCTGCATCTGTGCATGAGGCTAATTAATATTTTCACTCAGCAACGCCTTGCATACTCCTTTCCTTGCTTTTGACACCCTCAAGATGCGTTAATTATCGAAATAATACCGACAAACTCACGCAAAACCCGATGGCAAGCATCAACAGTTGTCTTTGTATTAGACATGATTGGTTCTCCACTTGCGCCAACTTGGGTTACTCCTCGTTCTCGCCACAGTTGCGAGTTGCGCTGCCAATCTAGTTCTTGCAGTCTACTCAACCACTTAACCAAATCTTCAGCCAGAACTCTTTCTACTAACAAATCATGAGCTAACATACCCAAGGCTTGAAAAACAACAGCACTGACTGATAGTAACTCCTGTCTTTGGGTAGCACGTTCCTGTTTATTCATAATCCTCCAAGGATCGTTAGGGATAATGCTTGCGGTTGCTGCCCAGAATGTTGTCGCCCAATCAATCAGAGGTTCCAGATCGGTTTGAGATTTTAAATTGGGGAACATGCGTTGAGTAGCGATGACTAAGGTTGATAAGGTCAGTAACTTGGGATTGTGCTTACCTAAGCCGTTTTCCACCGTCTCCACATTGTCACGAAACTGAGGAACTCGACAGATCAAGTCCTTGGCAATTAAAACCGTGGGCGATCGCTTGTCAAAGGCATGGGATAGCGACACACTTGGTCTTTGGACTAATAGATTTTGGTCGCGGAAAGCTTGGCGTTCCTCTTCTAATGACAGTCCTGCATATATCAACACGCCAATTTCTAATTGTGAAAGGATAATGGCATACTCTGACTCTTGTGCCTGGATGTCTTGCAATGCTTGGCGAATACCATAGCATCGATGCTGACCGTCGGTTAAACGCAAACTAACCGAATGGTAAGGAAGGTAGATATTGCCATCTCTGTAAGTTGGCGATGGCTGAACGTTAACGCAAATCGGCGGGAAAAACGTAGTTCCATTTTGATAAGTCTCCAGAATATACCGAGCGATCGCCTTAACTCGCGTCTGGTTAAGTTTACGTTGAGCAAAGTCTGGCAACTCCGCAATGTTGGGGATATAAAGATGACCGTCATTTAACAGTCGGACAACATCACCAAAAGTAATACTGGCAACATAACTTATTTGTTCACCCAGAGAACCGCGCTGTACGGGAACGCCTTTTATAACCAGTTCAAACATTATTTTTCTAGTTAGGGGTTGCTGAAAAATAAAGAAAAGGTGACAGTATCTAAATTATTAGACTCTAGAAGTATATTCAGGTGCAAGACAAGGAGGTAAAATAGCTCAAAATACTTGCATCACTGTGGAAAAAAGCGGCGTAGGGTATTATTAGGCACTATGTACCGAAGAGAAGAATCAACTCCAATTCCACCGTCAGACTTTGACCTGCCATTTGAGGGAAAGTTGTCATCAGATAATCGGTGGGTAATCATGGCTGATTTAATACCCTGGGCAGAATTTGAATCGGAATATTCTTCCATATTC
>NNBT01004131.1_pt1 | contig 11650 bp, 8 predicted proteins | sample 1173831 | NCBI WGS metagenome assembly NNBT01 (sample SAMN07173936, study PRJNA388173) | plant metagenome | isolation source: symbiotic tissue sample KVJ10 | place: Norway: Troms, Kvaloya island | reverse complement strand
GCTCGTCTGTGTCGATGAAGCGCATCCGCGCTGATCCATCGCCAGCGATGTTTCGGACAAGGTCTCGCAGGAGATCTTCAAGGCGCTGAAAGCGGGCATCCAGATGGTGAAGTCGCCGCACACGCCGGTGCCGTTCTCGCCCTCGCTCGAGGACATCTATCTGCCGAGCGCCGACAAGATCGCCACCGCCGTCCGCAAGACCATGGCCAATTGAGGAGGGGTGATGTCGGAGAAGCGTATCATCCCCATCGTGATGCCGAAATGGGGGCTCTCCATGGCGGAGGGCAAGCTGGCATCGTGGCTGATGAAGGACGGCGACAAGGTCAAGGCCGGCGATCAGCTCCTCGAAGTGGAGACCGACAAGATCGCCGGCGCCGTCGAGGCGAGCGAAGGCGGCGTCCTGCGCCGCCGCATCGGCCAGGAGGACACGATCTATCCGATCAAGACGCTGATCGGCGTCGTGGCGGATGCGGACGTGCCGGAGGCCGATATCGATGCTTTCGTCGGCGCCTATGTGGTTCCGGCGGGTGAGGAGGGCGAAGAGGAGGCAGCGGGTCCGCGCTATGAATTCGCCGACACGGCGGCGGGCCGCTTGCGCTACACCAAACGCGGCAGCGGCGACACTACGGTGCTGCTCATCCATGGCTTCGGCGGCGATCTCGACAACTGGCTGTTCAATGCAGATGCACTGGCGGAAGGGGCGACCGTCTATGCGCTGGATCTGCCGGGCCACGGCCAGTCGACCAAGAAGGTGGACGAGCCGACCGTGGCGGGTCTTGCCAAAGCGGTGCTGAGCTTCATGGACACGGTCAAGATCGACAAGGCGCATCTCGTCGGCCATTCGATGGGCGGCGCCGTTTCGATGGAGGTGGCGCGCCAGGCGAAGGGGCGGGTGAAATCGGTGACGCTGATTTCCTCTGCCGGTCTCGGGCCCGACATCAACATGGACTATATCGACGGCTTCGTCGCCTCGGCGTCGCGCCGCGATCTCAAGCCAGTGCTCGAGAATCTGTTCGCCGACAGCGGGCTGGTGAGCCGCCAGATGGTGGACGATCTGCTCAAGTACAAGAGGCTCGATGGCGTCGGCGATGCGCTCACCGCCCTGAAGGAAGGCGTCTTCGCCGGCGGCCGGCAGGCCGCGTTGCTGGCCGATGCGCTCGCCGCTTCCGGCGTGCCGGCACTCGTGGTCTGGGGGGCGGAGGACAAGATCGTGCCCGCCGCGCATGCGACGGCGGCGAAAGGCGCCAAGGTGGAGATCATCGAAGGCGCCGGCCACATGGTGCAGATGGAGCAGGCGGGCCGCGTCAACGGACTCATCAAGGTGATGATCGGGAGTTGAGCTTACCGAGAGTTCATCCAGGTCTCGGTAATGCATAACATTATTTAACCCGCTTGGGCGGGAACGGCGGTGTCCGGGCGCAGTTTGTCGAGGGTGACTTAACCCCTCCATGGAGAACTCCCATGTTCAGCAAACTTGCTCTCGCCACCGTCGTGGCGCTTCCCCTCGGCATGCTCGGCCTGTCGGGCGCGGCATTCGCCTACAGCACGCCGTATTACATCCCGGTGAAGCCGATCGCCTCCGCCCAGAAACCGTCGACGCCGATGCTGCATCGCGCCCAGCTGAGCTGCGCGGCGGCCGGCCGGATGATCCGCGCCGACGGCTATCGCGATGTGAAAGTGCGTGACTGCGGTGCCGGCAACTACGTGTTCCATGCCGTCCGCCATGGCCGCCCCGTCGTGCTGCATGTCAATCCGCGTAACGGACATGTGTGGCGTGCGTAGCCTCACAAAGTTGACCTGTCAGGGAGCTCCGGAAACGGGGCTCTCTTTCATTGCGGCCGCTAACAAAGGTTTAATACCGTCCCTGCGGAACATCGATCGAGCCAAGCTGTTGCTCACGGGTAACAACAACTTTGCTGTGGAGGTTATCATGTGCAGCAAGTTTCTTCTCTCGACGGTCATCCTGGTCCCGCTCGCTCTCATCGGCGTTTCCGCATCGGCCTCGGCCGAGGACATGTGGAATCCGAATTCGAGCTACAATCCGAAATACGACATCAAGATCTATCCGAAAGCGCCGGTCCATCACGCGATGACGCCGGCGCATACCAGCAAGCTCAGCTGCGCGGCGGCGGAACGCATCGTCCGTGACGATGGTTTCCATCACGTGCAGGCGCGTGACTGCGGCGGCAAGACCTATGTGTTCAAGGCCGAGCGCCATGGCCGGCCGGTGCTGGTCGATGTCAATGCGCGCAACGGCCGGAGCTGGATTGCCTGAGCGCGTTGCGTAAATTCCGGGCGGGAGTTCACAAGCGAGCTCCCGTTCTCTTTCAGCCGAAGCCGTAAGGCTTTAGCCAGCCGAGGCCCTCGCGCGTTCCGGCGCGCGGGCGATATTCGCAGCCGATCCAGCCGTCATAACCCAGCTCATCGATGAGCCCGAAGAGATAGGGCAGGCCGATTTCCTGGCTTCCGTCCGGCTCGTTGCGGCCGGGCACACCGGCGACCTGGATATGGCCGATGATCGGGAAGTGACGGCGCAACGTGTCGGCGAGGGCGCCGCGGCTCATCTGCTGGTGATAGATGTCATATTGCAGCTTCACATTGGGCCGTGCGACCGCCGCCAGAATGCCTGCCGCCTGATCTACCGAACTCAGGAAATAACCCGGCATGTCGACCGGGTTGAGCGGCTCGATGAGGAGGGTGATGCCGCGCGTGCCGGCGAGCTCTCCCGCCCAGCGCAGATTCTCGATGAAACATGCCTCGCAGGCGGATGTCTCATCGCCAGGCGCCGGAATGCCGGCCATCACATGGATACGCGGATTGGCGAGCGCCACCGCATAGTCCAGCGCCAGCTCGAATTGCTGCCGGAACAGGTCACGACGCTGCGGCAAAGCGGCCGAGCCGCGCTCGCCGGCGGCCCAGTCGCCCGGCGGAGTATTGAACAAAATTTGTGCAAGTCCGGCTTCGGCCCGGCGCCTGACGATCTCGGCTTTGTCGAATTCATAGGGAAACAGGAATTCGACGCCCGCGAAGCCCGCTTCGGCGGCGGCCGCGAAACGCTCCAGAAAGGGCATTTCCTGGAACATCATGCTCAAATTTGCGGCAAAGCGCGGCATTCTTAACCTCGTCAAATAGTCTTGCTGTCTGGCCTGTTATACTAGACCATAAACTGATCGAGGGCCCATGGTTCAGACCATCACGCAAATCCATCCCGATGCGCCGAAACCGGCGCCGCGGCGCACCGATGCCGCGACGTTACGCGCCGAGATCCTGGAGAAGCTCGCTTATACGGTGGGCAAGGACCCGCTGGTGGCGCGCGACCATGACTGGCTGGCGGCCACCATCCATGCGGTGCGCGACCGCGTCATCGACCACTGGATGAATTCGACGCGCGACGCCTATGCCAAAAGCGCCAAACGCGTCTATTATTTCTCGCTCGAATTCCTCATCGGCCGGCTCCTGCGTGACGCGATGAGCAATCTGGGCCTGGTCGAACCCGTCACCCAGGCGCTCAAGAGCCTCAATGTCGATCTCGACCTGGTCGAGGCGCTGGAGCCCGATGCGGCGCTCGGCAATGGCGGCCTGGGCCGGCTCGCCGCCTGTTTCATGGAAAGCATGGCGAGCGTCGACATCCCCGCTTACGGCTATGGCATCCGCTACCAGCACGGCCTCTTCAAGCAGAAGATCAAGGACGGCCAGCAGATCGAATTGCCGGAGGACTGGCTCGCCCATGGCAATCCGTGGGAGTTCGAGCGCCGCGAGGCCGCCTATGACATCGGCTTCGGCGGCCGCGTCGAAACCGTCGAGAAGGATGACAATTCCCTCAAGCATACATGGCGGCCGAGCGAGACGGTGCAGGCGGTCGCCTTCGACACGCCGATCGCCGGCTGGCGCGGCAAACGCGTCAACACCTTGCGGCTGTGGAGCGCCCAGGCGCTCGACCCGATCCGGCTCGATGCGTTCAATCGCGGCGACCATCTGGGCGCCCTGGCCGAACAGAACCGCGCCGAGACGATCACCCAGGTGCTCTACCCGTCGGACAGCACCGAAGCGGGCCAGGAATTGCGGCTGCGCCAGGAATATTTCTTCGTGTCGGCGTCGCTGCAGGACCTCGTGCGCCGCCATCTGAAGCAGTTCGGCGCGCTCGACAGCCTGCCCGAGAAAGTGGCGATCCAGCTCAACGACACCCATCCGGCGGTGGCCGTCGCCGAGCTGATGCGCATCCTGGTCGATATCAACGGGCTCGACTGGGACGCGGCCTGGGCGCTCACCACCGCGTCGATCTCCTACACCAATCACACGCTCCTGCCGGAGGCGCTCGAGACTTGGCCGTTGCATCTTTTCGAGCGGCTTCTGCCCCGGCATATGCAGATCATCTACGCCATCAATGCCAAATTGCTGCAGGAGGCCAGATCCCGCTCGGCCAGCGACGCGCAACTGGCGTCCCTGTCGCTCATCGACGAACATGGCGGACGGCGCGTGCGCATGGGCCAGCTCGCCTTCGCCGGATCGCACAAGGTCAATGGCGTGTCCGGGCTTCACACCGAGCTCATGAAGACCACGGTCTTCCGCGATCTCAACGACCTGTTCCCTGGCCGCATCACCAACAAGACGAATGGCATCACGCCGCGGCGCTGGCTGTTCCAGGCCAATGACGGTCTGACCCGGCTCGTCACCGAAGCGATCGGCGACAAGGTGCTGGACGATTTCGATTCGCTCGTGGAGCTGAACCGCTTTGCCGGCGACGCCGGCTTCCAGCAGCGTTTCGCCGAGGTCAAGCGCGCCAACAAGGTCAGGCTGGCGCGCGAGATCCAGGAGCGCATGGGGCTGAAGGTCGACCCTTCGGCGATGTTCGACGTTCAGGTGAAGCGCATCCACGAATATAAGCGCCAGCTGCTCAACATTCTCGAGGCCATCTCGGTCTATAACCAGATCCGCTCGCATCCCGAGAAGAACTGGGTGCCGCGGGTGAAAATCTTCGGCGGCAAGGCGGCGGCGAGCTACTGGCAGGCGAAGCTCATCATCCGCCTCGCCAATGACGTGGCCCGTGTGGTCAATGCCGATCCGGCGGTGCGCGGGCTGCTCAAGGTGGCCTTCATTCCCAACTACAATGTGAGCCTCGCCGAGCTCATCGTGCCGGCCGCCGATCTCTCCGAGCAGATTTCCACGGCCGGCATGGAAGCGTCCGGCACCGGCAACATGAAGTTCGCGCTCAATGGTGCGCTTACCATCGGCACGCTCGACGGCGCCAATGTCGAGATCCGCGACCATGTCGGCGCCGACAATATCGTGATCTTCGGCATGACCGCCGAGGAAGTGGCGCAACGCCGCGCGCAAGGCTACGATCCGCGCCGCGTGATCGAGGCGACGGCGGAGCTCAAGGACGTGCTCGACATGATGCGCGCCGGCGTCTTCTCGCCGGGCGAGACCGACCGCTACAAGGGCCTCATCGATGCACTTTACGGCAGCGACTGGTTCATGGTCGCCGCCGACTTCGCCGCTTACACGAAAGCGCAGCGGCAGGTCGACGATCTGTGGAGCGAGCCGCAGCGCTGGCACGACAAGGCCATCCGCAATACGGCCAATATGGCCTGGTTCTCAGCCGACCGGACGATCCGCGATTATGCGCGGGAAATCTGGACCGTGCCGTCCATGTGAGCAGGGGTGCATGACGAAGGTCCCATGGCAACTCGATCCGGCGGAGATCGCCGCGCTTGTTGCGGGAAGCCATGGTGATCCGTTTGCAAAGCTGGGCGTACACGAAGCTGACGGTGCCTTCATCGCCCGCACGGTCGTCCCCGGGGCGACTGAGGTCGCGGCCTTTGGTCTCGATGGTCAGGCGCTTGGCAAGCTCGAGGCCGGAGGCGGAGAGGGATTCTTCGAAGGCCGGATCGCGCTGAAGCGGCGGGCGCCTTTGCGTTACGAAGCGCGCAATACGCAAGGCCAGTGGTCGCTGATCGATCCTTATTCCTTCGGGCCGGTGATGGGGCCGATGGACGACTATTATGCCGCCCAGGGCACACATCTCAAGCTTTACGACAAGCTCGGCGCCCATGCGATCACGCATGAAGGGGCGGCCGGTGTCGCCTTCGCGGTGTGGGCGCCCAATGCCAAACGGGTCTCGGTGGTGGGCGACTTCAATCGCTGGGACGGCAGGCGGCATGTGATGCGCCACCGGCGCGGCGCCGGCTTGTGGGAAATCTTCATCCCCGAGCTCGGGCCTGGAACCGTCTATAAATTCGAGATCATCGGCGCGGAGGGCAAGCTCCTGCCGCTCAAGGCCGACCCCTTCGCCTTCCAGTCGGAGCTCAGGCCCAAGACCGCATCCGTTGTCGCCAATCCGGAGCCCTTCAGCTGGAGCGATGCGGACTACCTGAAGGAACGTGCGCGCAAAGATCTGCGGCGCAGCCCGGTGTCGATCTATGAAGTGCATCTGGGGTCGTGGAAACGCCATGACGATGGTGGCTATTTCAGCTATCGCGAGCTTGCCGACGCGCTTCTGCCCTATGTCGCCGATCTGGGTTTCACCCACATAGAATTGCTGCCGGTCAGCGAATATCCCTATGACCCGTCCTGGGGTTATCAGCCGACCGGACTTTACGCGCCGACCGCGCGCTTCGGCACGCCGGCCGACTTCGCCCATTTCATCGACCGCGCCCATGCGCTGGGGCTCGGCGTTTTGCTCGACTGGGTGCCGGCGCATTTCCCGACCGACGAGCATGGGCTCGCGCATTTCGACGGCACCAGCCTCTATGAACATGACGATCCGCGCCGCGGCTTTCATCCCGACTGGAACACCGCCATCTACAATTTCGGCCGCACCGAGGTGCAGGGGTTCCTGGTCAACAACGCGCTTTACTGGATGGAGCGCTTCCATGCCGACGGCCTGCGCGTCGATGCGGTAGCCTCGATGCTCTATCTCGATTATTCACGCAAGGCCGGGGAGTGGATTCCGAATGAGGAGGGCGGGCGCGAGAACACGGAGGCGATCGCCTTCCTGAAACGTATGAACGCCGCCGCCTATGGCGCGCATCAGGGCGTCGCCACGATCGCCGAGGAATCGACCGCCTGGCCCGGCGTGTCGCAGCCCGTCCATGCCGGCGGGCTCGGCTTCGGCTTCAAGTGGAACATGGGCTTCATGCATGACACGCTGAAGTTCATGGCGCGCGAGCCCATTCACCGGAAGCATCACCACAACGACCTGACCTTCGGCCTGCTTTACGCCTTCTCGGAGAATTTCGTGCTGCCGCTGTCGCATGACGAGGTGGTGCATGGCAAAGGCTCGCTCCTCACCAAGATGGCGGGCGACGACTGGCAGAAATTCGCCAATCTGCGCGCCTACTACGCGTTCATGTGGGCCTATCCCGGCAAGAAGCTCCTGTTCATGGGGCAGGAATTCGCGCAGCGGCGCGAATGGAGCGAAGCGCGCGGGCTCGATTGGGAGCTTCTGCAACAACCTTCGCATGAGGGCGTCCGGGCCCTGCTGCGCGACCTCAACACGCTCTACCGCGCTCTGCCGCAGCTCCATGCGCGTGACTGCGAGGCGGAGGGGTTCGAGTGGCTGATCGCCGATGACAAGGAGAACTCGGTCTTTGCTTGGATGCGGAAATCAGGCGGGAACCATCGTCCGGTTGTCGCCGTTGCCAATCTGACGCCGGTGCCGCGCCAGGACTATGTGCTGCCGCTACCCTTCGCCGGGTCGTGGCGCGAGCGCATCAATACGGATGCCGCTTTTTATGGCGGTAGCGGCCAGGGCAATTTTGGTGCCATCATGGCCGACAACCACGCTTCGCATGGACAGCCCGCCAGCGCGCGACTGACTTTGCCGCCGCTCGCGACACTGATCCTCGAAAGTGAAGGATAGGGAGGAGAGCATGGGGGAGACGCGCAGACATTCACCATTGGCCCGCGACGCCATGGCCTATGTGCTGGCCGGCGGGCGCGGTTCGAGGCTCATGGAACTGACCGCCAAACGCGCCAAGCCGGCGGTCTATTTCGGCGGCAAGACGCGCATCATCGACTTCGCCCTCGCCAATGCCATCAATTCCGGCATCCGCCGCCTGGGCGTCGCCACGCAATACAAGGCGCACAGCCTGATCCGCCATCTGCAGCGCGGCTGGAACTTCTTGCGCCCGGAGCGCAATGAAAGCTTCGACATCCTGCCGGCGAGCCAGCGTGTGTCGGAAGACCAGTGGTATGCCGGCACCGCCGATGCGGTCTTTCAGAATCTCGACATCATCGAGAGCTACGGCCCCGAATTCATGATCATCCTGGCGGGCGATCATATCTACAAGATGGACTACGAGCTCATGCTGCAGCAGCATGTCGACAGTGGCGCCGACGTCACCATCGGCTGCCTGGAAGTGCCGCGCAAGGAGGCGACGGGCTTCGGGGTGATGCATGTCGATGACAAGGACCGCATCATCAGCTTCATCGAGAAGCCCAAGGATCCGCCGGGCATGCCGGACAAGCCGGAGATGTCGCTCGCCTCGATGGGCATCTATGTGTTCAAGACGTCGTTCCTGTGCGACCAGCTGCGCCGGGACGCGGCGGAGAAGGGCTCGGAGCGCGATTTCGGCAAGAATCTCATTCCCTATATCGTCAAGCACGGCAAGGCGGTGGCACATCGCTTCACGAGGTCCTGCGTGCGCTCGGAAAACGAAAGCCAGTCCTACTGGCGCGATGTCGGCACCGTCGATGCCTATTGGGAAGCCAATATCGACCTGACCGATGTGGTGCCGGCGCTCGACCTCTATGATCATAACTGGCCGATCTGGACCTATTCGGAGCTGGTGCCGCCGGCGAAGTTCGTCCATGACGAGGACGGCCGGCGCGGCAAGGCGGTGAGCTCGCTGGTGTCGGGCGGCTGCATCATCTCGGGCGCCGGGGTGAAGAACTCGCTGCTCTTCACTGGCGTCAGGGTCAACTCCTATTCGCGCCTCGAGCAGGCGGTGGTGCTGCCGCATGTCGAAATCGGCCGCAATGCCAGGCTGAAACGTGTCGTCATCGATCGCGGCGTCGAAATTCCGGAAGGGCTGGTGGTCGGCGACGATCCCGAGCTCGACGCCAAACGGTTCCGGCGGACCGAAAACGGCATCTGCCTCATCACCCAGCCGATGCTCGACAAGCTCGCATGATGAAGGTCCTGGCTGTCGCCTCGGAGGTGTTTCCGCTGGTCAAGACCGGCGGACTCGCCGACGTGGCGGGGGCGCTGCCGGCGGCGCTCAAGCATCACGGCATCGAGATGCGGGTGATGCTGCCGGGTTACCCCGCCGTGCTGGCGGCGCTGCAGGACGCAAAGCCGGTCAAGACCTATGCCGACCTGTTCGGCGGCAAAGGCCGGATCCTCGCCGGACGCGCCAAAGGGCTCGATCTCCTGGTGGTCGAGGCGGCGCATCTCTTCGACCGGCCCGGCAGTCCCTATCTGGGCCCGGACGGCAAGGACTGGCCCGATAACTGGAAACGTTTCGCAGCACTCTCCTATGCCGCCGCCGATGTCGGCAAAGGAGAGGTCGCGGCCTTCATGCCGGAGATCATCCATGCGCATGACTGGCAGGCGGCGCTGACGCCGGCCTATCTGCATTTTGCGTCGGGGCCTGCCGCCAGGACCGTCATGACGGTGCATAATCTCGCTTTCCAGGGACAATATCCGGCCAGCATCTTCGCGCAGCTCAAGCTGCCAGCTCAGGCCTACGCGATCGACGGCGTCGAATATTATGGCGGCGTCGGCTATCTCAAAGCGGGGCTCCATTATGCCGATGCGATCACCACGGTGAGCCCGAGCTACGCCGATGAGATCACCACACAAGCCGACGGCATGGGTCTCGACGGGCTGCTGCGGCTGCGCCGCGACCGCCTGACCGGCATCGTCAATGGCATCGACACGGATATCTGGAATCCGGCGGGCGATGCACATCTGGCGCAATCCTATGTGCCGCGCAATTTCGTCCAGCGGCGCGAAGCCAACAAACGCGAGGTCGAGCGGCGCTTCGGCCTCGACCAGGATGACGGGCTCTTGTTCTGCGTGGTGAGCCGTCTCACCTGGCAGAAGGGCATGGACCTGCTCGTCCAATGCCTCGACGGACTCGTCGGGCAGGGCGCCAGGCTGGCGATGCTGGGGGCCGGCGATGCGCAGCTCGAATCCGACTTCACCAAGGCGGCGGCGCGCCATAAGGGCCGCGTCGGCACGGTCATCGGCTATGACGAGACGGTCTCGCATTTGCTGCAAGGCGGGGCCGATGCCATTCTCATTCCCTCGCGCTTCGAGCCTTGCGGCCTGACCCAGCTCTATGGGCTTCGTTATGGCTGCGTGCCGGTCGTTTCGCATGTCGGCGGGCTCGCCGATACGATCGTCGATGCCAATGAGGCGGCGTTGGAGCAGGGCAGTGCCACCGGCATCCAGTTCGCGCCTGTCGATGTGCCCTCGCTCAGTCGCGCGATCGAACGTTCGGTAAGGCTTTATGCCGACCGCAAGGCCTGGAACGGACTTCAAAAAGCCGGCATGAAGACCGATGTATCCTGGGAGAAGAGTGCGGCGCGCTACGCGTTGCTCTATAAGAACCTGCTGCACAGATCCTGATAGAGAGATATGCCCTTGATCAAGACCATTGCGACCAAACCCTTCGCCGACCAGAAGCCCGGCACTTCGGGCCTGCGCAAGAAAGTGCCGGTGTTCCAGCAGCCGCATTATGTCGAGAATTTCATCCAGTCGATCTTCGATGCGCTGGAAGGCTTCAAAGGCAAGACGCTGGTGATCGGCGGTGACGGGCGTTACTACAACCGTGAGGTCGCCCAGATCGCGATCAAGATGGCGGCGGCAAACGGTTTCGGCCGTGTGCTGGTCGGGCAGAATGGTCTCTTGTCGACGCCCGCGGCCTCCTGCGTCATCCGCAAGCATAAGGCCTTTGGCGGCATCGTGCTGTCGGCGAGCCATAATCCCGGCGGCCCCGACGGCGACTTCGGCATCAAATACAACATCTCGAATGGCGGACCGGCGCCGGAAAAGATCACCGAGACGATCTTCGCGCGCACAAAGACGATCGACCGCTATCTGATCGCCGATGTCCCCGATGTCGCACTCGACAAGATCGGCACCAGCGAAGTGGGCGGCATGCGGGTGCAGGTCTTCGATTCGGTCGCCGACTACCAGGCGCTGATGGAGCAATTGTTCGACTTCGACGTGATCCGCGACATGTTCGCCGGCACCTTCCGCATGCGCTTCGACGCGATGCATGCGGCGACCGGGCCTTATGCCAAGGCGATCCTCGAAAAGACCTTGGGGGCGCCTGAAGGCACGGTCGTCAACGGCGTGCCGCTGCCTGATTTCGGCGGCCATCATCCCGATCCCAATCTCGTCCATGCCAAGGACCTCTATGATCTGATGATGTCGAAGGAGGCGCCCGACTTCGGCGCCGCGTCCGACGGCGACGGCGACCGCAACCTCATCATCGGGCGCAATATCTTCGTGACGCCGTCCGACTCGCTGGCGCTGCTCGCCGCCAATGCGCATCTGGCGCCCGGCTATGCCAAGGGCATCGCCGGCATCGCCCGCTCGATGCCGACCAGCATGGCGGCCGACCGTGTCGCCGAACGGCTGCAGGTCAAATGTTACGAGACGCCGACGGGCTGGAAGTTCTTCGGCAATCTGCTCGAT
>NNBT01003862.1_pt1 | contig 11655 bp, 10 predicted proteins | sample 1173831 | NCBI WGS metagenome assembly NNBT01 (sample SAMN07173936, study PRJNA388173) | plant metagenome | isolation source: symbiotic tissue sample KVJ10 | place: Norway: Troms, Kvaloya island | reverse complement strand
GGCCAGGAAGTGGCCGGATGCGTTCGGCGGGGCGGCAGTAGTCTTGATGATTGGGGATGAGCAGGAGGCCGTCGATATAACCCGCGCGCAAGCGGTCGAAGCAGGCGAGCTCACGTTCGATGCGGTTGCGCGACGACCAGATCATCACGTCATGGCCGGAAGCGACGGCGACACGTTCGGCCTCGCCGGCGAGAAGGGCGAAGAAGGCGTTGGAGATGTCGGGCACCACGATGCCGATGGCCTCGGCCTTGCCCTTGGAGAGGCGGCGGGCCTGGGCATGCGGCTGGTAATCGAGTTCGCGGACGGCGGCGCGGATGCGCTCGCCGGTCGTTTCCGGCAATTCGAGCCCGCCATTGAGCCAACGCGAGACGGCGGTGGGCGAAACCTTCGCCCGCTTCGCGACATCTCCGATCGTGGCCTTCCTGGTCATCTGCCGATAGCTCTTTGTAAAGCGCTTTAGTAAAGCGTGTTACAAAACCGTCAAGCCGTCAAGAGGCGTGTTGAAATTTATCGACGCGAATCCCCAAATCCGATGTGAATCAGAGTCTTAAGCAGCGCTCAAAAAGCGATGAACGGCCTGCCGGCGAGCGCCTGGAAGAAGGTCAGGGCGGTGAGTCCCGTCCAGATGACGGCGCCGAGCGCGATCAATCCGCGGGCTTGCAGCGGGGGGAAGTCGCGGAAAAGGAAGCCGAGGACCGGCAGCGCCTGCATGATGTGAAGCCCGAAGAAATGCGCCACACGGAGATCGCCGCCGGTGGTCGACCAGTGGAAGAAGGGAAGGCCCGTCGCGTCGGTCTGATCGCCGCCGACCCAATGTCCGGTTTTCCCGCCCAGATACCAGCCGGACAAGGTGGCGAGCAGGCCGGCCAGCATGAAACCGAGCCCCGTCGCGAAAGCGAGCGGGGAAGGCGGCGCTCGTCTCAGAACGCGCCAGCCGAGGAAGCTCGTGAGGCCCGCGAGCGTCACCGCGCCGACGCCCATCAGCATGTACAGGGCTGCGGCCACCATCGTCGTCTGATTGAAATGGGACGCCTCGCCGCGCGACGCCCGGAAGGTGATGTAGATCAATTCGCCGATCGCCGCGATGACGATGATCAGGCTCGTGATCCGGATCGCCGGTGCCTGCCGCTCCTGCGGCGGCAGCAAGGCGAGGCCCCAGGCCAGCGTCGCCAGCTGAAGGCTCAAGGAGAGAAAGAATTTCGCCGGTTTCTCCCACACGCTGACACCGTTGATGAGGCGGCCGTCGATGAAGGTCCCGGCGTAAAGGAGGACGAAGAAGGCGAGGAAGACGAGAGCGGTGCGCCAGAGCAGCGGCGAGCCTATGCTGCCGAGCCGTGAGACCTGCGGCAGAGCGATCGAGATGGATGTGGCCATGACGGACCTCTTACGCGGTTGCCTTGGAGTGGGATTTGCGCGCCAGGACTCGTATTGCTTCGAAGGCGAGCCAGCCGACAGGACCGAACAGGAATGTCAGTGGCAGGATGGGAATGAGGACGAGGCGCGGCAGGCCTTCGTCAAAGGTCCGGCGCGCGATGATGGCGCCGATCGCCAGATCAAAAGCGAGATAATGCACCCACCCGGCAAGCAGCAGCCAGGGATTGGCGAACAGGCGGGCGACGCCGTCGAGGCTGCTATAGCTGCCGTCGGAGCCGGCCCAGAACAGGACGATCAGCACCGTATAGGCGGCGGCGAGCAGGGCCGGAACGACCCGCCCGGCGAGACTGTCGCGCAGCAGCGCATTGTTGAGAACGATACCGGCCGCCAGAACGGCCCATCCGGCCAAAGCGGTGTAGTTCATCAGGGAGAACAGTTCCGCGGGTGTCATGTCCGGCTCCTATCTTGACAATGGAAAGATTAAAGATCGTTATCTTGTCACTGTCAAGACTGATTTTGACAGTGCCTGGATCCCGGCGTAGGAAGGTCCGCATGGCGGCGCGCAAACCCTCAAAGACCTATCACCATGGCGACCTGCGCGAGGCTCTCGTGCTGGCGGCAACCGAGCTTCTGGAAGAGCGGGGACTGTCGAGCTTCACCTTGCGCGAATGCGCCAGGCGCGCCGGCGTGTCGCATGCCGCACCCGCCCATCACTTCGCCACCGCGGCCGACCTTCTCGCCGAGCTCGCGGCGCGCGGCTTCGAGCGTTTCGTCGCGACGCTGGACGAGGCGGCGGATGAAACGGAAGGGACAGCGATGGCGCGGCTTACCGCGATGGGGCGGGCCTATGTGATTTTCGCGCTCGCCAATCCCGCCGTCTACGGTCTCATGTTCCGCGGCGGCGCCAATCCCTTGCAGTCGCCGCGTCTGAAAACGGCGGCGACTGCGGCCTGGCAGCAATTGAGCGAGGCCGTCGCCGCAACACTCGGGCCGAAGCGCAAGGACGAGGTCACGGCCAAGGCGGCCGCCGTCTGGGCGCTCGTCCATGGCACGGCCACGCTTTTGCTCGACTGCAAGCTGCCGCCCGGCCCGGCCCGGTCATCGGATCCGGTCGCGCAGATTCTGGCGTCGCTGCCGGGGCTCCTCAAACCTTAGTGCCATCCACATAAGTCGCCTTGACTTGCAAGGTCATTCGGTCGAGCAGAATGAAGTCGGCGCGTTTGCCGGGCGCGATGCTGCCGATCTCGTTCTCCATGCCCAGTATGCGGGCCGGAACGAGGCTCGTCGCATGACCCATGCGCACGAGATCCTGGCCAGAAAAGATGAGATAATTGCGCATCGCCTCATCGGAGGTGAGCGATGAGCCGCACAGGCCGCCATCCTCATCCCTGACCGCCTTGCCCGGTGCGCTCACCACCCGGTAGCCCGGATAGAACTCGAATTCCATGCCGGGTGTTCCGGCGTATTTCATCGCGTCGGTCTCGAGGAAGGCGCGCTCGCGCGGCAATTGTCCCAGAAGCCTGATCAATTGCGGATCGACATGGATGCCGTCGCAGATGAGGCCGAGCGCCAGGTCCTTTTCGGCGAGGAGCGCATCGGTGAGCGACACGACATGCACGCCCATCGTGCCGGGCGGCTCGGTCGGCATGACATTGTACATGTGGGTCACCGCATCGATGCCCCAGGAGACGTAACGCGGAATATCCGCCGCCTTAGCCCGGCTGTAACCGAGATGGATCGACACGCCGGCACGCTTGAGACAGCCGATGTATTCTTCCGCACCGGGCCGCTCGGGGGCCAGCGTGACCGCCTTGAGCCGGCCTTGCGCGGCCGCCAGCATGCGTTCGGCGAGGGCGAGGCTTGGCGCCACGATGTTCTCAGGGTTGTGCGCCCCGGGTGAGCCGAAGCATGGACCTTCGCTGTGGACGCCAAGCGCCTTGGCGCCATTAGCTTCCTGACATTGCGCGGCGAGCCGGCTCAACACCCCGTCCATCTGGCCGGGCGGCAGGCAACTGATCGACGGCAGGAAGCCGGTGACGCCATGGCGCGCCAGCATTCTTGAGTTCTCGGCGACAGCGCCTGGCGCGGTGTCGTTATAGAGATGCTGGCCGAAGCCATGCTGCAGGAGATCGATCATGCCGGGATAGAGGACGGCGCCCTGGCCGTCGACCGGTGCCCAATTGTCGCCGATCCTTGCATCGCGGGCGATGAGGCCGACGAAACGGTCGCCGTCGATCAGGAGGTCATGCGCGGTGTGCGCATCGGGCCCGACGACCGTCACATTCGACCATCTCTTCTTCATCCCGGGCGGCTCTCCCCACATGGCGCGTCGCATGCGATCTTGCTATCAAGGCGTAAGACAAAATAGCGGTCGGGGGAAGCTTGATGACGACGCCTTGCATTTGCGTGACCGGATCCACCCACGGCATCGGCTTCGCCATTGCCGAGGCCTTCGCCCGGCGCGGCGCCCGTCTCGTCATCAATTCCCACCTGCCGGACAATGGGGCGCTGGCACGCTTGTCGGCGCTCACCGAGTGCCATTTCGTCCAGGCTGATCTTTCCGCTCCCGGCGGCGCCCGGAGCCTGATCGATGAGGCGCATCGCAAGCTCGGCCGGCTCGACACGCTGGTCAACAATGCCGGCACCTTTCTCGACGTGCCCTTCGAAAAACTGACCGAGGAGATCTTCGACCGCACCTTCGATCTGAACGTGAAGGCCTATCTCTTCGCCGCGCAGGCCTTTGTCCAGAAGCTCGCGCCCGGCCAGCAGGGCGCCAGCATCATCTGCACCGGTTCGACCAATTCGGTGAGCGCCGAACCCGGCAGCGTGGTCTATGACGCTTCCAAGGGCGCCGTTCTCATGCTCATCAAGTCCTTGGCGGTGTCGCTGGCGCCGCGCGGTGTGCGGGTCAACGGCATCGCTCCCGGCATCATCGAGACGCCGCTGACATTGCCGGGGCTCGAGCGGCCGGGCACGCGGGCGATGCTCGACGGCAAGATTCCGCTGGGCCGTGTCGGCCAGCCCGCCGATGTCGGCGAGGCGGTGGTGTTCCTGGGCTCCGATGCGGCGCGCTACATCACCGGCCATATGCTGGTCATCGACGGCGGCATATTGGCGATCCAGAACAGCTGGTCGCCGCCGGACTGATCCTTCAGAGCGTGTCGAGAGGAAAGACCGGCCGGCGCAACCTTTTATAGGGAAATGTGGTGAGCACGCTGCTGCACGGGCCGGGCGTCGCCACCGTGTAGCTGCCTTGCGCGATCGGGTCATAAGCGCGCCGATGCGCCACCGCGGCCTTGACGCCGATGGCGAAGAGCGTTTCCGGAACGATGCCTTGCGAGCGCAATTGAGCGAGATCGAACGGTGGTGTCTTGCGGCTGGAGAGGAGCACGCTCACGCCGTCGATGCGCACCACTGCCGAAGGTCCCATGCTGAAATGAATGCCCTGCGAGGCGGCGAGATGACTGTTGCGGTCCTCAAGCGTGAACTGTCCATCGCTCCGGCTCACCAGAACAGCGTCGGCCACAAGAGGTCCGGCGCCGAGCCGACTGCCTTTGCCGCCGATGCTGAGGCGGCGTGTTTCACCAATCGCGGCGCCGGTGAGGTCCGCCACAGCCTTGGCGTCGGCGATCGCCACCGCAGCATTGGCAAAGCCATGGCTGAGGAAGCCGCGCAGCACCGCCGTATCGTCGCCGGGTGCGCCGCCGCCGATATTGTCGGCGGGCTCGACGATGAGATAGGGGCCGCCGGACTTGTCCTTGATCTCGCGCAGCGCGGCATCGAGCTGCCATTCCCGCGGCTGCCCAAATTCGCGCAGCTCGACCGCCAGCTGCTCGAGCCGGTCGAGCGCCGCTTCGGCCTTGGCCGCAGGGCCCGTGGTGATAACCGAGAAGGCGACGCCTGCTTCCGGCACATCCGAGAAGGAATAACCGCCGATCACATTGGCGGCCCAGATTTCCGGATCTTCCGCCTCGATCCGCCGCGCCAGCGCCTCGAGATCGCGCATCGGCCGGTCGGCCGTGCCGGTGCCGGTCGGCGCCCACAGGATCGGCGCATTGCGGGAGCGCATATAAGGCTGTCGCTTCTCGGCGAGACAACGCGCCAGGAGTTCGGCCGAGCGCACCGCTGCATCGCGCGCATCGACATGCGGATTCTCGCGATAGGCAACGAGGCCATTGGCATGGCGCGCCATGGCGGTGGTGAAATTGGCATGGAGATCGAACACGGCGAAGATCGGCAGATGCTCGGCGCCCTTGACGCCGCGCAGGCGCGAAAGAAACTCCCCTTCGGGATCGAGGCATTCGGTCGTCACCATGGCGCCATGCAAGGCGAGCCAGATGCCGTCGAGGCCTTGGACGAGGCCGGCTTCGAGCGTTTTTTCCAGATCGGTCCAGAACGCCTCGAACACCTCATGCGCGACGATGCCGGAGGGAAGGGCGGTGTAATCCGCCGCCGGCACAACTTCCCATCCCTCCCGCCGGGCGACGGCGAGGAAGCCGTCGACCGTCGAGCCGTCGCCCCATCGCGCCAGGACGTCATCGCCTCTGCGGATGGCGAAATCGGCCATGCTTGTGACATCTTCGGTGAAACTGTGCGTCTCGTGGAAGAGGCCGGCGAGCAGGATGCGTGGCTTTTTCATTCTATCCCCGGATGAGCTGGACAAGACCGCTTTACCGCTTGGCGGCCTCTCACTCTATGATTTAGATGAGGAAGAACAAGAGGAACGGAGCTTTCATGACCCTGATCCCACGTCTCGATATGGCCGCGCTCGATATATTGCCGCTCGACCCTTCAACCAAAGGTCTGCCTTACGACGCGGCGGCGCTTGCCGTGGGAGATGTCGGCGGGAAGGGCTGGAATATTCTGAAAGGTGATGTGCCCCTGCCGGCTGCCGTCATCCGAAACGACATCCTGACCGCCAACAGCAAATGGATGAGCGCCTTCATCGAGACCAACGGTTTGTTGCTGGCGCCGCATGGCAAGACGACTATGGCGCCTTATCTGTTCGACCTCCAGGTCGCCGACGGCTCCTGGGCGATCACCGCCGCCACTTTGCAGCAGGTCGAGGTCTGCCGCCGCTTCGGCGTCAAGCGGGTGCTGCTTGCCAATCAGCCGGTCGGGCGCCAGGCCGTCGATGCCTGTTTCGCCATGCTGCGCGCCGATGAGGGCTTCGAGCTCTATTGCCTCGCCGACGGCGCCGCCGGCCTCGCTTTGCTGGCCGATGGCGCGCGGCGCCTGCCGCCACCCGCGTCCAATCCGTTGCGCGTGCTGGTCGAGGTCGGCTTCACCGGCGGTCGCACCGGCGCCCGCACGCGCGATGAAGCGCTCGCGGTAGCCCGCAGCATCGTCGCGACACCAGGCCTGCGGCTCGCCGGCTTCGAATGTTTCGAAGGCCTGCTGCCGACGCCCGAGGCGGCCGACAAGCTCATCGACGATGTCGTGGTTCTCGCCGAGATCGCTGCTAAGGAAGGATTGTTCGCGAAGGATCAGCCGATCATCGTCAGCGCCGGCGGCTCGGCCTTCTTCGATCGCGCCGGTGAGCGTTTCAACAAGCTGGCTCTCACCACACCGGTCCTGAGAATTCTACGCGCCGGGTGCTACCTCACCCATGACAGCATCGGCTATACCGCCTCGTTCCGCCGCATCCAGAAGGAAACGAGCCTGAAGCTGCCGCCGGGTGGGCTCGTCCCCGCTCTGGAAGTCTGGGCCTATGTCCAGTCGCGGCCGGAGAATGTACGCGCCATCGTCGGCTTCGGGCGGCGCGACGTCGGCTCCGATTCCGGCATGCCGGTGCCGGTACGCTGGTATCGCCCGGGATCGGCGATGACCGCGCCCGAGGACATGCCGAAAGGCCATGAGGTGGTGGGCCTCAACGACCAGCATTGCCATGTGAGCCTGCCCGCCGACAGTCCGCTGCAGGTGGGGGACATGGTGTCCTTCGGCATCGGTCACCCGTGCACGACCTTCGACAAATGGTCGATGCTGCTCCTGGTCGACAAGGATTATCGCGTGATCAAGGCGCTGAAGACCTTTTTCTGACGATCAATAACTGGGCGGCGTGATCGCCCAGATCACCACCGCTTCGCGCTCGCCGGGATTGCGGTAGCGATGTGGCCGCGAACTGTCGAAGCCGAAGCTGTCGCCTTCGTGCAGGATAAGATGTTTGTCGCCGACCCAGATCTCGAGCGTGCCCGAGATCACGACGCCGGCTTCTTCGCCCTTGTGGCTGTAAGGCTCGACACCGCTGGTCGCGCCGGGCGGGAAGCGCGACATCAAGAGCTCGAGCTGCCCGCGCAGATGCGGTGACAGAAGCTCGTCGGTGATGCCGCTCGAGAAGGAGACGCGCCGCCGATTCGCCGCGCGCACCAGCAAGGAATGCTCTTCCGCCTCCTTGGCCTCGGCCTTGTGGAAGAACCAGCCGATCGTGACGCCGAGCGCCGTGGCGATGTCATGCAGGGCTTTGACATTGGGGAAGGCGAGGCCGCGTTCAATCTCGCTCAAGTAGCCGACCGAAAGCCCGGTGCGTTCGGACAAGGCCTTGATGGTGATGCGTCGCGCCTTGCGCAGGTCGCGAATCTCGCGCCCGGCCTGATCGGGAGACATATCGGGGCTGGCCGCGCCGCCAGTCTGCCCATGACCTTCCTTCAGCACCTCTTACTCCCTGCTGAGTGGTGTAGATGTATATTCGTTCACGTATGTGAAATTATCAAGATAAAATTTCACAGTTGCGAATTTTTGTGACTTGTCGCAATCTCCCCGAAATTTCTTACCGAGGAGAGTAAATCGTGGCGACCGATCAGCCTGACAGAGCGGATGTGATTGTTGTGGGCGGCGGCATCGCCGGCTGTTCGGTCGCTTATCACCTGACCAAGCTCGGCATCACTGATGTCGTTCTGTGCGAGCGCAAGCAGCTGACCTGCGGCACCACATGGCACGCCGCCGGCCTCGTCACGCAATTGCGCGCCACGCGCCGCATGACCGAGCTCGCCAAATATACGGGCGAACTCTTCCAGACGCTCGAGGCCGAGACCGGCCAGGCGACCGGCTTCAAGAAACACGGCTCGCTGCGCGTCGCCAATACGCAAGCGCGCTTCGAGGAACTGAGCCGCGGCGCCTCGATGGGGCGCAATTTCGGCCTCGCGGTCGAGCAGGTGACGCCCGACGACATCAAGAAGATGTGGGAGCCGATCAATACCGAAGGCGTCGTCGGCGGCTACTGGTTCCCCAATGACGGCCAGGTCAATCCGGCCGACGTGACCATGGCCTATGCCAAGGGCGCACGTATGGGCGGCGCGCGCATTCTCGAGCACACGCCGGTCAAGCGCATCCTGGTCGAAGGCGGCCGCATCGCCGGCGTCGAGACCGACAAGGGCCAGATCCGCGCCAAGCGCGTGGTGATCTGCGGCGGCATGTGGTCGCGTGATCTCGCCGCCGACATCGGCGTCGCCCTGCCGCTCCATGCGGCGGAGCATTTCTACATCGTCACCGAGGCCATTCCCGATCTGCCGAAGAAACTTCCCGTTCTCTTCCTCGGCGATGAATGCGCCTACTACAAGGAAGATGCCGGCAAGCTTCTGCTCGGCTGCTTCGAGCCCAAGGCCAAGCCCTGGGGCCATGATGGCATCCCCGAGGATTTCTGCTTCGACTCGCTGCCCGAGGACTTCGATCATTTCGAGCCGATCCTCGAAATGGCGACCAAACGCGTGCCGCTCATCGCCAATACCGGCATCCAGCTTTTCTTCAACGGGCCGGAAAGTTTTACGCCGGATGACCGCTATCTCCTCGGCGAAGTGCCGGAGGTCGACGGCCTCTTCTGCGCCTGCGGCTTCAACTCCATCGGCATCCTGTCTTCAGGTGGCGTCGGCAAGGCCTTGGCCGAATGGATCCGCGACGGCCGTCCGCCCATGGAACTGGCGGATGTCGATGTCCGGCGCATGCAGTCCTTCCAGACCAACAAGAAATATCTGTTCGACCGCACCACCGAGACCTTGGGCCTCCTGTTCGACATGCATTGGCCCTATCGCCAGTTCGCCACCGCGCGCGATGTGAGGCGGAGCCCCTTCCATGACCGGCTGCTCGCCGAAGGCGCCTTTATGACCGAGGCCGCAGGATATGAGCGGCCGGGCTTCTTCGCCGGCAAGGGCAAGACACCGGAGATCCACTATTCCTATGGAAAGCAGAACTGGTTCGATCTCTGCGGCGCCGAATGCCGCAACACGGCGGAGAACGTCACGCTGTTCGACCACAGCTGCTTCGTCAAGTTCGAGGTCGAGGGCCGTGATGCTTTGCGGGTGCTGAACCGCATCTGCGCCAACAATATCGACGTGGCGGTGGGCCGCATCGTCTATACCCAGTGGCTGAACGAGCAGGGCGGCATCGAGGCCGACGTCACCGTCACCCGCCTGTCGGAGACCTCCTTCCTGGTCGTCACCATCGCGGTATCGCAGCGGCGCGATTTCGCCTGGCTGCGCCGTCACATTCCGAACGACGCCCATATCTTCGTGAAGGACGTGACATCGGGCATGCCGATGCTGGCGCTGATGGGGCCGAAATCACGTGAGCTGCTCAAGGCGCTGTCACCGGCCGATTTCTCCAATGACGCCTTTCCCTTCGGCACCAGCCGTGAGATCGATCTTGGCTACGCCCGTGTGCGCGCCAGCCGCGTCACCTTTGTCGGTGAGCTCGGCTGGGAGATCTATATGCCGACCGAATTCGCCACCCATGTCTATGACCGCCTGGTCGAAGCTGGGGCGTCTTTGGGCCTGAGGCAGGGCGGGTACTTCGCCATCAATTCGCTGCGCATGGAAAAAGGCTATCGCCATTGGAGCCATGACATCGGCGAGGAAGATACCCCGCTCGAAGGCGGCCTCGGCTTCGCCGTCGCCTATGACAAGCCGGGGGGCTTCATCGGCCGCGACGCGCTGCTCAGGCAGAAGGAGCAGGGCGGGCCGCGCCGGAAACTGGTGCAACTGATGTTGCCCGACAAGGACGCGCCGCTGCTCTATCACCATGAGCCGCTGCGCTGGAACGGCGAGATCGTCGGCTCCGTCACCTCGGGCGCTTATGGCCATCGCGTCGGCGCGTCCCTCGGCATGGGATATCTGAGCCTGCCGCAAGGGGTGAGCGAGGCTTCACTTGCCGAAGCCGCCCTCGAGGTCGAGGTCGCCTGGAAGCGTTACCAGGTGAAGGCGCAGCTCAAGCCTTGGCATGACCCGAAGGGCGCCCGCATCAAGGCCTGACGTCGAGCAGCTCCAAAGCTGCCTGATGCAGTTGGCGGTCGCCGGCGGCGATGATCTGGCCTTTCCAGTCGAGATCGATCGGCCGGTCCTGCCAGTCGCTGGCGACGCCGCCCGCGCCTTCGATGATCGCGAGCGGCGCGAAGACGTCATAAGGATCGAAGCCGCCATCGATGGCGATATCGGTGCGGCCGCGCGCCAGGCAGCCATAGGCGTAGCAGCTGCCGCCATATTGGGTGAACCGCACTACGCGGTCGAGCCGGCCGAGTATGATACGCTCCTCATCGGTCAGGAAGCGCGGGTTGGAGCTGGTCATGAAGGCATCTTCGGCCTTGACTTCGGTGCGGCAGCGGATCGCTCTGCCATTGTGAAAAGCGCTTGCGCCCGCGACGCCGGTCAGGCGTTCCTTGGTCGCCGGCAGGTCGATGACGCCGAGCCACGGCCGCCTGGCGCGCGCCACCGCGATCAGCGTGCCGTAGACGGGAATGCCGGCGATCCAGGCCGCCGTCCCGTCGATCGGGTCGATGACCCAGACGAATTCCGCATCGGTCCTGATCGATCCATATTCCTCGCCCTTGATGCCATGCGAGGGATATCTGGCCTCGATGCGCTCGCGCAGGCGCGCCTCGATGGCCTTGTCGGTCGCTGTCACGAAGCTGGCATCGGCCTTCAGATCGACGGTCGGGGCCTGTTGCTGCGCTTCATAGATGATGGTCCGCGCCTCGTCGGCGAGGGTTTCGGCGAAAGCGAGAAATTCGGTATCGGGAGTCTGGGTCACGGGAACACTCAATGGGCTAGAATCTGGCTGAGGAATTGGCGGGCGCGTTCGGTCTGGGGCTTGGTGAAGAAGGTTTCCGGCGTGGCGGCTTCGACGATCTCGCCCGCATCCATGAAGACGATCTTGTCGGCGACCGAGCGCGCGAAGCCCATTTCATGGGTGACGCAGACCATGGTCATGCCTTCGCGCGCGAGGKCGGTCATGACGTCGMGCACTTCGGCGATCATTTCCGGTCCGAGCGCCGCGCTCCGCCGGTCGAAAAGGCGT
>NNBT01004292.1_pt1 | contig 11656 bp, 13 predicted proteins | sample 1173831 | NCBI WGS metagenome assembly NNBT01 (sample SAMN07173936, study PRJNA388173) | plant metagenome | isolation source: symbiotic tissue sample KVJ10 | place: Norway: Troms, Kvaloya island | reverse complement strand
CAGCCATGACGATGTTGCTGCGACGGCAATGTGGTCGGTGCCGCTCCGTGACCGACATGGCCCGCGGGATCGACTTGCAGATCGCCAGTTACACCATTGGCACCGCTCCTGTCCCCGGTGCCCGGTTCCGGATTGTCACGCCCATGGCGGTGGCCGCCATGGCCAAATAAATGCATCGCCATGAAGCCGGCCGCCACGGCAAGCCATATCCAATTGTTCTGGAGCCATTCCATGCGATCTACCTTCGCCAGATTGCTATTTGCAGAATTATCATGATCACGGTCACACGATATTGATACAGATCAAATTTTTCCGGGGCCCTTCGGCGCAGGCACGATCGCCCTATAGGGCCACTAACGTGCCAGCTCTTCCTTCGAGAATGGCGAGCGCATCCTCCAGCCTGCCGATGCCGGCCAGTTGTCCGCCGCCGTCCACAAATGCCGCCGCGGCTTCGACTTTCGGTCCCATCGACCCCGATGCAAATTCCTGCTTGCGAATATCCGCCGGGGTCATCCGTTTTAGAAGTGACTGCTTGCTGGTTCCCCAGTCCAGATAAACGCCATCCACGTCGGTGAGCATCAGCAGGGCTTGTGCCCCAATTTCATCAGCCAACAGCGCGCTGGCACGATCCTTGTCGATAACCGCCTCGATACCGGTGTAGCTGCCGTCTGTCTGCGTGATCACCGGTATGCCGCCACCACCGGCGCAAATGACGGTCACTGCGTGAGCTACGAGTAAGCGGATAACCTCGATCTGGAATATGCGCTTAGGCAAAGGCGAGGCCACTAGGCGGCGGAATTTGTTGCCGTCCCGGCCCATCACCCAGCCTCTGGCTTTGCCGATTTCAAGTGCTTCAGCTTCGTCATACACCGGACCGATCGGCTTTGATGGCTTGTCGAAGGCTGGATCATCTGGGTCGACCTCGATCTGGGTGAGGAGGGTGCCGGTCAGTTTGCCTTCCGGCAGAAGATTATCGAGTTCCTGTTCGATGAGGTAGCCGATCATGCCAATGGACTCAGCACTCAGCACATCAAGCGGATAGCTGCTTCCTTCCTTGTAAGCTGCATTTTGCAGGGCGAGAAGACCGACTTGGGGGCCATTGCCGTGCGAGATCACCACCTCATGACCCGCCTCAATGATCCCGGCAATTGCCTTTGCCGCGGTTTTGACATTCGCCCGCTGGTTTTCGGCCGAGAGCTGCTGTCCGCGCTTTAGTAGCGCGTTGCCTCCAAGTGCTACGACGACGCGCATGCCTCTAGAGTCCGATCGTTGCGACAAGAACAGCCTTGATCGTGTGCATTCGGTTTTCGGCCTGATCGAAAACAATAGAAGCCTGTCAACTTCATGACCGCCGAGTTGACCTGATATTTCTCCAGCAGTTTGATGCGCTCCACCCACTTCTCTTCCGGCTCCCCCATGGAGAGCCAGACATCGGTGTAAAGGAAATCGCAATCCTTCACCGCCTGTTCGACACTGTCAGTGATCTTTAGACGCGCCCCGGTTTCCGTCGCTGTCTTCTCAGCAAAGGCGATGATTTCCTTGTCGGGCCAGCAGGCCTTCGGCGCGCACAGCCGAACGTCCATGCCCATCTTGGCGCCGCCAATAAGGAGGGAGTCGCCCATGTTATTGCCTGCGTCACCGAGAAAGCAGAAACTCACACGGCTCAACGGTTTTTCGCTGTGTTCTTGCATGGTGAGCAGGTCGGCAAGCACCTGGGTTGGATGATACTCGTCGGTGAGGCCGTTGTAGACCGGCACACCGGAGAATTTCGCAAGTTCCTCCACTGTCTTCTGGCTGAACCCGCGATACTCAATCGCATCGTAGATGCGGCCCAACACTCGGGCTGTATCCTTCATCGTTTCCTTGTGGCCGATCTGCGTACCGCTTGGACCGAGGTAGGTCACATGGGCGCCTTGGTCGTAGGCGGCTACCTCGAAGCCGACGCGGGTGCGTGTGGAGGCTTTCTCGAAGATCAGTGCGATGCTTTTTCCCTTGAGCCGCTGCTGTTCGGTGCCGGTGTACTTGGCCGTTTTGAGATCGGCCGAAAGTTTAAGGAGGAATTTGATCTCCGCTGGAGCGAAATCGCGAAGTGTCAGGAAACTCCGGTCTTGAAGGTTGAAAGGCATCGGCGGTTTCTCCTAATAATCCACGGCATCGCGCGAAATCGGGCAAGTCATGCAATGGCCGCCGCCGCGACCACGCCCCAGTTCGGCTCCGCGGATGGTAATGACTTCAACGCCGGCCTTCCGCAGCAATGTGTTGGTGTGGACATTGCGATCATATCCAATGACTACGCCGGGCTCCAGGGCGACGACGTTGTTGCCATCGTCCCATTGCTCACGCTCTTGTTCGAAGGAGTCTCCGCCAGTGCCGATGACGTGCAGTTTTTTGATGCCAAGGCATTCTTCAATGAGATTGAAGACTGACCTGGTGTCGGCACGGACATCAATCGCATCGAACTCATCGCCTGGCCGCAAGTTGTAGCAGCGCAATTGCTCTGCCACTTCGACAAAGCTAGTGGCCACCGCGCGATCGCACAGCGTGAATACCGTGTCGAGATGCATGGCGGCGCGCGATTGCGGCATCTGACAGGCAACAACACGCCTAGCAGCACCGCTCTTGAAGAGCGCCCGTGCAAACTGGCCGACGGCCTGTGGGCTCGACCTTTCGCCCATGCCGACGAAGACAATGCCGTTGCCAAGCGGCAGGATGTCACCGCCTTCGAGTGTCGCGAGACCAAAATCGCGCTCCGGATCGCCCCACCAGACCTGGAAATCTTGGTCCTTGAATCTAGGATGGAACTTGTAGACAGCGGTGGTGAGGAGAGTCTCCTGACGCCGCGCGGGCCAATGCATGGGATTGAGCGTGACACCGCCGTAGACCCAAGCACTGGTGTCGCGTGTGAACATGAGGTTAGGCAAAGGTGGTGCAACAAATCCATGAGGCCCGAGATATTGCCCGAACATGCCATTTGGTTTGAAGGGCAGGTCGCTGACAGCTATTCCACCCGTTAGAACCTCCGCAATCTCGTGCGGCGGAAGTCCGCGGATCCAATCCCTGATTTCGTCCAGCATGCCGACGCCGATATGGTTTTCGGTGTACTTGCGGTCGAGAATCCACGACAGCGCCGTAGCGTCGACAGCGATGTCCGCGAGAAGATCGTGCATGTCCAAAACCTCGATGCCTCGCTCCTGCATCTTGGTCGTGAAGTCGTGGTGATCGTTCCGGGCTTCATGCACCCAGAAGACATCGTCGAAAAGAAGGTCGCGACAATTCGACGGAGTCAGCCGTTCATGGGCCCGGCCGGGACGACAGGTCAGCACGGACCTTAGCTTGCCGATTTCGGAATACGTTCCGATCAGTCGGGATACAGTCATTTTGATTCCTTATAATGCGCTGATGGAGCCGGTCCACATGAGGTAGGCGGCGATCGCCGCGGCGGCTAGCACTCCAACCGCGATCAAGCCGTCGATTGCGGTGAAAGCTTTTTCGTTGTGGGCATTACGGGCCCACCAATAGACGAGAATGCCGGGTGCATAGAGCAGTGCGACCATAAGCAGATAGTTCAGTCCAGCGGCGTATATAAGCCAAACGCCGTAGATCATTGCGACAAGACCGGTCAACAGATCAAAGCTGCGTCCTTCGTCAGCACTGTAGCCTTCTCCAGTAAGCGATAGTTTTAGTGCATAAGCACCGGACAGGACGTAGGGAACGAGAATGGCTGTAGATGCGATGTAGAAGAGCGCCTGGTAAGTCGAGTTAGAGTAAAGTGTCACGATCAGGAATAGTTGAACGAGGGTGTTGGTGATCCAGAGGGAGCCCGAGGGCGAGCCATTTTGGTTTTCTCGTGCGAAAATATCCGGCATCAGGCCCTCATGGGCGGCGCGATAGGGAATTTCGGCGGCGAACAGTGTCCAGCTCAGGAATGCGCCCGCAACCGAAACCACGAGTCCGATCCGGACCAAGGCGGAGCCCCAGGGGCCGACAGCCTTTTCCAGGACATTCGCCATTGAGGCAGCACCGGGAAGTGCGGCGAGTTCTGGTTGGGTCATGACTCCGAATGACAGAAGTGAAATCAGAACGTAGAGGGCAAGTGCCGTGACAAAACCAAGAATTGTTGCTCTGCCGATGTCCCTGCGCCGCGCTGCGCGCCCCGATACGACGCTGGCACCTTCAATGCCGATGAACACCCAGAGTGTCACGAGCATGGTGCTTTTCACTTGGGTGGCGATGGCACCGAGATCGGGCGTGGCCGCGCCCCAGAAGTCAATACTGTATGTCGGGAGCTTGAAAGCCACCAATATTGCCACGATGAAGATGAAGATTGGTGCCAGCTTGGCGATGGTCGTGATTACGTTGATGACGGCCGCCTGACGGATTCCCATCAGGATGATTGCGTGAATGATCCAGAGAACGGCAGAGGCGCCGATGATCGCCTGCCACGTATTCCCTTCGGCGCCAAAAAAGGGAACGAAATAACTCAATGCGCCGAAAATCAGCACGGCGTAGGAAACGTTGCCGAGCCAGGCGCTAAGCCAATAACCCCAAGCGCTGTTGAATCCAATGAAATCACCGAACCCAGCACGAGCATAAGCGTAAGGCCCCGCGTCAAGCTTGGGCTTTCGCGTTGACAGGCTCTGGTAGACAAATGCAAGTGCCAACATCCCGAAGCCGGTGATAAGCCAGCCGATGATGACGGCGCCGGGCGAAGCGCCTTTAGCCATATTCTGCGGCAAGCTGAAGACGCCGCCGCCGATCATCGAGCCGACCACCAGGGCGGAAAGCGGCAGGAGGCTGAGCTTGCTGGAAGTGCGGGCAACGGCGCCCTCACTTGTGGTGCTGTTGGCTGTGTTCACGAGATGCTCCCTGGTTTCACGACACATCGGCCAAAGGGTGCATTCAAGCATTGATGTGGATCAAGTTCCGATTGGGGCAGGCTCGCCAGAGCAAACTTAGAGCGCTTCCCGCGAAAGTTGCTCGACTTTCACGATAAGGAAGCGCTCCAGAATATATGTAATTGAGCCTTTTTATCCCGTTTGGATCGGATTGGATCGATTCGATCCAAACGGAAAGGCTCTAGAACTGGATAAAACGCCGGTGGCAAGCTCAGTGACCCCTGTGTGATTAATGCTCAGAAATTCACTCCTATTCACTGTTTTCTCAATTAAGATAAAGACAGCAGATGGATTCCAAGCGGTGTGTGCAATACTTGCTCGGTGTGCACAGAACGTTGGAAGATGGGCTAGATGACCGAGGATCCTCAAATTCCCGCGCACGGTCTCAAATCAGGACAATATGACGACCTCGATGGCGCGTCGTGGCGCGCCATCGACGATGATTAGCCCTGCTGGAGCTTGCACTAACCGGCTTACCATATCTGAGCGGACTAGCTTGGCTACAGCGAGCGCAGGATTGCGTTGCGATGCACCGTCGCAAGAACGTCATCCGCCATCCGCAGTTTGATCAGGTCCTCATTGAACGTTCTCACCAGCGCAATCGCTTTTTTTAGCAGATACAGTGATATAGAGGGGTACGCATTCAAGAGGCTGACGAATGTCTCACGGGGTATCTCCGCGAGCCGACAAGCTGTCCACGTACGAACGCTTACGCGACCCGGACTGCTTGTTATTGCCGCGAATTCCCCAAAGCATGTGGTGGCGGCCAGTTTCCCGATCGAAACGATGTTCCCGCTGAGATTCCGGCAATATACTTCCACTTCGCCCTCGGTCAGGACGAATATGCCATGCGGTTTGCGCCCTTCACCGTCAATCAGGAGCTCGTTTGCTGGAAGGCGATGCCATCGGCATTGGCTGTTCAGATAGACCAGGGCGTCGTCAGGTATCTCGGAAAACATTTCGATTCCGGTGAGGGAACCCATTGGTTCATGTGGCAAATGGGTCATCGTTTTCTGCCTATGGGCCTCGAAATGGGGCGACAACGGTGCAAACGGCTCGGGCAGCGGCACTTAGGTTGCACCCGATCAGTTGTGGCTTCTGCGACCTGCTCAGGTCGCCCCCGTATTGATGATGACCTTCAGGGCGTGGGTTTCGGCGGCGCGCCCAAACGTGTCGTAGGCATCCAGAATCTGGTTCAGATGAAAGCGGTGAGTGATCAGGTCCTTCGGATCGATCTTACCTGCCCGCACTGTCTTCAGGAGCATCGGTGTGGTCACGGTATCGACTAGGCGCGTGGTGATGGCGATGTTGTGCGACCACAGCCGCTCCAGGTGCAGATCCGCCTTGACGCCGTGGACGCCGACATTGGCGATCGTTCCGCCTGGTGCGACAATCGTCTGGCACAGTTCGAAGGTTGCCGGAATGCCCACTGCCTCGATCGCGGTGTCGACGCCGCGACCCTCGGTCACCGACATGACCTCGCGGGCGATGTCTTCGCCGCTGCCCAAAACGGTTCGGGTGGCACCGAATCGCTTGGCGACGTCAAGACGGTTCTTATCGAGGTCGATCATTATGATCTCGGCCGGCGAGTAGAATTGCGCCGTCAGAAGAGCCGCAAGCCCTACCGGTCCGGCACCAATTATGGCGACGCTGGCACCCGGCTGAACCTTACCGTCGAGCACGCCGCATTCGAAGCCAGTGGGCAGGATATCGCTCAGCATCACCAGTGCCTCTTCATCCGCCCCCTCAGGGATTGGGTACAAGCTGGTGTCTGCGTGCGGGATGCGGACGTATTCGGCCTGGGTGCCGTCGATCCTGTTGCCGAGGATCCAGCCGCCATTGACGCAGTGAGAGTACATACCCCTCCTGCAATATTCGCATTTGCCGCAGGATGAGATGCAGGAGATCAGGACGTGATCACCTGCTCGAAACTGCGTCACGCCGGCGCCGACCTTGTCGACGATGCCAACCCCCTCATGTCCCAGGACGCGTCCGGGCGTGCAACTCGGAACGTCGCCTTTCAGGATATGCAGGTCGGTGCCGCAGATGGTCGTCCGCGTGATTTTGACGATGGCGTCGGTGGGCGACGCGATTTCAGGTAATGGATGCTCCTCGAGCGACTTCTTGCCTGGTCCCCTATAGACGAGAGCCTTCATGGTCTTTTCCTTTGAGCCGGCAGGATCGCCGCATTGGCTGCGGAATGCAGCGCGCCGGGAAGTTAGCCGCAACTGCCAGAGCTGGCGTTGATGCAGGTCAAGGCAGCTTCCGGCCCTCGATGGTGGGTTGATCGGGATCAAAGCCTGCCTGGCGATCCCGGCGCATGGAAGGCGCGGGGCGAAGCAGGAGGGACATCATGGCGCGCGTCCTCGTTATCCAGGGGCACCCGGACAGAGATCCGAAACGCCTGTGCCGGGCGCTTGCCGATGCGTATGCGGAGGGCGCTACGGCAGCAGGCCACATTGTTCGGCATATCGACCTCGCAACGCTCGAGTTTCCGCTGCTGCGGTCGCAACAGGAGTTCGCGCACGGTGCCGTCCCTGAAGGTCTGCAGGCGGCGCGAGACGCGATCCTGGACGCCGAGCACCTCGTCTTCGTCTTTCCGCTCTGGCTCGGAACGATGCCGGCTCTGCTCAAGGCGTTCCTGGAGCAAGTCATAAGACCGGGAACAGCTTTCGCCTATCCGGACGGCAAGGGTGGCTTTCCCCGAAAGTTGCTGAAGGGAAGGTCAGCGCGCATCGTGGTCACGATGGGCATGCCTGTTTTCGTCTATCGCCTCTGGTACTTCAGCCACGGCTTGAGCGGTATGCGCCGCAACATCTTGAACTTTGTCGGGATCAAGCCTGTGCGTGAAACACTGTTCGGAATGGTGGAGGCAGGCCACGATGCGAAACGATCAAAATGGTTGACCAAGAATGCGAAAGCTTGGCGCAACCGCCGCTTGATGCACAATGCAGTGAATTTCACCAAACAAGAGCTCCCCTGCAATGAATATGAGCAATAGTCGGACGCGAAGGCCTCCGGTTAGATCACGGATGCATCATGGGCCGGCCAACATCACCCAACCACCGATCGAGCCTGGTGGCACTTATCTGTACGAATTCACTGCTGGCCAGTCCGGCACCTATTTCTACCATTCACATGATGAGCCGGACCGGCAGCAGGCGCTCGGCCTTTATGGCGCCCTGATTATCGCGCCGCGGGACCCGACGACGGCGCCGCCCGAAGCCGACTACGATGTCGTTGTACAGCTGCAGGAATAACTGACCTATCCAACCATGTTGATGGAAGGTGGGCTCCCCAACTTCTTCACCATCAACGGCAAAGCCTACCCGGCGATCCCGCATCACACTGAGCACAACAGCGTCGAAGTTGAGGGTGGTGGCGGGCTGACCATGATCATTGATGTCGCTGAGTGATCCTCGGCCAGCCGAACTACTTAGTAGTATTGAGGAAATCGGGATGAGTCATTGCCACTTGTACTCATCGTTTTGGGTTTAGCCTGCTGCGCCGGTTGAGCATTTTGGGAAAGGAAAGCCGGGTGCGCCACCATTGGACATGAAATAGGCTTTTTGTCCTTCCCGCCTTGCGATTATTGCTTGTAATGAATTGACTGAGGGCCTGCGAAAATAAATATGAAGGATCCTTGCGTATGAATGCCCACCATGAGGGACGGAGGTTTATATGCGCTGCTGTCGGCAAAAGAGTCGCCAATAGGAACCTCCAAAAAAGTAGCCCAAGCAGTGGTTGCCGGGAGCGCCGAAAGTGAAAACCGACGATCTCATTGATATTCTGGTTGAGGATCGTGCGGTTCTGCCTATGAGGCCGCGCCCTGCCATGGTTTATGCCATCTTGGGCGGTGCCGTCATTGGCAGCACTATCTTCGTTGATGACACTGGGGTTTCGGCCTGACATCGTAGAAGCTGCTGGGACTTACAGATTTCTCTTTAAGTTCATTTTCACAGCTACACTAACTGTGAGTGCCATCGCGTTAATGTTTCGGATACGCCGCCCGGAGGCTGCTCTCGGGCGTTGGTTATGCTTACTGGCAATAGCCCCCGCCATGCTTATGGCTGCCGCTACAGCTGAACTCCTGGTGATGCCGTCCTCTACCTGGATGCCGCGCATGATTGGCGCTAATTCCCGATTCTGCCTAACCGTGATCCCGCTGTTATCGATAGTACCTTTGTGCGCCTTCCTTACAGCGCTTCATCAGACAAGCGCCCGCCAACCCTGGTCTTGCAGGTTCGCTTGCAGGGCTGGGCGGGGGTGGCATTGGTGCGACCTTGTATGCCAGCCATTGCTTCGATGACAGTCCACTCTTTGTCCTTGTCTGGTATTCGCTCGCCATCGCCTTGGTGACTGCGGTGGGCTTCTTTGCCGGCCGGCACTTGCTCCGTTGGTAATTGGTTGGCAACGCATCCACGACCTAAAGTAACGGCAGGCTTTTATTTTGGTCTGATTTGAAGTAAAATTGGTGACTTTATGAGTGATCGGATGAACCCAGCCGAAACTCACCTCACCTCACCTCACCTCACCTCACCTCAGCCTGGAGAGTCTTTGTGATGCTGGCACCAAATTTCTACTCGCTGCCCATCCTTGGCTTGACATTCAGGCTGATGATCTCTGCTTTGGCATTTGTGGGGACTGTACCCGAAATACTACAGGCACAGGAACAAGGTAGTGAGGAAGATTTCGCGATATTGAAGAGCGCCGATTTGGACGCGATGCTTCAGAAGAAAGACTTCGTTTTTGTCAACGTTCATGTGCCTTATGAAGGCGAGATTGCAAATACCGATGTTTTCATCCCTTATGATAAGATTGCCGATAATCTCAACAAGCTGCCAAAGGACAAGGCTGCGAAGATCGTCCTTTACTGCCGCAGCGGGCGGATGAGCGAGATTGCAGCACGGGCGCTCGTGCAACTGGGATATACACGAGTAGCCCATTTGGCTGGCGGAATGAATGATTGGAAGCAGAGCGGCTATCGGATCATTGAAAAGTAGACCTGTCGTAGTGTGCAGGGCACGCCGATGGCGGCACTTGTTAAGGGCCAGATACACAGGTGACACGGAGATCGCAACACCGGTACCCGTGTGCGCCGTTTGGAAAGAGTCAGCCCGGGGCGCGCAACCCGGCTAGAATGACCATGACCAGCCGGCGGACTGCCGCCTTCGTTGGTAAGGTGCTGGCGGCTGCGAGTGCATGAAGACAGTAGCTGGCCAGTTCGTCAGGCGTTGTGTCCCTCCGAAACTCGCCAGTCCCCGCAGCCTCACTCAGCAGGTCTCTGATCATTTTGTGGAGCTGTTGTCGCGCTCGGCTGACCCGCTCGTCTCGATCCAGGAATGCCACGATTTCGGCACCATGGTTCCCATGCTTTTCATGAGAGATGAGCGCGTATGCCTCCAGCACAGCTTCTAGCCGTTCGGCGGCTCCGCCCTCCCGCTTCTGGATGCCGCTGAGTAGTTCGAGATGGTTCGCGATCTGAAATTCATGCCAAGTGAGAAGGATCGCTTCAACGTCGGAAAAATACTTATACAATGTCGCGCGGCCGATGCCGGCCTCTTCGGCAATTTGCGACATCGTCACTGACCGCAGGCCATGCTTAGCCACCAGCTCCATGGTGGTATGCAGAACCGCGTCGCGCACCTCGCGTCGATGCGCCGCGATCGTCTCGTTCCAGAGCCTCGGCATTCGGCCAATATATTATAAACAGCCCCGATGTCGATACTGGAGACGGAATGTACTTGATATAGACATAATGTATTGATAAATCTGGCCGTGGCGGCTGTCAGCCGCATGAACTGGGAGACACGCGTGGCCGATCCCCCTCCTTATCCCGGCTTACCGCGTTGGGTGATTATTTCCGGAATTCTCGCTGGCCTGATGATCCTGTTGGTGATCTTCCTTGTTGTTTTCGGCGGTGGCCAGCATGGTCCGTTTCGCCACCTGAAATCCTCGCAAGTTACCAATTTCCAAACGTGGGGCGACGGCTTCGGGGACCTCACATCGCGTGAGGGCCGTCGGTCATGACTATGAGATCCGCCCTTCGCAAATTTGTGCTGACTGTTCATGTCACCTCCTCGATAGGTTCGCTTGGGGCAGTCACCGTGTTCCTGGTCTTGGGCGTAGTTGGCTTGGCCAGCCAGGATGCCCAGCTTGTCCGTGCTGCCTATCGGACAATGGAATTGATCGCCTGGTTCGTCATCATTCCGCTGGTCCTTGGCTCGCTGCTGAGTGGGCTTGTCCAGTCGCTAGGCACATCTTGAGGCCTGTTTCGATATTGGTGGATCTTGGCAAAGCTTCTGCTGACCGCCGTTGCCGCCGTTGTTCTGATGCTACAGATGAACCTGATCAGCGATGTTGCCCAAATTGCCGCAAAGGTGACAATTTCCTACGCCAGCTTCCGTACGGCAAGGATCTCTCTGGTTTTGCCTCACGCGAGCGGTGGACTGGTAGTGTTGATCGTCGCCACGGCGCTGTCGGTCTACAAGCCGCAGGGCCTGACCCGATATGGTTGGCGCAAGCGACACGACCGGGAATCGATGCGTGGTTCAAGCTAAATTCGATCTAATAAGGCCAGCATATTCTCAGCCGTATGATGGACGCGAGAATTTCCATCGGCGTGGCTTCAAATCACATGTGGAACATGCTGCCGCCTGCCGATTGAGGTCATATGAAACGATTAACGGGTGAAAGCGCAGTCGTGGTCCGCGGCGGCATCGCCGGATTGGCCAGCGCCATCGCGCTGCGGAGAATAGGCT